>Ga0160450_100831_pt1 | contig 14478 bp, 15 predicted proteins | sample HID1975K_E1MG_FD_108257 | JGI IMG/M metagenome (GOLD analysis project Ga0160450, IMG submission 108257) | Enriched soil microbial communities from UW Madison campus, WI, USA - HID1975K_E1 MG | ecosystem: Environmental > Terrestrial > Soil > Unclassified | place: USA: Madison, Wisconsin...
GCGAGGTTCGCCGCGGCGACGATCGCGCCGTCGGTGATCTGCACCTTGTGGTGCGCCTCGTAACGGTCGCGCAGGCCCTTCAGGATGTTGATCGCATGGGGCAGGCTCGGCTCGGCGACCTGGATCGGCTGGAAGCGGCGCTCGAGGGCGGCATCCTTCTCGAAGTGCTTGCGGTACTCGTCGAGCGTGGTGGCGCCGATGGTCTGGAGCTCACCGCGCGCGAGGAGCGGCTTCAGGATCGAGGCCGCGTCGATCGCGCCCTCGGCGGCCCCGGCGCCCACCAGCGTGTGGATCTCGTCGATGAAGACGATGATGTCGCCGCGCGTGCGGATCTCCTTGGTGACCTTCTTGAGGCGCTCCTCGAAGTCGCCGCGGTAGCGGGAACCGGCGATGAGCGAGCCGAGGTCGAGCGAGTACAGCTGCTTGTCCTTGAGCGTCTCGGGCACGTCGCCCTTGACGATGGCCTGTGCCAGGCCCTCGACGACGGCCGTCTTTCCGACGCCGGGCTCACCGATGAGGACGGGGTTGTTCTTGGAGCGGCGCGACAGGATCTGCATGACGCGCTCGATCTCCTTCTCGCGCCCGATCACCGGGTCGAGCTTGTTGTCGCGCGCGGCCTGCGTGAGGTTGCGACCGAACTGGTCGAGCACCTGCGAGCCGCCCTGCGTGGTGCCCTGGGTCTGCTCGCCGGCGCCGGAGGCCACGCCCGCGGGCTCCTTGCCCTGGTAGCCCGAGAGCAGCTGGATCACCTGCTGGCGCACCTTGTTGAGGTCGGCGCCGAGCTTCACGAGCACCTGGGCGGCGACGCCCTCGCCCTCGCGGATGAGACCGAGCAGGATGTGCTCGGTGCCGATGTAGTTGTGGCCGAGCTGCAGCGCCTCGCGGAGGCTCAGCTCGAGCACCTTCTTGGCACGCGGCGTGAAGGGGATGTGGCCGGTCGGCTGCTGCTGACCCTGCCCGATGATGTCCTGCACCTGCTCGCGCACCGCGTCGAGCGAGATGCCGAGGCTCTCGAGGGCCTTGGCGGCGACGCCCTCACCCTCGTGGATGAGACCGAGCAGGATGTGCTCGGTGCCGATGTAGTTGTGGTTGAGCATCTTCGCCTCTTCCTGGGCGAGGACGACCACACGACGGGCACGGTCGGTGAATCTCTCGAACATCGTTCACTCCTCCGGGGCGCCTCGGGTCGCTTGTGACCCACTGCGCCTTACAAAGAGGGTAGCCAGCGGGCCCCGACCGAACGGCGATGTTCGCCGTGGGCATATCGGCGAGCTGCTCGTGCGCGCCGACGGAGAGGTCCGGGATGCCGCGGGCCGCGGCATCCCGGACCGCCCGGGTCAGTCGTGACCGATGATCGGGATGCGGACGTTGTCGAACTCGGCGCCGGTGAGGATCGCGAAGACCTCTGCGTCGTCGTCGAGCTCCGCCGTGACCTGCGCGACGTTGGCACGCGGCGCCATGTCCATCGTGCAGGCCTGGTCCGCGGGAGGGGTCGCGAACGTCACGGTGACCTCGGTCGTGCTGGTCGCGGCGACGTCGGAGATGACGGGCACGCACGTGGAGGATCCCCACGTCACGATGACGAACCGGCCGTCGTCGGCCCAGCCGGCGCTCGGCAGGTAGTCGGTGGATCCGCCGGCGACGAGGCCGGGGACGCCGTCGAGGTCCGTGTCGCCGGTGTACGCGCCGGTGAGCCGGATCTCGACGTCCTGGGTCGGATCGACGCCCTCGGGCACGCCGACGAGCGTCGCCCGCGAGACGTAGTCGGCGGTGCACACCGTATCGGCCGGCGGGGCGAGCAGCTCGACCTCGAGCACGCCGTTCGCGTACGTCGCGTCGCCGGCCACGGGGATGCAGTCGGTCGAGGACGAGCCCTCGGTCACGAGCGCGATCATGCGGCCGCCGTCGACCCAGGCGGCGTCGACCTCGATCTCAGCCGACGGACCGCCGGACGCGGAGCCCGACGGCGCCGGCGTCGACGACGACCCGCCGGAGCCGGCCGGCGAGGCGCACGCGGTGAGCACACCGGCAGCGAGCAGCGCGAGCCCGAGACCTGCGGCGAGTGAACGGGAACGGACAGGCATGCGAGCCTCCTCGTGGTCTGCGGATGCCTACCCCCGAGGCACCCGTCACCCCTATGGTGTCGCAACCGGGCCCGGAATCTCGGTCTCTCGATAACGTGCCGGTCACGATCAGCCGGGAGAACGCCTCACTGCAGAGCGGAGGTGAGCCTGGCGAGGTTGTCGAGCACCGTGGAGCGCAGGGGCTGCTTCTCCCACTCGTCGAGCGTGAGCTCACGCGACAGCGAGCGGTACATGTCTTCGACCGAACGCATCTCTTCGACGAATTCCTCGCCGCGCACGAGCATCGAGATCTCCATGTTGAGACCGAACGAGCGCATGTCCATGTTGCTGGACCCGATGATCGCGACCTCGTCGTCGATCGTGAGGCTCTTGGTGTGGAGGATGAACGGCTTCTTGTACATCCAGATCTTCACGCCGGCGCGCAGCAGGGCCTCGTAGTAGCTGCGTTGCGCGTGGTAGACGATCGCCTGGTCGCCCTCCTCCGACACGAACAGCTCGACGTGGATGCCGCGCTGACAGGCCGTCGTGATGGCGAGGAGCATCGCCTCGTCGGGGACGAAGTACGGGCTCACCACGATGATCTTGCGCTGCGCCGCGTACAGCAGTCCGGCGAACAGCTTGAGGTTGTTCTGGAACTCGAACCCGGGGCCCGACGGAACGATCTGGCAGTCGAGATCGCCGGGCCCCGCCGTCACGTCGAACAGGTCGATCTGCTCGGTGAGCACCTCGTCGGTCTCGGAGTACCAGTCGCTGAGGAACACCGCGTTGACGGATGCCACCACCGGCCCCTCGATGCGCGCCATGAGGTCGACCCAGTGCAGACCCCGCTTGATGTTCTTCTTGAGGTTGTAGGTGGAAGCGGTGACGTTCTGCGATCCGGTGAACGCGACGCGCCCGTCGACGACGAGGAGCTTGCGGTGGTTGCGCAGGTCGGGCCGCTGGTACTTGCCCTTGAGCGGCTGCACCGGCAGCATCAGGTGCCACTGCGCGCCCATCGCGGTCAGGCGCTTGAGCGTCTTGCGATAGAACGGCTTGCCGCGGTTGGCCCAGTGGTCCAGCAGCACCCGCACCGTCACGCCGCGCGCCGCGACCTCTTCCATCGCGCGGAAGAAGTTGTCGGTCGCGGCGTCGGTCTGCAGGATGTAGAACTCGACGTGCACGAAGCGCCGCGCCTCGCGGATGGCGTCGGCCATCGCGTCCAGGCTCTCCTGATAGTCCGGGATGAGGTGCGCCGCGTTGTCGCCGGCGAGCGGCATCGCGCCCAGGTTGCGGTTGAGGGTCACGAGCGACGTGAACCATCCCGGCGCGTGCGGGCGCAGCGTGCCGAAGTCGAGAGACTCGCTGGTGTCGTGGATGTAGTCGTTGATGCGCTCCTGCTTGCGACGGCGCTTGCGCGGCAGCCGGGGATTGCCGATCAGCAGGAACAGGAACACGCCGATGATCGGGATGAAGTAGATCGCCAGCAGCCACGCCATCGCCGCGGTCGGGCGGCGGTTGCGCGGCACCACGATGACCGCCGTGACGCGGATGATGATGTCGATGATCAGGACCGTCACCACCCACCACGTCGCGTCGATGGTGACGGTGATCATCGGACGGTGCCTCTCAAGCGCTGCTCAGTGCGGGCTGACGGTAGGCCCCACTGTAGCGGGCCGGCCGACACGCCCGGACCGCGACGACGACGCGCCGGGTCAGCTGTCGGAGGGAGTGGACGCCGCCCGCGGGGGCAGGCCGCGCTTCGCGCGCTCTTCGGCGTCGACCTTGGCGTACACGCGCCGTTCGGTGCGGTCGGCGCGCACGATGCTGCGCAGCACGAAGAAGAAGATCAGCGAGACCAGGACGGTCGGCAGGAGAGTCCACAACGCCGCAGCCCAGAAGTCCATGCCTTCAAGGATACGCCGTGCGGGTATCGCCTCCTCCCCAGGTGCGGAGAACCGCCCCGCGGCGGCACGGACCGTCCACAGGGGTTACGCGGCGCCGGCGGGGCCCGCGAGAGTCGTCGGCCATGAGCCCCACGATCGTGAAAGCGGCGGATGCCGCACAGTTCCTCTCCTTCGTCCCGCGGCTGCTGGGGTTCCGGCCCGCACGCAGCCTCGTGGTGATCCCGTTCCGCGGCACGCGCAGCCTGGGCGCGATGCGGTTCGATCTCCCGCCCGACGACGAATCCGTCGAGCGCATCGCATCCACCGTCGTGGGCATGGTCTGCCGGGTTCCCGACGCGGACGCGATCGCCGCGATCGCCTACACCGATGCCCGCTTCGAGAGCGGAGGGATGCCGCACCGCCCGCTGCTGGACGCGGTGGCGCTGCACGCCGATGCGTGCGGCGTGGGCGTGGGCGACCTGCTCTGCGTCGCGGCCGATGCGTGGGCGTCAGCGCTCGATCCGGACCGCCCGCCAGGGGGCCGTCCGCTCAGCGAGCTGGACCGCGACGATCCGGGGCTCGGTGGCCTGCCGGCTCCTGACGGCGACCAGATGTCGGGCGCGGAACTGCCGGACTGCCCGCCCGACCAGCGTGACCGGGTGGCCCGGGCGATGAGCGAGCTGCAACGCGCGCTCACGCTGCTCGGCGGTCCCGACACGGATGCCGGGCCGGACGCCCTGGAGGCGCCGGCCACGGGGACCGATGACCTCGGGCCGGTCCCGGCCCCGGTCGACGGGGCGGCGGACGAGGCAGCCACCGGGTCCGAGGCGGAGCGGATCGACCCGCGCGCCCTTGCGGCGGCGGGATGCCTCGACGACCTGCCCGCGCTGTTCGAGGACGTGCTGCAGAACCCTGACGCCCTCGACGCGTACGACCTCGCGGCGATCGCCTGGTGCCTGGCCCGGCCGTCGTTGCGCGACATCGCCCTCGTGCAGTGGAGCGGCAACCTCCACCAGGGGGACGAAGCGCTCACCGCGCAGCTGCGGTGGGAGTCGGGCGACGAGTATCCGCCCCACCTCGCGATGCGCATGTGGGGCGAGGGCGACCCTCCGTCGCCCGCGCGGCTCGACACCGCACTCCGGCTCGCTCGACAGGTGGCGGCGTCGGTCCCGCGTTCGGGCCGGCCCGGCCCGCTCGCGATGTGCGCGTGGCTGGCGTGGGCTCTCGGACGGTCCACCCACGCTGCCGAGTACGCGCAACGCGCCTGCGCCATCGAGCCCGATCACGGGCTGTCGCAGATCGTCCTGTCGTTCGTTCACGCCGGGCACCTGCCCGACTGGGCATTCCGGCGGTGACGCTACTTGACCAGCGGGAAGAGGATCGTCTCGCGGATGCCGAGCCCGGTGACCGCCATGAGCAGACGGTCGATGCCCATGCCCATGCCGCCCGTCGGCGGCATGCCGTGCTCCAGCGCGCGCAGGAACTCCTCGTCGATCCGCATGGCCTCCAGGTCGCCGCGTGCGGCGAGCTTGGCCTGCTCGACGAAGCGCTCGCGCTGGATCACCGGGTCGACGAGCTCCGAGTACCCCGTGGCGAGCTCGAAGCCTCGCACGTACAGGTCCCACTTCTCGACGACACCCGCGATCGAACGGTGCTCGCGCACCAGCGGGCTCGTGTCGACCGGGAAGTCCATCACGAAGGTCGGGCGCACGAGGCCCGGCTTCACGAAGTGCTCCCACAGCTCCTCGACGAGCTTTCCGTGGATGGCGTGCGGCGGCAGCTCGACACCCTCGGCCTCGGCAAGGGCGACGAGGTCCTCGAACGACGTCTCGGGAGTGATCTCGCGACCCGCGGCCTCCGACAGCGAGCCGTACATCGACAGCCGGTCCCACTGCCCGCCCAGGTCGTACTCGGTGCCGTCGGCCCACGTCACCGTCGTCGAACCCGACACCGCGATCGCCGCGTTCTGGATGAGCTCCTGCGTCAGATCGGCGATGCCGTTGTAGTCGCTGTACGCCTGGTAGGCCTCGAGCATCGCGAACTCGGGGCTGTGCGTCGAGTCCGCACCCTCGTTGCGGAAGTTGCGGTTGATCTCGTACACCCGGTCGATGCCGCCCACGACGGCGCGCTTGAGGAACAGCTCGGGCGCGATGCGCAGGTACAGGTCCGCGTCGAACGCGTTCGAGCGCGTGATGAACGGCCGGGCGGACGCGCCGCCGTGCTGCACCTGGAGCATCGGCGTCTCGACCTCGAGGAAGCCGTGCGCCGTGAACGTCTCGCGCAGGCTCGCATTCACCTTGGCGCGGGCCACGACCGTCTCCCGCGCGCGGTCGCGCACGATCAGGTCGAGGAAGCGACTGCGGACGCGGCTCTCCTCGCTGAGCTCGGAGTGCAGGTTCGGCAGCGGCAGCACGGCCTTCGAGGCGATGCGCCACTCCGACACCATGATCGACAGCTCGCCCCGGCGGCTGGAGATCACCTCGCCCGAGACGAAGACATGGTCGCCGAGGTCGACGAGGTCCTTCCAGAGCTGCAGCGACTCCTCGCCCACGGCGGCGAGCGAGACCATCGCCTGGATGCGGCTGCCGTCGCCCGCCTGCAGGGAGGCGAAGCACAGCTTGCCGGTGTTGCGGCTGAAGACGACACGACCCGCGACGCCCGCGACGACACCGGTCTCGGCGCCCGCTTCGAGGTCGCCGAAGCGCTCGCGCAGCCCCGGGATCGTGTCGGTGATCGGCAGGCTCACGGGGTACGCCCCACCCGCGGCATCCGCTCGCTCGGCGATCAGCCGCTCGCGCTTGGCCAGCCGCACGGCCTTCTGCTCGAAGACGTCTTCTTCGGTCGGCTCGGCGGGCGGGGTCGTGTCGGTCACGAGATGGGCTCCTCGGTGGGGTGTTCTCCGCAGAACGCGGACCCGACGAGTCTACCGAGGGCCGTCTCGGGGCTCGCTGTGTCCGGCATCGACCGGATCGGACGGCTGCGAGCAGGAAGTGACTTCCCCCGCGAACCAGGCTATGGTCGGCCGGACCCGCCAACTATCACAGGGGAAGCGAGCACAACATGTCGAAGCAACAGGCGAAGAAACCGGCCCAGCTGTCGCTCAAAGAGAAGCGCGAGCAGAAGCGGTCGAAGGCCGAGGAGAGCACGGTGCGGACCCGCAAGGGCTCCTGATCCCCGGCACTCCCTGCGGACGCGAAGCCGTGCACCTCCGGCAGCGGGCCGAGCGGGGACGACCGGTGTCTTTCCCGCTCGGCGGCGGTCAGCCGAGGTAGATGTCGGCGTTGTCCACGAAGCGGTGGCCCGCGACGGTCGCGGCGATGAGCGCCAGCGCCGGACCCTGGGAGCCCTCGTCGGCCGGCAGGAATGTCTGCGGGTCGACGACGCTCAGGTACTCGAGCCGGATGCGGGGCTCCCCCATCAGCGTGGACTGCGCGGCGGCGATGCACGCGTCGATGCCGCGGTCGGCGTTCGCCGCGGCGGCATCGAGCGCCGCGGGCAGCAGCGCCGCAGCAGCGAGATCGCGCTCCTCGAGCATCCCGACCCGCGTCGAGACCGGCAGGCCGTCGTCGCGGCGCACCGTCTGCACGGTCACCACCTCGACGTCGAACAGCAGGTCGCGGATCATCCGCCGGACCAGGAACACGCGCTGCCGGTCCCGCTCGCCATACACGGCGACGTCGGGCCGGACGAGGTTCAGGAGCTTCGCCTCGACGGTCAGCAGGCCGTCGAAGTAGAACGGACGGGAGCGGCCCTCGTAGCGCAGGCCGAGGTCGCCCGCGCTGACCTTGGTCGTCGCGCTGCCGTCAGGCAGCAGCGCGGCCGCGTCCGGCGCGAACACGATGTCGACACCGAGCGACGCGAGGAGCTTCTCGTCCTCCTCGGGCGTGCGAGGGTAGGCCGCGTGCTCGGCCGGTGACCCGAACCGCAACGGGTTGACGAACAGCGAGACCACGACCACGTCGGCGACCTCGCGGGCGCGATGGACCAGATCGATGTGACCGTCGTGAAGCGAGCCGATCGTCGAGATGAGAGCGACCCGGGCTCCGGGAGCGGCGGCGCGGACCTCGGCGAGACGGGTCCGGAGGCCGTCGACGGTGCTGATCATCCTTGGATCGTAGCGGTGGGGTCGATGGGCGGGCCCGACCCGGCCTCGCTCAGCGCATGGTCGACGGTGGTGTGCACCAGCGCGCGCAGGTACGCGCCGGGATACGGCACGCCCGCCTCGGCCAGCAGTCCGGTGGACTGCCGCACGATGGAGCGGGAGAACTCGCTGGCCGTCGCGATCGCCTCGGCGTACGCCGGACGCGCGGCCTCGTCGATGACGACCGGCTCGCACCCGAGCTCCACGGCGAGCGCCTGCGCGATCGGCAGCACCGGACCTGGCGCCGTGACCGCCGCATACGCGCTCGTCAGCGCGCGGAAGTCCATCGACGTCCCGCTGAACTCGATCGCCGGGTGCACCGCGAGCGGGATCGCGCCCTTCGCGACGGCGGGGGCGAGCACGCCGGTCCCCCACGCCGGGTCGGTGTGCAGCACGAGCTGCCCGGGCTGCCATGCGCCGACATCGGCGAGTCCCGCGACCAGTCCCTCGAGCTGGTCGTGGGGCACCGCGACGATCACGAGCTCGCTGCGGCGCGCGACCTCGGTCGCGTCGAGCACGGGCACGCCGGGCAGGATCGCCTCGACCCGTTCCGGATCGGACCCCGCTGTGACGCCCACCAGCGCGTGCCCTGCACCGCCGAGCGCCGCCCCGAGCACCGGACCGACGCGCCCGGCGCCGATGACGCCGACGCCCAGCCGGCCGTCCCGCGTCATGCGCGGTGCCCTGTGGGCTCGGTGGGCGGAGGCGGCGAGACGGCGGGCGGGGCCGGCGGCGCCGCGGGCGCGATCGGCGGCTCCGCGGCCGGCGGCGCCATCGGAGGGACGGGCGCCGAGACGGACGGGACGGGCACGCCCGATACGGGTTCCGCGGCCGCCCCGACCGACGCGGGAGCCGGGACGCCGGCATCCACCTCGTCCTGGGCCCAGCGGTGGGTCCGGTCGGACTGCGCGGCCCGCACCGACGCCCGCGCGACATCGTCGAACAGCCGCAGCGCGATGTCGCGGTCGATCGCGGCCAGGAAGGGAGTCACCGGGCCTTGCACGACATGGGCGCGCCCGTTCGTGACGCGGGTGAGTCGATCGAGGGGCCCTTGGTACAGCCCGAAGCTCTGCAGACGCGCCAGCGGCAGGATCACGATCTTGCGCCACACGACACCCCGCCGCATCAGCAGTTCGTCGCCCGTCAGCAAGAACCCGTTGCGACGGTACGACAGTGGCCGGATCCACCACGCGCGCTGCGGCGTGTTCGTGAACGCGTCGTCGGCCGTCGGGCCGAACATGCCCTGATGCACCACGAGCGCACGCTCGGCGTCGGTCATCGCCGGCTGCACGAGCCGCAGCACGCGCTCGACGTCGGCCACGGTGCCGACGGGCAGCACCGTCGTGAAGTCGTCGTTGCTGCCGTCCGAGGCGCTGCGTCCGGTGAGGCGGTTGATGCGGATCGCCCACCATCCGGCCGGGCGCCACATGATCGGCTGCGTGACCTCGACGGCGTGCACGCGGCCCGGGGGCAGGATCTCGGTGATCGTCGTGGTCAGGCCGTAGGTGATGCGCACGCCGTCGGGCGTCGGCGCGATCGAGTACCGGAGCGACTTGAAGATCGAGCGCACCCAGTACGCGCCGAAACCGATGATCGCCGGCACGAAGCCGAGCAGCATCCAGGTGACGCCCTGGCTCACGCCGATGACGATCGCCACGAACGCGAAGATCAGGCCCAGCGTCGACATGCTGAGGACATGGGATGCCACCAGCCGTCCGAGCGGGATGTGCACGACGGACTCCGGCTCGGCGACGGGCGCCTCGGGCCCCTCGATGATCCCGGTGAGCTCGCGGCTGACCGTCAGCCCCAGCGCCGCCGTCCGGCTCGCCGGGCGAGGAGCCGCACCGGGGGCGGCGGCCTCCGCCAGCCGGCGCCCCGAGGCGAGCCGCAGGATGTCGGCGCGTACGGCCTCGGCGTTCGCCGTCGAGAGGTACTCCAGCTTGACGTTCGCCGACATGCCTGCCCCGACGACCTCGAGCTTGGCCATGCCGAGCAGTCGCGCGATCATCGGCCGCGTGAGGTTGACGCCCTGCACGCGGTCCAAGGGGGCGCGCCGATGCGTGCGGAACAGGATGCCGCTGCGCACCTCGACGTCGTCCTCGGTGATGCGGAACGTGTGGAACCGCCAGGACGTGTAGAAGACGGCCACGAGGATGATGAGCACCGCGAGCACCGCGAGCGCGGCCAGCACGTACAGGTTGTTCGCGATGACGAAGTCGACGGGATCGCCGCCCATCTCCTCCCACTCGACGACCTCGTCGCCGACGCCCGGCGCCAGCCAGGGCAGGAAGAGGTAGACCAGCCGGTCGCGCAGGTTCGAGACGACGATGCCGATCACGACGAGCAGGAACAGCCCGCCGCGCAGGAGCGGCGTCAGCGGGTGCAGACGATGCCACTCGCCGTCACTGAGCGGCGAGCGGACCAGCTGCGACGGCGGCGCAGCCGGCGGCGGCGCGGACCCTTCGACGTGCTCAGGGGTCATAGCCCCGTGCGCCGGCTCTCGGCGACCTCGATGAGGTGATCGCGCAGCGTCTCGGCCGTCGACTGCGCGAGCCCCGGGATCACGACCCCCGTCGCGGCTGCCGCGGTCACGAACTTCAGCTGCGCGATGCCGAAGCCGCGGTCGAGCGGCCCGTGCGTGATGTCGATCAGCTGCATGCGGCCGTACGGCACCGCGACGAACCGCTGCCACAGGATGCCCCGGCGGAAGACGAGGTCGTCCTCACGCAGGCGGTAGCCGATCGCGCGCGCCTGGCGCGGGAGGATCGCGAGCGTCCAGATCTGGATGACGGCCAGCGCGCCACCGACGATCCACGCCCATTGCACGTGCAGCACGAGCGCGAGCACCAGCGTCGCGGCCACGACGATGGCGAGGATCGAGCCGTGCGAGATGAGCTGCACCGTCACATACTTGGGCGAGATCTGGTGCCACACCCCGCCTTCGAGCACGAGGCGGTTCTCGGACTTCGGCTCGACGAGCCGATCGAACGAGTCCGGACCCTCAGTGGCTCTTGAGGCGGGGTTCGAGTCCGGAATCATCTCCGGGCTGTTCGTCATCGTCGTCCTTCCGGATCGTGCACAGGTGCTCCGCGACGAGTCCCGCGGCCACCAGGACGGCGCCGCACACGGTCGTCGCGATGACCGTTCCCCACGAGCCTATCGACGGCGTGACCGGCCGGGTCGCGAGGAAGATCCACAGCCCGCCCCCGAGCCCGCCGATCGCCGCGCCGACGATGCTGGACGCCTTCGCGAGCATCGCGATGCGCAGCGCCCGGAACGGGTTGACCGCCGCCTTCGATGTGCCGCGGGTGGCCCGCCGGATCGGCACCGCGAGGGCGATCACGACCGCGCCGAGCAGCACCAGCAGGATCGGGAGCGTCACCGCGGGCGTGAAGGTCGAGCGCCCCGCAGAGGTGAGCAGCTGGTCGATGAGGAACCCCGCGGCGATCCCGAGGACCGCTGCGACGACGAGGACTCCGGCACCGGTGCGCTTCATTCCGCCTCCTGCAGCCGGCGCAGCGCCTCGTCGACGCGGCCCACGCCGGGCAGCACGGCGTCCGGATCGACGGCCAGCCAGGGCCCCAGCACGAAGTCGCGCTCCGCGGCGCGCGGGTGCGGCAGCAGCAGCATCGGATCGTCGCTGACGACGTCGCCGTACGCGATGAGGTCGAGGTCGAGCGTGCGGTCCTCCCAGCCGGGATCCAGCGCCGAGCGCTCGGCCGACCGCACGCGGCCGTGACGGCGTTCGATCGCGTGGAGGTAATCCAGCAGCACCGACGGCGCCAGGCGTGTGGTGAGGACGGCCACGGAGTTCAGGTAGACAGGGGCCGCGGCATCCCGGCCCTCGGGTTTCAGCGCGACGGACTCGACGGGTTCGGACGCGCGCACCGCGTCGACCAGCGGCAGCCGGGCGAGGTCGGTGATCGCGGCCGCCATGGTCTCGGCCCGGTCGCCGAGGTTCGCGCCGAGCGCGACCACGGCCTCGACGGACGCGTGCGGGTGCGGCTCGAGGTCGCCGTCGAAGCCCTGAGCAAGCCGGCGGTTCACGCGGCCGTCCCCTCGGCGCCACCGCGCCGGACCGTCACCGACACGTCGGCGAACGGCACGGTGATCGGCGCGTGCGGCTTGTGGATCGTCACCCGGACCGCGTGCACCAGCGGGTGCCCGAGCAGATCATCGGCGACGCGGGCGGCCACGCCCTCGATGAGGTTCAGCGGGTCGCGACCGACGAGCTCGACGATGCGCTCGGCGACCTCGCCGTAATGCACGGTGTCGAGGACGTCGTCGGATGCCGCGGCCGGCGTCGTGTCGACGAACAGGGTCGCGTCGACCACGAACTCCTGCCCGTCGCGTCGTTCGTCGGCGAACACGCCGTGGTGCCCGAACGCCCGGACGCCGGTCAGCGTGATCTCGTCGAGGGATTCCATGCGGCTCCTTCCTCCCAGCTGCGCGCGACCATGAGAGCATCGCGCGTACCTGCGACATCGTGGACGCGCACGGCCCACGCGCCCGCCTGCGCGGCCAGCACGCTCGTCACGGCGGTCGCGAGATCGCGGCGGTGCTCGTCGACGCCCGTCGGGTCGGCCGCGAGCGCCTCGGCGAGGAACCGCTTGCGGCTCGTGCCGACGAGCACCCTCGAGCCGGGCCCGACCAGTCGCTCCAGACCGCGCAGCACGCCCCAGTTCTGGTCGCCGCGCTTGCCGAAGCCGATGCCCGGATCGAGGATCACGCGCGACGGCGCGATGCCGAGGGATGCTGCGGCCTCGACCCGTTCCCGCAGCTCGGCGAGCACCTCGCTCACGACGTCGGCGTACTCGGCGCGGGCGTACATGTCGGTGGAATGCCCCCGCCAATGGCCGAGGGCGATGTCGGCCCCGGTCGGCGCGACCGCAGCGAGCATGTCGGGATCGGCCAGGCCTCCAGACACGTCGTTGACGATCCGCGCGCCGGCCTCGACGGCCGCCACCGCGGTGGACGCGTTCATGGTGTCGATGCTCACCGGGATCCCCGCCTCGGCGAAGGCGCGCACGACGGGCATGACGCGGTCCTGCTCGACACGGGGGTCCACCCGCTCGGCGCCCGGACGCGTCGACTCTCCCCCGACGTCGAGGATGTCGGCGCCCTGTGCGCGCAGCAGGAGCCCATGGGCGACGGCGGCGTCGGCATCCGCGTATCTTCCGCCGTCGCTGAACGAGTCGGGCGTGACGTTCACGATCCCCATGATCCGCGTGGTCACGAGCGGCCCGCTCCGATCAGCGCGACGATCTCCGCGCGAGCGGCAGGCTCGGCGAACTCGCCGCGGGCGGCGATCGTGACCGTCGAGGCATCCGTCTGGCGTCCGCCGCGCATCGTCACGCACTCGTGCGTCGCGTCGAGGACGACGAGGACGCCGCGGGCGTCGAGGGATCCCGCGATGACGTCGGCGATCTGCTCGCCCAGCCGCTCCTGCACCTGCGGGCGCGACGACAGGATCTCGACGACCTTGGGAAGCGCTCCGAGGCCCACGACCTGCTCGCCGGGCAGGTACGCCAGGTGCGCATGGCCGCGGAAGGGCAGCAGGTGGTGCTCGCACACCGAGCGGAACTGCACGTCGCGCAGGATGACGGCACCCGACGGCAGCGTGTCGGGGGCCGGGCCCCGCGACACCGAGATCGTGTGCGCGAGCGGGGCGGCGGCATCCGCCCCCACACCCGCGAAGAACTCGGAATACGCGTCGGCGACGCGCTCAGGAGTCTGCCTCAGGCCGGGACGCTCGGGGTCTTCACCGATCGCCTCGAGGAGCTCGCGCACCAGCGCGGCGACACGGCCACGGTCGACGGCCACGACGGCTCAGGCGGTCGCGGGTCGCGCCTGCCCGGACGGGCGGCGCTTCGCGGCCTTCTCGGCGGTCGCCTGCTCGGCCTCGACGCTCGCGGCGAGACCCGCCTCGTCGCGACGCTGCGGCACCTCGACCGGGGGCAGCTCCGAGACCGGGCGCTGCTCGCTCGACAGCCACTGCGGGCGCGGAGGGAGTCGCTTGACGTCCTTGAAGATCTCGGCGAGCTCCAGGTGGTCGAGCGTCTCGTTCTCGAGCAGCGCGAGCGCCAGCTTGTCGAGGATGCCGCGGTTGGCGTTGATCACCTCGTACGCCTCGTTGTGCGCCTGCTCGATGAGATCGCGCACCTGCGAGTCGACGCGCTCGGCGATGCGCTCCGAGAAGTCGCGGCCGTGACCCATGTCGCGGCCCATGAAGACCTCGCCCGAGGACTGGCCGAGCTTGACGGGGCCGATGTCGCCGGTCATGCCGTACTCGGTGACCATCTTGCGGGCGATGCCGGTGGCCTTCTCAATGTCGTTGGCGGCGCCGGTGGTCGGATCGTGGAAGACGATCTCCTCGGCGACGCGGCCGCCC
>Ga0160450_100839_pt1 | contig 14324 bp, 12 predicted proteins | sample HID1975K_E1MG_FD_108257 | JGI IMG/M metagenome (GOLD analysis project Ga0160450, IMG submission 108257) | Enriched soil microbial communities from UW Madison campus, WI, USA - HID1975K_E1 MG | ecosystem: Environmental > Terrestrial > Soil > Unclassified | place: USA: Madison, Wisconsin...
CCGCCCCGGCCAGACGACGCCGGTCGCGAGGAGCACCGCGAGGGCGCCGAGTACCGCGAGGACGCCGGCGAGGACCGCGATGAGGCTCGCAGTTCTTCTGCGCCGGGGAGACATCAGTGAGCGACCCAGCCGCCGTCGACCGAGAGGACGGCACCGGTGAGGAAGCCGGCATCCGGGCTCGTCAGCAGCATCGCGGCGGGCGTGAGCTCCCTCAGCTCGCCCCACCGGCCCACCGGCACCTCGTGGTCGAGGAACCGCCGGACCTGCGGGTCGTCGTCGACGCCCTCGTTGAGGGGCGTGCGGAACGGCCCCGGTGCCAGCGCGTTCACCGTGATCCCGGCTCCGGCGAGCTCGACCGCGAGGCTCCTCGTCAGCTGTACGACGGCGCCCTTGCTCGCGGCGTACGCGGAGCGGTCGGCGGCGCCGACGAGTCCGAGCGCGCTCGCGAGGGTGACGATGCGCCCGTAGCCGGCGGGACGCATGAGGCGTGCCGCGGCGCGGCAGGCGAGCCACGTGCCGACGATGTTCACGTCCAGGCAGGCGCGCAGCGCGCCGACGTCGACCTCGTCGATCGACCCGCGTGCCTGGCGTCCGGCGCTCGCGACCAGCACGTCGAGGCGGCCGAGCTCCGACCCGATCCAGGCGGCGAGGGCGTCGACCGACGCCTCGTCGGTGACCTCGCACGCGCGCCCGTGCACGACGGCGCCGGTGGCGTCGGCGAGCGCACGGGCCGCGTCGTCGGCACGGGCGGCGTCGCGGCTCGTGATCACCACCGTCGTCCCGGCCTCGGCGAGAGCCTGTGCGATGGCGAATCCGAGCCCGGACGAGCCTCCGGTGACGAGAGCGACCTGGCCGGCGCGCGAGATGGCTCGATCGTGCGACGTGTGCTGCGGCATGATCAGCACCCTAGAGCCGCGAAGAGTCCACCACTCACCTGAGCGCTCGGTCGCGGCGGACGAGGTCTCCGGGCGAGGGCTGCCACGTGGGTGCGTCCGTGTCGACGTCAAGCCACCCGTGGGCCCCTGCGACGTCCATGGCGACGTCGATGAAGGCCGCGACCGTGGGGGTGAGGGGCTCGTCGCGCCAGGCGATCGACCAGGGGTACACCGGCTGGAGGTCGGCAGGGCGGTATGTCGGCAGACCGAGGCGACGGTAGCGGAGAGCGTACGACTCGAGTTCCAGCAGATAGGCGTCGTCGGGGGTTCGCCGCAGCCTCGCCAGGCAGTGATCGAACGTTCCGGGATTGCCCAGCCAGCGGAAGGCGAGGTCGGCGTGAGACTCGAGCGCCACGAGGTACTCGCCGTGGGCGTTGAACAGCGCCGAGCCCGGCGGGTCCGCGAAGACCTCGATCGCGCGGTCGTGGAGCGACACCGTCTCCAGCGCGGAGTCGCCCGGGCGCGTGACGATCCAGAACGGCTCGAGGCGCAGGGGGCGATGGATCCAGCCCGTCGGATGTGCGGCGGTCATGCTCGGGGTCGTGCGGAGGATCGCGACATCGAGCAGCCCGTGCATGAGCGCATCGAGCTGGCGCCGGCTGTCCATGGAGCTCGCGATGACGGGGGTGTCCGGGAACCGGTCGGCGAAGGCGTCGACGACGAGCCGGCTGGTGTCGAGGTCGAAGATGTGCGCGACGCGGAGCCCGGCGTCCTCCGCGCGCATCATCCGCGTGGCCTGGGCGATGAGCACACGGGCATCTCGCAGGAACCGGGCGCCGTCGGGCGTGAGGGCGACGTGCCGGCTGTCACGGGTCAGCAGCCGGAATCCGAGCTCGTCCTCGAGCCGCCGGATCTGCTTCGACAGCGCGGGCTGGCTGATGTGCAGCCGCGCGGCCGCCCGCCCGAAATGCAGCTCGTCGGCGACGACGACGAAATACCGCACGAGTCGAAGATCGAGGTCCACCTGTCCTCCCGTACGAAGAGTGGCGCGCGCGGACGATCGATGCAAGCGCGGTTATCGATCCGCTTCGAAAAAGTCTTGGACGCCGTCCCACTGCGGGTGTGTGCTGATCAGGTCCGCGAGTGCAAGGAGCACGGTCCATGGCCGAGAACCCCCGTCCCGTCGTCTTCGTCCACGGCCTGTGGCTGCACGCCTCCAGTTGGGAGCCGTGGATCGAGAAGTTCCGCGCCGCAGGGTACGAGCCGGTCGCGCCGGGGTGGCCGAACGAGCCGGCGACCGTCTCCGAGGCGCGGGCGAACCCCGAGGCCGTGGCCGACATCGGCATCGACGAAGCCGCCGGCCACTTCGCCGACGTCGTCAGGGACCTGGGCGACGACACCGTCATCATCGGCCACTCTTTCGGCGGCCTCATCGCCGAGAAGCTGTTGGGCGAGGGGCTCGGCGCCGGAGCGGTCGCGATCGACCCGGCACAGATCAAGGGCGTGCTGCCGCTGCCCCTCGCTCAGCTGCGGGCGGGATTCCCTGCCCTCGGGAACCCTGCCAATCTGCACCGCGCCGTCTCGCTGACCTCGGCGCAGTTCCGCTACGGATTCGGGAACGCCGTCGACGAGGCGGAGTCGGACGCCCTGTTCGAGCAGTGGACCATCCCTTCGCCGGCGCGGCCCCTGTTCCAGGCCGCCGCCGCGAACTTCGTCATGCACTCGCCTGCCGCCGTCGACACGTCGCGCGCACCGCGCGGCCCGCTGCTGCTGCTGTCGGGGACGGCCGACCACACGGTGCCGGACGTCGTGACTCGCTCGACGCTCAAGCAGTACCGCGACTCGATGGCCGTCACCGAGCTGCGGCAGTTCGAGGGCCGCGGGCATTCGCTCACGATCGACCACGGATGGAACGACATCGCCGACGCCGTGCTGGAGTGGCTCGCGGCCCAGGGGCTCTGACGTGGATCTCGCACTGGACGGCGTCGTCGCCATCGTCACGGGAGCCGGGCGGGGGATCGGGCTGGCGGTGGCGCGGACGCTGGCCGCGGAGGGCGTGCGCGTCGTCGCGGCATCGCGCACCATCACGCCCGCTCTGGCGCGGCTCGGACAAGAATCGGACGTCGAGGCCGTCGTCGCCGACCTGACCGATCCGGCCGTACCCGAGGACCTCGTCGACCGGGCGGCGCGTCTGGGCTCCCTGCGCGTCCTCGTGAACAACGTCGGCGGCGTGCATCCGCGGCCGGGCGGCTTCGCCACGGTCACGGACGACGCATGGATGCAGACCTTCCAGCTCGACGCGATGACCGCGATCCGGATGACGCGCGCCGCGCTGCCGGCGCTGCGGGATGCCGGGCGGGCGAGTGTCGTGACGGTCGCGTCCGTGAATGCCCGGCATCCCGATCCGCTCGTCATCGACTACAGCGCCGCGAAAGCAGCCCTCGTGAGCTTCTCCAAGTCGCTGTCGAAGGAGGTCGGCCCCGACGGCATCCGCGTGAACACGGTGAGCCCGGGTCCGGTCGCCACCGACCTCTGGCTGGGCGACGGCGGTGTGGCGGCGACGCTGTCGACCGCGGGCGGCGCGGACCGGGCAGACGTGGTCAGCGGCGCCGAGGCATCCATGGTCACGGGGCGATTCACGAAGCCCGAAGAGGTGGCGGCACTGGTGGCGTTCCTCGCGAGCGACCTCGTCGCCGGGAACATCACGGGCGCGGACTTCGTGGTTGACGGCGGGCTGACTGCCGAGCTGTGATCCCGGCGCGTCAGCCCGCGTGACGCAGGCGGTGTCGTTCGAGCACGCGGGTCGCGAGCGGCTCGGGCATGCCCGGCCCCGGCAGCGCCTCGACCTCGGTGGCGTCGTCGAGCGGCCCGCAGACGTCGCACACGAGCTGCATGCGCACGGGGTGCTCGTCGCGGCCGTGCCGGTACAGGATGGGTGCGCCGTTCGGCGCGGCCCACCGATCACCCCATTCGGTCAGCGCGATGAGCGCAGGGGCGAGGTCCTGGCCGCGCGCGGTGAGGCGGTACTCACCTTCGCCGGACTCGTTCGTGACGCGTTCCATGACGCCCTCGTCGACGAGGTGGTCCAGGCGCGAGGTGAGCACGTTGGTGGCGATGCCGAGACTCTTCTGGAACGCCGAGAACCGCGTCGACTCGGCGAACAGTGCGTTGCGCAGGATCAGGAACGTCCAGCGCTCGCCGAACACCTCGAGGGTGCGTGAGATCGAGCAGACCTGGGATTCGTACGTCCTGCCGAGCATGTCCTCAGGCTAGAGCCGCGAGTTGCATCAAGCAAGCGCGAGTGGATCGTGGTGGGATAGCGGCATGGGCGAGGGACTCATCGCAGGGCTCGACCTGCATCTGCCGCTGTCGGGCACACGGCCCGCCCGCTCGCTGGAGGACGCGATCCGCTCGCTCGTGTCGACCGGTGCCATGCCGGTCGGCGCGCGGTTGCCCGCGGCGCGCGCGCTCGCCGCCGACCTCGGCGTCGCGCGCAACACCGTCGCGGACGTCTACGCACGCCTCACGGCCGAGGGCTGGCTCGAGGCGCGAGTCGGCGCCGGGACGTGGGTCGCGGCATCCCCGGGGACGGCGCTCCCGCTGGAGACCAGCCCGGCCGCCGCGCCGACGTTCGACCTGCGTGGCGGGCTCGTCGACGCGAGCGACTTCGAGTACGCGGCGTGGGGCGCGCATGCGAGACAGGCGCTCGCCGAGCTGCCCGGGGCCTCGTTCTCGTATCCGCCGCCGGAGGGCGTCGTGGCGCTGCGCCGGAGTCTCGCCGTGTACCTGGCGCGAACCCGCGGCGTCGCGACGGGGCCGGACGACGTGGTGATCGGCACCGGCTTCGGCGACCTGCTGTCACTCGTGTGCCGTGCGCTGCGCGACCGCGGCGCCCGTCGCGTCGCGATCGAGGAGTACGGACACGAGCGTCACCGCCGCATCATTGCGGCAGCGGGCCTGGAAGCCGTGCCGCTGCGCGTCGACGCCGACGGTGCGGTCGTCGACGCACTCGAGCGCCTGGACGCCGCCGCCGTCGTGATGACGCCCGCCCATCAGTTCCCGACCGGTGTGCCGCTGACGGCGACCCGCCGCCGGGCGGTGGTGGACTGGGCGCGTCGCGCGGACGCGCTCGTGCTGGAGGACGACTACGACGGCGAGTTCCGCTACGACCGGCGCAGCATCGGCGCCCTTCAGGCGCTGGCGCCCGACCGCGTCGTCTACCTGGGCACCGCCAGCAAGGCGCTCGCGCCCGCCGTCGGGCTGGCGTGGGCCGTGGTCCCCGCCGCGCTGCGGGCCGACGTGCTCGCGCAGCGCGAGGCCGGGGGAGCATCGGCCGCCGGCATCCACCAATTCGTCCTCGCGCGGTTCATCGACACGTTCGCGTACGACCGGGCGGTGCGCCGTCGTCGCGCGGAGTTCCGGTCGCGCCGCGAGCTGCTCGAGGCGCTGCTCGCCGATCACGCGCCTGCGGCATCGCTGCACGGGCTGGCGGCGGGGCTGCAGTGCCTCGTGCGGCTGCCCGCCGGCGTCGCCGAGAAGGAGGTGGTGGATGCCGCCGCCCGTCGCGGCGTCGCCGTCCAGGGTCTCGTGGAGTACCGCTTCGGCGACGGCGGGCAGGGCTCGCCGACGGGCGTTGTCGTGGGCTACGGCGCCCCTCCGCCGGCGCGCGCGAGGCGAGCGCTCGAGCTCTTCGTCGAGGCGGTGGCCACCGCGGCCGCAGGGGGCTGACGCCTCGATTGGCCCAAGTTCACAGCATCGCAATGACCATGTCCGCTGGGCCGCTCGGATCTACCGTGGATGTATGACCATCGCCGCCAGCACCCTCGTCCCCGTTGCCACCCGACTCGACTTCGACGCCCTCGCGCCCGGGTTCTCGCGGGCGGTCGGCGAACTCGACGACGCCGCGACCGCCCAGCTCGACCTCGCGGGCATCGACGCGGGGCTGCGCGAGCTCGTGCGGCTGCGCGCATCGCAGCTCAACGGCTGCGCGTACTGCGTCGACCTCCACGCGCGCGCCGCGCGTGCCCACGGCGTCGCCACGCAGCGGGTGGACGCCCTCGCGGTGTGGCGCGAGTCGGGACTGTTCACGGCGGCCGAGCGTGCCGCGTTCGCGCTGACGGAGGAGGTGACGCGGCTCTCGGAGACCCATGTGCCCGAGGCGGCCGTCACCGGCGTCGTCGACGCGTTCGGCGAGGAGGGCGCGGCGGCGCTCATCTCGCTGATCATCGCGATCAACGTGTGGAACGCCATCGGCGTCACGGCCCGGCCGTGGCGTGTCGCACTCCGCAGCGCGGACTGACCAGGGTCCGCCGCCGGATACGCTGGAGTCGATGACGAACACGCGTGCCGAGGCGGCGTACCTGCGCTCCGTGGCGGCGTTCCGAACCCCCACCCTCGACCTCCTGCACCGACGGTACGCGCCCTTCGTGGTCGCCGCCCTGTCCGTCGTGTTCACGGTCGACCGCCCGGCGGTCGCCGTCGCCGACGCGCACGCCGAGATCGCCGAGATCCTCGACGAGCTGCGAGCGGCGGGCTACGACGAGGACGACCGGGCGCTGCCGTCGGGCACCGCCCGCGAGATCTGCCGGCACTGGGTGCGTGTGGGGTGGCTGGTGCCGCAGATCGACGGCGACGTCGAGGTGTACCGCCTCACCGCCCACGCGGTGAGCGCGCTCGAGATCACGGGACGCACGGGGGGCGGACGCACGCGCGTGTCGAACTCGCGCGTGCGCACGCTGCTCGAGGCGGTCGAACGGCTGGCCGCCGACTCCGAGACCGACCCGCAGGCGCGCATCGCACGCCTCACCGCCGAGCGCGACGCGATCGATGCCGAGATCCTGCGGATCCAGGCCGACGGCGCAGCGCCGGTCGACGACGAGCAGCTGCTCGAAGAGGCCGAGAACGTGCTCCACCTGGCGCGCGAGCTGCCTGCCGACTTCGCGCGCGTGGCCGAGTCGATCAAGGCGATGCAGCGCGACGTCGTCGCGGACCTCCGTCGCGACGTCCGTCCGACCGGCGACGTGCTGCGCGAGTACCTCGAGCGCGGCCAGCACGTCATGCAGTCGACGCCGGAGGGACGCGCCTTCGCCGGCGCGCTGCGCCTGCTCGGCGACCCGGAGCGCATCGACGACCTCACCGATCAGCTGCACACCGTCCTGGCGCAGCCGTTCACGCGCCTCATGGACGCCGACCAGCGCGCCGAGCTCGACGCCATCGGCCGCCGCGTGGAGCTGGGCGTGCTCGAGGTGCTCACGGCCCAGCGCCGCGCGTCGCACGTGATCACCGGGCAGGTGCGCACGCACGACCCGGTGCGCGACCGTCAGGTCGACGACCTGCTGCGCGACGTGATGTCGGGGCTGCAGGCGTGGACGAGCAGCTCGTCGTCCGAGGCTGCGGTGGAGCCGGTGCGCAGCCTGCCGATGGCCGGCGTCGGCCATCTGCGGCAGTCCGTGAGCGACATCCGGCCGCCCGGCATGCCGGCGGCGCTGACAGGGAGCGTCGACGACGCGGAGTTCGTGGATGCCGACACCCGGGCCTGGGGCGGGCCGAGGTATGTCGAGCTCGAGGCGTACGTCGCGGGGCTGGGCGACGAGTTCGATCTCGCGACGGCCTTCGAGGGCACCCACGACGAGACCCGGCGCCCGGTGGACCTGCTGGGCCTGCTGGAGATCGCCCACCGCAACGGCATGAGGGAGGGCGACGCCGTGTCGGTCGTCGAAGCCCTCCGTCCGGACGGCACGACCCGTCGCTTCGCGTTCGGAGCCGTGACCGCCCGCACCTCGAAAGAGAGCGATGATGACTGAAGAACCGTTCATCGACCCGGTGTCGATGGAGGACGATCCCGACGAGCTGTTCCCGGGCGACCGCGGCGTGCTCGACGCCGACGTGCGTCGCGTGCTCGTCCACGTGCTGCAGCGCCGGTTCGTGCAGGCAGACCGGCACCGTGACACGTGGAAGGTGCTGCTCGACAACCAGCAGCTCATCGAGGCGCGGCTGAACGACCTGTTCGTGCGCCTGGTGGTCGACCACGACCGCGGCGTCGCGTACAAGCAGCAGGTCCGCTCGGACGAGTTCGAGGTGCCGATCCTGCTGCGCGACTCGGCGTACAACCGCGCCGAGACGCTGGTGCTCGTCCACCTGAGAACCGTGTATCAGCGTGAGACGGCCGCGGGCGAGCCGTCGGCGCGCGTCGACATCGAGGACGTCGAGCAGACCGTGCTGAGCTACTTCGCGGAGTCCGACGGCGACACCGCGCGCCGCCAGCGGGCGATCCGCCGGGCGATGGAACGGCTCGACCGCGACGGCATCGTCGACGAGGAGTCGGCGGGGCGGTTCCGCATCAGCCCGCTGGTCGAGATCGTGCTCAGCGCCGAGAAGCTGCGCGAGCTGCGCGACTGGCTGCGGCGCCAGGAGTCCCTGCCCGAGCTGGAGGACGCCGACGCCGAGGCTCAGGCCGAGGCTGAGGACGACGCGCGGGAAGAGCCCGAGCGGGAGACCGCAGAACTGGAAGGGGCCGCCCTGTGACGATGATCGACACGCTGTTCGGGCTGATCCCGGCCGCATCCCGCGGTCAGCAGTGGCTGGCCGAAGACCTGCAGCTCGTCAACTGGGGCGGCTACGACGGTGCGCACCGCGTCCGCTTCTCACCCACGGCGACGCTGCTGTGCGGCGGCTCCGGGTCGGGCAAATCGACGCTGATGGACGCGTACATCGCGCTCATGATGCCGCACACGACGCCGTTCAACGGCGCCTCGAACGGCGGAGTGACCGGCCGCCCGCGTGGTGACGAGCAGCGCAACATCCTGTCGTACGGTCGCGGCAAGCTCGACGAGTCCCGCACCGAGGACGGCACCAAGATGCGCGTGCTGCGCGGTGACGGCGTCGACACCTGGACCGCTGTCGCCATGACGTGGCTCGACCACGACGGGTCGAGGTTCACGGCCATCCGCGCGTGGTACATCCCCGCCGGCGCGCGAGTGCTCGAAGACACCGTGCGCGTGCGGGCGACGGCGGACGCCGCGTTCGACCTGAGCTCGCTGGAGCGGGCGGTCGCGCAGCGCTTCACCGACACGTCGCTGCGGGCGGTGGGACTCGACCCGTACGGCACCGACCGAGAGTTCTCGGCGCGGCTGCACGCGGTGCTCGGCATCGGTGCGGCCGGTGCCGGGTCGAAGGCGATGAGTCTGCTCGCCCGCATCCAGGCGGGACAGCAGATCACGACCGTCGACGACCTGTACAAGCGTCTCGTGCTCGAAGAGCCCGAGACGATGACGACCGCCGATGCGGTGGTGGCGCATTTCGACGAGCTCGAGGGCACGCGCACGCGCATGCTCACGGCCCGCCAGCAGGTGAGCACGCTCGAGCCGCTGCGCGACCTTCGCGGCAAGATCGCCGCCGCCGCCGAGCGGGTGCGCCTGATCGATGAGGTCGGGGACTTCTCGGACGAGCGCTCGCTCGCCACGCTGTGGCGTGCGGACCGGCGCCTGGAGCTGCTGCGCGCCGTCGAGGGCGAGCTGCGCGACAGCAAGCACGCGACCGACGTCGCGCTGCGCGAGAAGCGCGCGCTCGCGGACGCCGCCGAGATCGAGCGCGACGGCCTGGCCGATGTCCTGCGGCAGTCCGGCGGCGACCGGCTTGAGACCGCGCAGCGTGAGCTCCGCGAAGTCGAGCGCCGGCTGTCGACGGTGCAGGTGAACCGGATCCGCTTCGACGAGGACCTGCGCGCGCTCGACGTCGTGGTGACGACGCGGGCCGACTTCGATGCCCTCGTCGGTCAGGCGCGGGCGGGACTCGCAGACGCCGACGCCAAGCGCACCGCCCGCAACGCGTTCTCGGACGCGGCGCTCGAGCTCAAGGCCGCCGAGTCCGAGGTGACCGAGCTCGAGGCCGAGATCCGCCGCGCCGCCGGGCGCCGCGACAACATCCCGCGCGCGCTCCACGAGTCGCGCGAACTGCTCGCCGAAGCGGCCGGCCTGGATCCCGAGGAGCTGCCCTTCGTGGGCGAACTCGTCGAGGTGCGCACCGAGTTCGAACCGTGGCGCGAGGCGTTCAACCTCGCGCTCGGCGGCTTCGCGACGACCCTGCTCATCGACGCGGCGCACCTGCCCGCGTTCCGCGCGGCGATCGACGGCGTGCGCACGCCCGTGCGGCTGCGGTACGAGGGCGTGCACACGGGACTCGACGCTAACGGCGGCCGCGATGCCGACACCCTGCCCGGGCGCCTCGACTACCAGGCGTCGCCGTTCACGGGCTGGCTGCAGGGCAGGCTCGACGACAACTTCGGCTTCGTGTGCGTCGATGCGCCGCGCGAGCTGTCGAAGCACAAGCGGGCGCTGACGATCACCGGCCAGATGTCGGACGGCAGCCGCGGCGCGCACGGCGGCCATGGCCGCGACAACGTGCTGGGCTTCTCGAACGAGCGCCGTCTGCACGTGCTGGCCGGGCGCCTCGAGCTGGCGCGCGTGCGTGTCGCGCGCGCGACGACGGCGGCGAGGACCGCGGAAGACGCGCTGGATGCCGTCGATGCGCGGCTCTCCGTGTACGCGAAGGTGTCCGACCTGACGTGGGAGCAGCTCGACGTCGAGACGGTGGCCGCGGAGCGGGACCGCTGGACGGCCGTGCAGGACGACGTGACGGCATCCAATCCCGAGATCGCGCGGCTGCAGGGGCAGATCGCGGCGGCCAAGGGCAAGGCGACCAGCCTGCGCGAGGAGATCGGGCGCACCGAGGCCGAGCGCGAGCGGATCGAAGCGCGCTGGGGAGACGTCACCGACGACGTGGATGCCACGCAGTCGGTGATCGACGCCGCCGACGACGACGATCGCACGCTCGACGACGACCAGCGGGGGTTCCTCGACGCGCGGTTCACGCTGCGCGAGGCGGCCGCGGCGGCCAGCCCGTCGGTGGTGCTCACGCGGTTCGACGCGGCGCTCGCGTCGGCGGCGCAGCGCCTGGACGAGGAGCGCTTGTCCGCCGTGACCGCGCACGTCGAGCAGCGCGAGGGCGTCCGTCGCATCATGACGGGGTTCCTGGAGCGCTGGCCGAACCCGAACCTGCTGCCCGACCCGGACGCGTCGCTCGACGACTTCGAGGGCATCCTGGAGGCGCTGGAGACGAGCGGCCTGCACGAGCTGGAGGCGGACTGGCGCGACAGCCTGCTGAAGCTGTCGGGCAACGACCTCACCAACCTCGACGCGACGCTCAGCCGGTCGCTGCGCGAGATCCGCGACCGTATCGAGCCGATCAACGAGATCATGCAGGACCTGCCGTTCTACGACGACGGCCACCGGCTGCAGATCACGACGCGCGAGAACCCGTCGGAGCCGCGCAAGAGGTTCCGTCGCGAGCTGCGCGAGGTGCGCGGGCTCATCGACGCCGCCGCCTCGGACGAGGACCGCGAGCAGGTGTACCGCCGCATGACGCGCCTCATCGGACGCATGCGCCGGTCGGCGCCCGACTTCGGCGACCTCGTCGATGTGCGCAACCACGTGCGTGTCAGCGCCGAGCGCGTCGACGCCGACACGAAGCAGCACATCGCGCTGTACGACCACATCGGCGAGAAGTCCGGCGGCGAGTCGCAGGAGCTCATCGCCTTCATCGTGGGTGCGGCGCTGCGCTATCAGCTCGGGGACGCCGGCGCCGAGCGCCCGCGCTACGCCCCGGTGTTCATGGACGAGGCGCTGATCAAGGCCGACGCGCATTTCACGAAACGTGCGATCGGCGCGTGGCGGGGCCTCGGATTCCAGCTGGTGATCGGTGCGCCCAACGACAAGTACAGCGCCATCGAACCGCACGTGGACGTCGAGTACGACATCCTCAAGGACACCCTCGGGCGCTCGTGGGCGAAGCCGAAGGTGGGCCTGCGCTCGTGACCGGACGCCTCAGCTCGGCCGCGTCGCCGGGCTGAGGCGCCGCAGCGCGATCACGAGGACCGCGAGACCGATCGCGTTCGCGACGAGCACGGTCGCGATGACGGCCGCCATGCCGACGTCGTACGCGAAGCCGAGGATGCCGCCCGCGATCAGGAGTCCGGCACCCCGCACGAAGGCGAGCCACCCGAACGCGGGCGGGCGGGAGCGGGTGGGCACGAGTTCGGTGACGACCGCCTTCACGGTCGAGTCGAGGACGCCGTTGACGACACCCCATATCGCGACGCCGATCCACACCAGCACGACGTCGTCGGTGAACGCGATGACGGATGCCGCGGCCGCGAGCGGAACGGCCAGCAGCGTCCACGGGCCGAGGCGGTCGTAGACGCGGCCCATGACGAGTCCGGCGGCCCCGTCGACGAGCATCGCGACGGCGAACAGGACGGGCACCTGGGCGTCGGTCAGCAGACCGGTCGTCTGGGCGTGGTACGCGAGCAGCGGGAACGACGCGACGCCGCACGACAGCACCGCGATCGCCGCCGCGTACACCCAGAACCGCGCCGGCAGGCGGCGCGAGAGCAGGGAATCCGGGGATGCCGGGCGCCCGGCATCCACCGTCTCCACGGGGCCTGCGACGTCGGCGCGGTCGGTGCCATCGGGCTCCTCGTACGAGAGCGGGTCGGGCACGCGATGGCGGAGCCAGAACAGCAGGACGAGTACGAGCACCCCCGGCACCGCCAGCACCCCGAACGCGAGGGCATAGTCGCCCTCGCGCCAGCCGAGCACGGCGGCCAGCAGGAGCGGGCCGAGGACCGCCCCGGTCTGGTCGAGCGCCTGGTGCACGCCGAAGGCGCTGCCGCGACCCGTCGTCGCGGAGGCGAACGAGAGCAGCGTGTCTTTCGCGGGGGAGCGCACCGCCTTGCCGAGGCGCTCCGTCGCGTACAGCAGCAACGCGGGAGCCAGTGCGCCGGTCACGCCGATGAGGGGGACACTCAGCACGGTGAGCGCGTAGCCGAGGATCGTCCAGGTCCAGTAGTGCCTCGTGCGCACCACCGCATAGCCGGTGACGACGCGCAGGCCGTAGCCGATGAACTCGCCGAGGCCCGCGACGAGGCCCACGACCAGGGCCGACGCGCCGAGCGTCGCGAGATACGGGCCGATGATGCTGCGTGCGCCTTCGTAGACCATGTCGGCGAGCAGACTCACGATCCCGAACGCGACGATGAAGTGCCACGGGCGCAGGCGGGTCACGTTCGCAATGTATCAACCCCGGGCATCGGCCCTCTGGAGTTCTGTCGGCCGCGCGGCCGACAGAAACCTGGGGGCAATTCACATGCGCATCACTTATCGCGTCTTCTCGTTCGCCATCTGCGCGCTCGTCGCGCTGCAGGCCGCCTCACACGCGTGGGGATCGGCGGGACTCGACGTCTACATCGCCGAAGGCGGCGTCGTCGACGGCTCGGCGCTGGAGGGTCCGCCGCCGTTCCCCGAGGTCGTCGGCTTCATGATCCACGGCATGAACGGCATGTTCGTGATCCCGGCGCTCGCGATCCTGCTGTTCGTCTTCTCGTTCTTCGTGAAGGCGCCGCGCGCCGTCGCGTTCGCGGGCGGCGTCCTCGCGCTCGTCGTGCTGCAGGTGACGCTGGGCCTCTTCGGCCACAGCATCCCGCTGCTCGGCTTCCTGCACGGCATCAACGCGCTGCTGCTGTTCGCGACGGCGCTGCTGGCAGGCCTCAACGTCTCGAAGCGCCGTGTCGAGGCCGCCGCCGCCGCAGCCGCGGCCGCGTCGACGGGGGCGGTGCCGGCCGGTGCTGCCGTCTAGGACCGCATCGGCGGCGAGCCGGTGGGCGTGGTTCGCCCGCCGGCTCGCCGTCGTGGCGGCCGTCATCGCCGTCGCGCTCGTGGGCTGGGCGTGGTGGGGCAGCGTGCTGCCCGGATCGTATTCCGTCATGGACATGGGAACGCCCGACTTCGGCGGCGGTCCTGGAGCGGAGGCTCACGCGGCCGGCGGCCACGGCGGACACGACGGGCAGGCAGCGGCCGCCGGGATGATCGGTGCCGTCGCCGCCGGCGCGGCGCCAGGAGCCACGACGAACCTCACCGCGCTGGCCGTCGACCCCGATCGTCCCGCGGACGTGCACGTCGAGCTCGTCGCGCGCGCAGAGCGTGTCACTCCGGAGGGCGGCGAGGCGTTCGACGGGTTCACGCTCAACGGCCAGACGCCGGGGCCGACGATCCGCGCCCGTCAGGGGCAGCTCGTCGAGGTCGTGCTGCGCAACGAGGACGTCTCGGCGGGCGTCACCGCGCACTGGCACGGTGTCGACGTGCCCAACGCCATGGACGGCGTCGCGGGTGTGACCCAGGACGCCGTGCCGCCCGGCGGGAGCTTCACCTACCGCTTCGTCGCCGAGCAGGTGGGCACGTTCTGGTACCACTCGCACCAGGCGTCGCATCCGCAGGTGGTCGGCGGCCTCTACGGGGCGCTGATCCTGGAGCCGGCGGAGACGACGGCGGCCGACGGCACGCCTGTTGCGGCGGCGGCCGACGCGGTCGTCGCCGTCCACACCTACCCAGGCGGGCA
>Ga0160450_100842_pt1 | contig 14270 bp, 13 predicted proteins | sample HID1975K_E1MG_FD_108257 | JGI IMG/M metagenome (GOLD analysis project Ga0160450, IMG submission 108257) | Enriched soil microbial communities from UW Madison campus, WI, USA - HID1975K_E1 MG | ecosystem: Environmental > Terrestrial > Soil > Unclassified | place: USA: Madison, Wisconsin...
GGCGCGCAGGTGAGCGGGCTCGACGAGTACGCCGCCGATCCCTCCGCCGTGGCGAGCCGTCGGGTGGTGCTGATCGGCGAGCCAGAGGACTGGCAACGGCACTGGCGGCTGCTCGCCGACGTCCGTGGCGACCATGATCTCGTCGTCGACACGTCGTGCGCGGCCGAGCTGCGCGTGCTCACCGGATACCGGGGCGTGCCGCCGTTCTGCGAGCCGGGCCGTGGGCGCGCGTGGCTGATGTCGGCGGGCGCGGATCCCGTCCGCATCGTCCTGCCCCTGGCCGATTCCGGCCGAACCGTCAGGACCCCGCGTTGACCGGGCCCTCTTCGTGCACTTACCGTCGCTCTGTGGCCACTTCACCCATCGATCTCGATCGACCGGACGGCAAGGGGCTCGCGGCCGGCACGCTGGGACTATGGGGTTCCACCGTCATCGGTCTCGCCTCCACCGCACCGGTCTACTCCCTCGTCGCGACCCTCGGCTGGGTCGTCCTCGCCGTCGGCGCCCAGGCGCCGATCGCGTTCATCATCGCGTTCATCCCGATGCTGTTCATCGCCTTCGCCTATCGCGAACTCAACAACGACGTCCCCGACTGCGGCACCACCTTCACGTGGGGCACGAAGGCGTTCGGCCCGATCACCGGCTGGCTGGGCGGCTGGGGCGTCGCCGTCGCCGGCATGGTCGTGCTGGCCAACCTCGCTCAGATCGGCGGCATCTACCTGTGGGCACTGGTCGACGGCATCGTCGGCAGCCCCGAGGACGCCCTGCTGTCGGACAACGTCCCGCTCGTGACCGCGACGGGCGTCGTGTTCATCCTGGCGATGACCTGGATCAGCTGGCGCGGGGTCGAGATCGGCGAACGCATCCAGAACGTACTGCTCGGCATCCAGTACCTCGCACTGGCGATCTTCGTGATCGCCGCCGTGTGGCAGTACTTCACCGGCACCGCCCCGAACCCGACGCCGATCGATTGGTCCTGGTTCAATCCGGTGGCGTTCACCGACTGGCACGGTTTCACCGAGGCCGTCCTGCTGGCGCTGTTCATCTACTGGGGCTGGGACACGTGCCTCGCGCTCAACGAAGAGACGAAGGACCCCAAGCGCATCCCCGGGCGCGCGGCGCTCCTCACGTGCGTCATCCTCCTCGTCACCTACGTGGGCGTCACGGTCGCGGCCATGATGTACGCCGGACTCGGCGACACCGGGACGGGCCTGGGCAACGAGGCGAACGCCGACGACTTCTTCCTCTCCATCAAGGACGGCCTGCTCGGCCCCTTCGGCTGGGTCCTCGTCGTCGCGGTGCTGATCTCGGCGGTCTCGTCGACGCAGACCACGATCCTCCCGACCGCCCGCGGCACGCTCGCGATGGCGGCCTACCGCGCGCTGCCCCGCAAGTTCATGACCGTGCATCCGCAGTACAAGACCCCGTCGTTCTCGACGATCGTCATGGGCATCGTCGCGAGCGTCTACTACATCGGCATGACGCTCATCAGCGACAACATCCTGCAGGACTCCATCCTCTCGCTCGGCCTCGCGATCGCCTTCTACTACGGCATCACCGGCTACGCGAGCGTCTGGTACTTCCGCAAGGACCTGTTCACCTCGGCGCGGAACTTCTTCTACAAGGGGTTCTTCCCGCTGCTCGGCGCGCTCATGCTCACCTATGCCTTCGTCCAGTCCGCGATCGACATGTGGGACGTCGACTACGGCTACACGGTGCTCTTCGGCATCGGCGGCACATTCGTCCTCGGCATCGGCTCGCTCCTGCTGGGCGTCGTGCTGATGCTGGTGTGGTGGATGTTCCCGGGCGCCAAGCCGTTCTTCCGCGGCGAGAGCCTCAACCGCGAGACGCCCGTGCTCGTACCCGAGGACCCCGCCGAGTTCACCCGCTCCATCGACGGCGGGCTGGTCTGACGCCGGACCTCGAAACGAGGGATGCCGCCCCCCGAGGCTCGTGCAGAGCCCGGGGAAGCGGCATCCCGTCGTCGTGGATCAGGCCAGCGCCGACTCCAGCGGAGCGAGGTCGAGGCCGTGCGCGGTCGCCACGCCCGGGTTCACGATGCGCCCGCCCTGCGTGTTGAGACCGGCGGCCAGGGCGGCGTCGGCGCGCAGCGCCTCGCGCCAGCCGTGGCGGGCGATCTGGCGGATGTACGGCATGGTCGCGTTGGTGAGCGCGGACGTCGACGTGTTCGGCACCGCGCCCGGCATGTTCGCGACGCAGTAGAACACCGTGTCGTGCACGCGGAACGTCGGGTCGTCGTGCGTCGTCGGGTGCGTGTCCTCGAAGCAGCCGCCCTGGTCGACGGCAATGTCGACCAGCACGGAGCCGGGGCGCATGCGCGAGACCATGTCGTTCGTCACGAGCTTGGGCGCTTTGGCGCCCGGGATGAGCACAGAACCGATCACGAGGTCCGACGCGACGACCGCGCGGTCGAGATCGAGCGGATTGGATGCCGCCGTCTTGACGCGACCCTGGAAGTGGTCGTCGAGGAACCGCAGTCGCTGGATGTTGGTGTCGAAGATCGTCACGTCTGCGCCCATGCCGGCGGAGATGTATGCCGAGTTCGCACCCGCGACACCGCCGCCGATGACCGTCACGGTCGCCGGGCGGGTGCCGGGCACGCCTGACATCAGCAGGCCCAGACCGCCCGCCGAGCGCATGAGCGTCGACGCTCCCACCATGGGGGCCAGGCGTCCGGCCACCTCGCTCATGGGAGCGAGGAGCGGCAGGCCCCCGCCGGGAAGCTGCACGGTCTCATAGGCGATCGCCGTGACCCCGTCGGCCACCAGCCGATCGGTGAGCGGGCGATCCGCCGCGAGGTGCAGATAGGTGAAGAGCACCAGGTCGTCACGGAAGTACCCGTACTCCGACGCGATCGGCTCCTTGACCTTCAGCAGCAGCTCGGCGCGCGCCCACACCTCGGCGGCGTCGTCGAGCAGGACGGCGCCGGCTGCCTCGTACTCGGCGTCGGGCATCGACGAGCCGTCGCCGGCGCCCCGCTGCACGAACACCTCATGGCCCGCCGAGGCGAGGTCGTGCACGCCTGCCGGCGTGAGGGCGACCCGATACTCGTTGTTCTTGACCTCGGTGGGGACACTGATCCTCATCGCGCGATCCTTTCCGCTCCGCCTTTGGAGCGCTCGGGCTCCTCGTGGGAGCGCCTCTAGAAAGCGGGGCGGATGGCCCCGACATCCTGTCCGCCGCCGGTGACCGCGAGCGGCAGCCGCGACATCGTCTCGGTGACGGCGGACGAGTCCAATGCGCCGTGCCGTTCCAGCAGGCGCAGGGCGACGGCGGTGGCGGCGCGGCCGCTGCCGTCGAGCATCTTGAGCGCGACGGTCGTGCCGTCGGGGGCCACCATGACCATGACGCCCTCTGCGCCGCCCTTGGCGAAGACGCCGAGGCTCTCGATCGCGATGGTGTCGGCGCGGCCGTGGCCGTCGATCGTCCAGGGGTTCGCACGCACGGCTTCGACGAGCGCGCCGGCGCTGCGGTGCAGCGCGAACGGCGACGTGGTGGACGAGTTGCCGATGCGGTGGATCGCGCGCGCGAGACCGAACAGGGTCATCGCGTACACCGGCGCACCACAGCCGTCGACGGCCGTCGCGGCGACCTTCTCGCCGATGAGGCGCTCGATCGTCTCGCGGATGAGGAGCTGCACGGGGTGCTCAGGAGACAGGTAGCCCTCGGTGGGCCAGCCGTTGACGACGCTCGTCAGCAGCATCGTGGCGTGCTTGCCCGAGCAGTTCATGCGGACCCGCTGCGGCTGGCCGAGCTCGCGGACGAGCTCGTCGCGCGTCGCGGTGTCGCTCGGCCACGCGGGCGGGCAGCCGAGCGCGTCCTCGCCGACCTGGGCGATCGCGAGGATCTCGCGCACGACGGCGACGTGACGGTCGGTGCCGGCGTGGCTCGCGGTCGACAGGCCGAGGCGTTCGCCCTCCAGGGGAGCGCCCGCCGACAGGCACGCGAGCGCCTGAAGCGGCTTGAGGCTCGAGCGGGGGAGGATCAGCGCCGTCGGGTCGCCGAGCTTCTCGCGGACGGTGCCGTCGGCGCCCAGGACGATGGCGATGCCGGCATGCCGTGACTCGACGAATCCACTGCGTTCGACGACGGCGAGTTCCACGGCGTCGGCTGCGGCGAAGGTCTGCGGCACCCCGCAAGCCTACCGCCGTCCTCGGCCCCGGCCGTCATGTCAGACTGTCCGCATGCTGGGTGAGCACCGATACACCGTCCGGAGCACGTGGACCGGCGACCGCGGGACCGGCACGTCCGGCTACCGCGATTACGACCGCGCCGTGACGCTCGAGATCGCCGGCAAGCCGGCGGTGCTGGCGTCGTCCGACAAGCCGTTCCGCGGCGATCCCTCGCGGTGGAACCCCGAGGACCTGCTGCTGGCCGCGCTCAGCGAATGCCATCTGCTGTCCTACCTGCACGCATGCGTGCAGGCAGGGGTGGTCGTCGTCGGGTACGAGGACGAGGCATCCGGTCTCATGGTCGAGGACGGCCGCGGCGGCGGCGCGTTCCGCGAGGTCGTCCTGCGGCCGCGCGTCACGGTGACGGATGCGTCGATGGTGGATGCCGCGACCGCCGCGCACACACAGGCGCACGAGTGGTGCTTCATCGCGAACTCGGTGAACTTCCCGGTCCGCCACGAGCCGACGGTCGTCGTCGCAGACTCCTGAACGCCGGCTCCGGCACCCGGTCCCTGAGCCCGTCCAAGGGTCAGCGTCGCTCGTGCGGCAGCACCTGCTTGATGCGCTCGATCGTGTTCTGCGCCGGAACCTCGTTGTAGGCGTTGGCGAGCTCCTGGCCGGACAGGGCGTGGATGGCCGCCATGATCTCGTCGGTCGCGAGCCGCCGCGCCTTGCCCGACGTGGCCGGGCCGTGGTGCGAGAGGTCGAGCGGCGCGCCGAATTTCACGGTGGCCCGGTGCGTGGTCGACGGCATCTTCGCCCCGACCGGCATCACCTTGTCGGTGCCGATGAGTCCGACCGGCACGACCGGGGCGCCGGTCTGCAGCGCGAGGAACGCGACGCCGGTGCGTCCCTTGTAGAGGCGGCCGTCGAGCGACCGCGTGCCCTCGGGGTACAGCGCGACCGTGCTGCCTTCGTCGAGCAGTTCGCGCTGCTGGTCGAGGGCGTCGAGCGCGGCCTGACCGGCCCCGCGCTGCACGGGGATCGCGCCGATGGCGGTGAAGAACCAGCGGGACGCCGGCTTCTCGAAGTAGCTCGCCTTCGCGAGGAAGTGGACCGGCCGGGGCGCGGCCACCGGGATCGCGATCGAGTCGATGAACGACAGATGATTGCTCGCGAAGATCACAGGACCGGACTTCGGGACGTTCGCCTTGCCTTCGACATGGGGGCGGTACACGACGCGCGCGAGGGGCGCGATGATCATTCGGCCCAGCACGTAGGTGAAGCCCATCCGGCGGGCGGCGGTCTCCTGCGGCTCGGGCGCCTCCGCCTCGGTGGTGACTTCGTCTGCGGTGTGGTCTGCGCCGGGAACGAGGTCGGAAGTCACCCGTAGAGGGTACTCCTGATTGCATTCCGGTAACGGCATGGCGCGTTCCGGCCCGACATAGCGAACATTCAGCACGAGCGGAGCAAAGATGCGAAAAGATGGAGGTTCCCCTTTCATCGATTCGAGAGTTGTTCCGTGCGCATTCGTCCGCTCGCCGCCCTTTCCGCCGCCGCGCTGTCGGCCGTCCTGCTCGCCGGCTGCGCGTCGTCGAACACGCCCGACGCCGACTCGACGCCCACGCCGACCTCGACGTCCTCGGACTGCGGTCTCGACCCGAAGTCGGGTTCGGACTCCGACGCGATCACGGTGTCGGGCAGCGCTCCTTCGCTCACCGCTCAGGCGCCCACCGACCTCGCCTTCAGCGAGCTGCAGCGCACGACCGCCACGAAGGGCGACGGCGACGACCTCGCCTCCGGTCAGCTCGTGTCGGGCCAGTACCTCGTGATCGACCCCAGCACGGGTGAGGTCGCGATGGACTCGGCCACCACCTCGCCCGACGACTCAGGCCTCGTGCCGATCATCGTCGACCCGAGCAGCATCTTCGGCACCGGTGTGCTCTGCACCCCGCTCGGCTCGACCACCACGCTCACGATCCCGGGCTCGATGCTCAGCCAGGGCGCCTCGAACGTCGTCGTCGCGATGCAGACGGTCGAGCAGCTCCCGACGACCGCCACCGGAGCCGACCAGGAGCCCGTCGCCGGAATGCCGGAGGTCGCGCTCGACAAGGACGGCAAGCCCACCATCACCGTCGCGGACGACTTCACCGCACCTGACACGACGCAGATCGCGGTCCTCAAGAAGGGCGACGGCCCGACCGTGAACTCGGGCGACCAGGTCTTCGTGCAGTACCTGGGCGTGCTCCCCGACGGCACCGAGTTCGACTCCAGCTGGAGCCGCGGCGCGCCGACCTCGTTCCAGACGACGGGCGTGGTGCAGGGCTTCCAGAAGGCCCTGGAGGGCCAGACGGTCGGCTCGCAGGTCATCGCGGTGATCCCGGCTGCCGAAGGCTACGGCGACCAGGCGCAGGGGTCGATCCCGGCGAACTCGCCCCTGATCTTCGTGGTCGACATTCTCGGCGTGCAGCGCACCCCGCAGCAGTAGTCCGCAGCCGCATCCGGCCTCGCGGGTAGGCTGGCCGGATGCGGCGCGTCCTCATCCTCGGTTCCACAGGATCCATCGGCACGCAGGCGCTCGACGTCGTGCGGGCCAACCCCCGGCGGTTCGAGATCGTCGGTCTCGCCGCGGGCTCCGACCGCGCCGGAATGGAGGCGCAGGCCGCCGAGTTCGGCGTCGAGAGCACGGCGCTCGGCGCCGTCGAGGCGGAGCAGCTCGTGCGCGACGTCGAGGCGGACGTGGTGCTCAACGGCATCACGGGCTCGGTCGGGCTCGGCCCGACGCTCGCCGCGCTCGAGACAGGCCGCACCTTGGCGCTGGCCAACAAGGAGTCGCTGATCGTCGGCGGCGACCTCGTCACAGCCCTCGCCCGTCCCGGCCAGATCGTGCCCGTCGACTCGGAGCATTCCGCGATCGCGCAGGCACTGCGGTCGGGGGAGCGCCATGAGGTCCGCAGGCTCGTGCTGACGGCATCCGGGGGTCCCTTCCGGGGCCGGAGCCGCGCGTCCCTCGAGGACGTCACGCCCGCCGAGGCCCTGGCGCACCCGACGTGGGACATGGGCCGCGTCGTGACGACGAACTCGGCGACGCTCGTGAACAAGGGCCTCGAGGTGATCGAGGCGCATCTGCTGTTCGGCGTCCCGTACGCCGAGATCGACGTCGTCGTCCACCCGCAGTCGATCGTGCACTCGATGGTCGAGTTCGTCGACGGATCGACGATCGCGCAGGCGTCGCCGCCCGACATGCGGCTGCCGATCTCGCTCGGTCTGGACTGGCCGAACCGGGTCGCCGGCGTGGGCGCGCCACTGGACTGGACGAAGGCGACGTCGTGGACGTTCGAGCCGCTCGACGACGCCGCGTTCCCCTCGGTGCGCCTCGCGAAGCAGGTCGGACGCGCGGCCGGCACCTACCCCGCCGTGTTCAACGCCGCCAACGAGCAGGCCGTCGACGCCTTCCACGAGGGGCGGCTGAGCTTTCTCGGCATCGTCGACACGGTCGCCCGCGTGGTCGACGCGCACGAGGCCCCCGACGCCCTCACCCGCGAGGCCCTCGACGACGCCGAGACGTGGGCGCGCCGGACCGCCGACAAGGCGATCGCCCAGGCATCCTGAGTCCGCCCGCGGGGCGTCACGCCTGCGGGTAGACCGGACGCAGGGGGTCGGATGCCGGCGTCTCGTGCTCGGGATAGGGCACCGGCCAGTGCGGCTCGGGGACGGGCCAGCCGGCCTCGCGCAGCGCGCGGCGGGCGAGCTCCCGGGCGGAGTACGGCGTGCGGACGCCGCGGATGTCGCGGTAGTCCTGGTGACCGGGCCCGGCCCACAGGATCGCATCGCCGTCGCCCACGAGCGCCACGGCCTCGATGATCGCACGCTCGGGCGGCGAGAACTCGTGGATCTCAGCATCGGGACGGGCACGACGGGCGCCCTCGACGAGGGTCGCGCGGATCGAGTCCGGGTCCTCGTGGCGGGGGTGGTGGTCGGTGACGACGAGGATGTCGCTGCCCTCGACGCCGGTGCGGCCCATGTCGTGCCGCTTGGTCGCGTCGCGGTCGCCGTCGGCGCCGAAGAGCATGACGACCTTGCCGGGGGTCACGCGGCGCACCGCGGCGAGCGTCTTCTCGAACGCGTCGGGGGAGTGGCCGAAGTCGACGTAGACGGCGGGTCCGGTCTCGCCCGAGACGAGTTCGGTGCGCCCGGGCAGGTATGCCTCGATGCGGCCGCCGTCCAGGGCGTCGGTGAGACGCTCCCACGCGTAGCCGCCCTCGAGGATCATGACGATCGCGAGGCCCGCGTTGGCGGCCATGTGGCGCCCGATCACCGGGACCAGGGTCGTGAGCGTGCGCCCGTCGCGGGCGGTGAGGCGGAACTCCGTGCCCACCTGGCGCTCGTCGAGGATCTCGACGACCCAGTCCGCAGCGGCAGCCGCATCCGGGTCGGAGGCGAGCGCGGGCGTGCCGACCGTGATCGTCGGCACCTCGCTGCGGCTGACGACCTCGGCGCCGGCGGCGGAGTCGATGCACACGACGGCGCGACGCGAGCGGTCGGCGCGGAACAGCGGCAGCTTCGCCTCGAAGTACTCGCGCATGTCGGCGTAATCGTCGAGGTGGTCGTGGGTGAGGTTCGTGAAGCCGGCGACGTCGAACACGATGCCGTCGACGCGGCGTCGGCTGAGCGCCTGGGCGCTGACCTCGACGGCGACGGCCTCGACCCCGCGCTCGCGCATGAGGGCGAGGAGGGCGTGCATCTCGTACGCCTCGGGCGTCGTCAGGCGCGACACGATGACCTGGCCGGCGATGTGTCGCTCGGCGGTCGACGAGAGCCCGGTCGTGACGCCGAGCTGGCCGAGGATGCCCTCGAGCAGGTGCGACACGCTGGTCTTGCCGTTGGTGCCGGTGGTGCCGAACAGGGTCGGCAGATCGTCGTCGCGGCCGGTGCTGTACACCCACGCCGACAGGTCGCCCAGCAGCCCGCGGGGGTCGTCGACGACGAGCACCGGCAGCCCGGTCGCGGCTGCGACGTCGGCGCCGGCGGCGTCGGTGACGACGGCGACGGCGCCCTTCTCGGCGGCGGCCTGGGCGAACTCGGCGCCGTGGCGGTTCACCCCCTGCACGGCGACGAACACGTCACCGGGACGCAGGTCCGCGGTCGCAAGGGTGAGTCCGGTCAGCATCGCGCCCTCGACATCGCCGCGCACATCGGCGGCGAATCGCGTCGCGAGATCCGCGACGGTGTGGGTCGGCGGCGCGTCGGGGCGGAGTACCGGGGGCAGGTTCGAAGGCGCGTCGGTCGGCATGGCGCATCCATCTTCGCATGGCGCCCGCCCGGTGCGCGGGCGGGCGCCATGCGCCGGGCGATCAGGCGCGGCGGCGGCCCCGCACGAGCACCACGATCAGCGCGGCGACCCCCGCGACCAGGCCGCCGGCGGCGAGCCAGCGTGCGACCGGGTCCGCGGGATCGGTGGATGCCGCGGCCGCGGTGTCTTCGTCGGCGGCGGCATCCGATCCGCCGCCGTGGTGACCGGCGGCCGCGTCGGCGTCTGCCACCGCGCCCACGGTGACGACAGGGGCCGGTGCGTCGAGCTCCTCAGGATCCTGGTCGTCCGCGGCGATCTGCGTCCAGGCGGTCTCGCCCACCGCGCAGGTCTGCGTCACAGGGAAGGCGAGCGCGGAATCGGCGGCGGACTCCGCGAACAGCACGTCCATCGCGACGGAGGCCTTCAACCCGTCCTCGACGGGCGTGTCGGGGGTGTAGACGACCCGCGTCGGCACGCCGTTCGATCCGAGCTCGCGCGTGATGGTCCAGCCGCCCTGCACGACGGGGGTGGCGTTGGCCACGCCGTCGGGGATGTCGATCGCGAGCGACGTCGTCGGGGAGCCGTCGCAGCCGTGCGCGAACGAGAACGTGATCGTCTCGGTGGCGCCGGCCGCGGCCGTCTCGGGATCGACGTGCACGTGGGCGGAGGCGGCCAGGGGCGCACCGAGGGCGAGGGCGAGTCCGGCACCGAGGGCGACGGCGCCGAGGGCGAGGGTGCGGCGGGGGGAGCGGGCGGTGGTGCTGTTCATGTCTTTCGTCTTTCGTCTTCGGCGCACGGCGGAGTCGCCGTGCGCGCGGCGGAGATCACCGTCCGAGCGGGATGCTCGGGCGGTGCGGGGGCGACGCTCAGTGCGTCGCGGTGACGAAAGCCGGGGGTCCGCGCCGGGACAGGCCCGACAGCACGGTCCGCGTCGGGCGGATCGTGCCCGCACGGTCCGCCGCGACCAGCGCGGGGACAGGCGGGGCGGGGACGACGACGCGGGCGCGTGCCAGCACCGACCGGATGCCGCGGCCCAGGGCTCGCAGCATCCGTTCGCCGCCGTACAGGCCGGCGACCGTGGCGATGGCGGCGAGCACGTGCGCGACGAGCATCGGGACGTCGCGGAGCGCGATCGGCGCGAGCCCCCCGCCGCCCAGCAGCACCGTCACGTGGTGGCTGTGCACGGCGGACGGGTCGGCGCCCGCGGTGATCGCGAACGCGAGATGGAAGAGGACCTGACTGGCGAGCACGGTGGCCCCGATGCGCCAGGCGGACAGGCGGCGCCCGACCACGGCGACGCCGAAGGGGGCGGCGAGGATGCCGACCGCGGCGACCAGCGCCGGCACGGGCGCACCCCCGCCGGCGAGCGTGTGGGCGGTGGCGGCGACGACGGTCGCGACCCACGCGGCTGCGGTGCCGCGCAGTGCGCGGACGTGGCGTGGCGTCACGGCTCCTCGCTTCTGTCGACCGGCTGCCTGCCCCGAAGCTTACGCGAGACCGTCACACCCAACTCAAAGGCTGGCGCGGGTACCGTGATCGTGTGGAGATCCTTGCGTTCGTCATCGGCGTCGTGCTCATGGTCGTGGGCCTGGCGGTGTCCATCGCGCTCCACGAACTCGGGCACCTGTGGCCCGCGAAGAAGTTCGGCGTTCGCGTCGGCCAGTACATGATCGGATTCGGCCCCACGCTGTGGTCGCGCCGGCGCGGCGAGACCCAGTACGGGTTCAAGGCGATCCCGCTCGGCGGCTACATCTCGATGGCGGGCATGTACCCGCCCTCTCCGGCCCTTCAGCAGGCGAACAGCCGCAGCGGCCGTGCCGCCGGGGGATTCTTCGCCACGATGGTGCAGGACGCGCGCGACGCCAACGACGACACCCTGCACGGCGAGGACGACAAGCGGGTCTTCTACCGCCTGCCGATCTACAAGCGCATCATCGTGATGCTCGGCGGCCCGCTCATGAACTTCCTGTTCGCGGTCGTCCTGTTCACGATCCTGTTCTCGGGCATCGGCCTGCAGACGGCCACCACGACGGTCTCGCGCCTGTCGGAGTGCGTGCCGTCCACGACGACGAGCGAGTGCACGTCCTCCGATCCCACCGCCCCGGCGGCGGCTGCCGGCATCGAGCCCGGTGACAAGATCGTGTCGATCGACGGGGAGCCGGTCGCGGACTTCGCCGAGGCATCCGCCATCATCCGCTCGTCGCCCGGTGAGCAGCTGCGGTTCGTCATCGAACGGGACGGCCAGGAGCACACGGTCCAGGTCACGCCCGCCACCATCGAGACCACCGTGACGGCGGCCGACGGCTCGACCACGACCGAGGAGGTCGGCTTCGTCGGCATCGGCCCCACCGTCGAGTACGTGACGCAGCCCATCTGGGCGGGCCCGCAGGCGGCGGTGCAGAACGTCGGGGCCGTCGCCGGGATCATCTGGCAGCTGCCGGCGAAGGTGTGGGACACCGCCGTCGACCTCGTGACCGGCGCGGAGCGCGACCCCAACGGGCCCCTCAGCATCGTCGGCGCGGGCCGACTGTCGGGCGAGGTCGCGGCTGCGGACGCCCCGGTGCTCAACCGGATCGCCGGATTCCTGTCGCTGCTGGCGTCGCTGAACATCGCGCTGTTCGTCTTCAACCTCATCCCGCTGCTGCCGTTGGACGGCGGTCACATCGCCGTCGCGCTGTGGGAAGGCATCAAGCGCGTGTGGGCGAAGGTCTTCCGCCGGCCGCCGCCGAAGCCCGTCGACGCGACGAAGCTCGTGCCGCTGACGTTCATCGTCGTGATCGCGCTGATCGCGATGGGTGCCGTGCTCGTGCTGGCGGACCTCTTCAATCCGGTGACGCTCGGCTGACACGCGCGTCAAGTTCGGCACGCCTGTCGAAAACGCCCTTGTCCGTTCGCTGTGGGGATGAAACGGTTCCCCTGACGAAAGGACACGGGCCATGAAGTACGTCATCATGTTCACCTCGACCCCGGAGCTCGACGCGGCTGTGCCCGAGGAGCGCGCCCAGGCGGTCTACGGGCGCATCTGGGAGTGGTTCCAGACCAACGCCGACCACATCGCCGACAGCGGCGCGGAGCTGCTGCCGGTCGCCACGGCCACGACGGTCAAGCACGGCCCCGACGGCCCCGTCGTCGTGGACGGCCCGTTCTCGGAGGCGAAGGAGGTCGTCGGCGGCTTCAGTGTGCTCGACGTCCCCGACCTGGACGCCGCCATCGCGCTCGTCAAGACGTGGCCGTCGATGGAGCTGCCCGGCATCGCGATCGAGATCCGCCCCATGGTGACCGACTACAGCCAGTTCGAGCAGTGAGCGAGGCGGATGCCGCGGCCCGCGGCGATCCCGATGCCCCGGGTGGTCCCGCGGCGACGGGACAGGCCGGGGTCGCGGCATCCGATCGCCTCCTCGCCGGTGTCGTGCGCGAGGAGTCCGCCCGCATCACAGCGGCCCTCACCGTGTCGTTCGGGAGCTTCGACGTCGCGGAGGAGGCCGTCGCCGAGGCGGTCGAGGAGGCGCTGAAAGAGTGGCGGACACGCGGGATCCCGCCGAAGCCGGGTGCGTGGCTCATGCAGGCGGCGCGGCACAACGCCCTCGACCGGGTGCGGCGGGCGCGGGTGCTGCGCGACAAGGTGGCGCTGCTGCCCGCCCCGACGCCCGCGGAGGGCACAGCACCCGCAGACGAGCGCCTGCCGCTGCTGTTCGGCTGCTGCCATCCCGCGCTGGCTCCCGATGCGCAGCTCGCGCTGACGCTGCGTGCGGTGTGTGGGCTCACGACGGCGAAGATCGCGCGGGCCACCTTCTCGACGGAGCCGGCGACGGGGCAGCGCATCTCCCGCGCGAAGCGCAAGATCGCCGACAGCGGCATCCCGCTCCGCGTGCCGTCGGGCCCCGACGCGGCGGCGCGCCTGGACCTCGTGCTCACGATCGTGTCGGTCATGTACAGCGAGGCGCATTTCGTCGCGGGGGCGGACGCCGCAGCAGACCGCGATCTCGCCGACGACGCGCTGTGGCTCGCCGAGGTGATCGCCGGGGCGCTGCCGCGAGCCGCAGAGGCGCACGGACTGCTCGCGCTGCTGCGGTTCCACCGGGCGCGCGAGTCGGCGCGGTCGGTCGACGGCGAGCTCGTGCTGCTCGCCGATCAGGACCGGTCCCGCTGGGATCCCGCGCTGCTGGCCGGGGCACGCGACGAGCTCGAACGTGCGGCGCGCCTGCGCCGGCCCGGCCGCTGGCAGCTGCACGCGGCCGTCGCCGCCTGCCACGCCGACGCCCCGGATGCCGCGTCGACGGACTGGTTGCAGGTGCTCACCCTCTACGACATGCTGCTCGCGTACGACCGCACGCCGGTCGTACGCCTCAACCGGGCCGTCGCCCTCGCGCGGGTCGACGGTGCGGACGTCGCGCTGGCCGAGGTCGACGCGCTCGCCGACCCGCTCGCACGCTCGCACCTGTGGCACGCCGTGCGCGCATCGCTGCTGCGCGACCTCGGCCGCGACGACGAGGCGCTCGCCGCCGATCTTCGGGCTCTGGAGCTCACCGCCAACGAAGCGGAGCGGCGGCTGCTCGCGTCGCGTACCGGCGATACCGGACGCTGAGCGAGCGCGGCGCGCCCGGGTGTCTCCGTGCACGCGCTTCGTCTCGCTGGCGCTCGCTCAGCGTCCGGGTGGGTGCTGTTTCGGATTCAAGGGGCGAGCGCGGCGGGTGTGTCCGTGCACGCGCTTCGTCTCGCTGGCGCTCGCTCAGCGTCCGGGTGGGTGCTGTTTCGGATGTGAGGGGCGAGCGCGGCGGGTGTGTCCGTGCACGCGCTTCGTCTCGCTGGCGCTCGCTCAGCGTCCGGGTGGGTGCTGTTTCGGA
>Ga0160450_100844_pt1 | contig 14257 bp, 8 predicted proteins | sample HID1975K_E1MG_FD_108257 | JGI IMG/M metagenome (GOLD analysis project Ga0160450, IMG submission 108257) | Enriched soil microbial communities from UW Madison campus, WI, USA - HID1975K_E1 MG | ecosystem: Environmental > Terrestrial > Soil > Unclassified | place: USA: Madison, Wisconsin | collected...
GAGGTGCTGCACTTCCCCGCGTGGGAGACCCTTCCGCACGAGCGGTTGAGCCCCAGCACCGAGACGGTGGGCGCCCGCCTCGACATCATCGCGCGCATCGCCCGCTGGGACGGGGCCACGCCGCTGGTCGTCACCGCGTCGGTGCGCGGCGCACTGCAGCCGCTGGCCGGCGGACTGGCCGATGTCGCCCCCGTCGAGCTCGTCAGGGGCGGACGCGGTCAGGAGCTCGGCCAGGTCGTGACACGGCTGGTCGAACTCGCGTACCACCGGGTCGACATGGTGTCGCGGCGCGGCGAGTTCGCCGTGCGCGGCGGCATCCTCGATGTCTTCCCGCCGACCGCGCCGCACCCGTACCGCGTCGAGTTCTTCGGCGACGAGGTCGACGAGATGCGCGCCTTCTCGGTGGCCGACCAGCGGTCGCTGCCCGGCGAGGTACGCGAGGTCACGCTGATGCCGAGCCGCGAGCTGCTGCTGACCGAGGCCGTGCGCGGCCGTGCGCGCCAGCTGAAGGACGAGTTCCCCGGCCTCACCGGGATGCTCGAGAGGATGGCCGAGGGCATCCCCGTCGAAGGCATGGAGTCGCTCCTGCCCGCGGTGGTGGACAGACTCGTCACGCTCGCCGACTACCTCCCCGAGGGCGCCGCCGTCGCTCTCGTCGACCCTGAGCGGGCGGTCACCCGGGCGATCACGCTGGGCGAGACGAACCGCGAGTTCCTCGACGCCGCGTGGAGCGCCGCCACAGCCGGCGCCACGACGCCCGTCGACCTCGGTGCCGGCGACTTCCTCTCGCTGCCCGAGCTGCGCTCGGCCGCGCATGCCCGCGGCGGGGCGTGGTGGACGCTCAGCGCGTTCGACTCCGGAGAGGCGGATGCCGCTGCAGAGGGCCTGCTCGACGGTCCGATCAGCACCGACATCGACGTCGCGCTCGAGGCGTCCGCGGCGATCCGCGTGCCGGGGACCGCGGTGCCGTCGTTCCAGGGCAATGTCGAGGGCGCCACCGACCATGTCGGCGCCCTGCTCGCAGACGGCTGGCGGGTCGTGATCGCCGCATCCGGGACGGGACTGGTGGAGCGGGCGCGCGACGTGCTGGCCGAACGCGGGATCGCGGCGCGCAAGGTCGACGAGGTGCTGCACGCACCCGAGCCGGGGGTCGCGCACGTCGTCGTGAGCGTGCTCGAGCGCGGGTTCCAGGCGCCCGACGCCAAGCTCGCGGTGCTCACCGAGTCGGAGTTCTACGGCCGCACGATCGGCGGCGACAACCGGGTCGTCAAGAAGCTCGCGTCGCGCCGCAAGGCCGTCGTCGACCCACTGCAGCTGAAGGCCGGCGACCATGTGGTCCATGCCACGCACGGCATCGGCAGATTCGTCGAGCTGACCCAGCGCGAGGTGTCCAGCGGCGGGCGCAACGCCGTCAAGAGCGTGCGCGAGTATCTCGTGCTGGAGTACGCGCCGTCCAAGCGCGGCTACCCGGGCGACAAGCTGTTCGTCCCCACCGACCAGCTCGACCTGCTGTCGCGGTACGTCGGCGGCGAGGCGCCGACGCTGTCGAAGATGGGCGGCAGCGACTGGGCGCAGGCCAAGAGCAAGGCGCGCAAGGCGGTGCGCGACATCGCCGTCGAGCTCGTGAAGCTGTACTCGGCGCGCATGGCGTCGAAGGGCTACGCCTTCGGCCCCGACACGCCCTGGCAGCGCGAGCTGGAAGAGGCGTTCCCGTTCGCCGAGACACCGGACCAGCTGCAGACGATCGACGAGATCAAGGCCGACATGGAGAAGCCGATCCCGATGGATCGGCTGCTGTCGGGCGACGTCGGCTTCGGCAAGACCGAGGTCGCGGTGCGCGCCGCCTTCAAGGCGATCCAGGACGGCAAGCAGGTGGCGATGCTCGTTCCGACGACCCTGCTCGTCAAGCAGCACCTCGAGACGTTCACGGAGCGCTTCGCGGGCTTCCCGGTCAAGGTCAAGGCGCTCTCGCGCTTCCAGACCGACAAGCAGGCGCGAGAGGTGCTGGCCGGGCTCACCGACGGAACCGTCGACATGGTGATCGGCACCCACCGCATCCTGACCGAGAAGGTGATCTTCAAAGACCTGGGTCTCATGATCATCGACGAGGAGCAGCGCTTCGGCGTCGAGCACAAGGATGCGCTGAAGAAGCTCAAGACCAACGTCGACATCCTCGCGATGAGTGCGACCCCCATTCCCCGCACGCTCGAGATGGCGGTCACCGGCATCCGCGAGATGTCGACGCTGCAGACGCCGCCCGAGGACCGCCACCCGATCCTGTCGTACGTCGGCCCGCGCAACGACAAGCAGATCACCGCCGCGATCCGCCGAGAGCTGCTGCGCGAGGGCCAGGTGTTCTACGTGCACAATCGCGTGCAGTCGATCCAGCGTGTCGCAGCCGAGCTCTCCGAACTCGTGCCCGAGGCGCGCATCGCGGTCGCGCACGGGCAGATGGGCGAGCACGCCCTCGAGGAGGTCGTCGACGCATTCTGGGAGCGGCGGTTCGACGTGCTCGTCTGCACGACGATCGTCGAGACCGGCCTGGACATCTCGAACGCGAACACGATCATCATCGACCGCGCCGACAAGTACGGTCTCAGCCAGCTGCACCAGCTCCGCGGCCGGGTCGGCCGAGCCCGAGAGCGCGCGTACGCGTACTTCCTGTACGACGACATGAAGCCGCTCAGCGAGACGGCGGCCGACCGCCTCGAGACGATCGCGGTCAACAACGACCTCGGCTCGGGCATGCAGGTGGCGCTCAAGGACCTCGAGATCCGCGGCGCCGGCAACCTGCTGGGCGCCGAGCAGGCCGGGCACATCGCCGGCGTCGGCTTCGACCTGTATCTGCGCATGATCGGCGAGGCCGTCGCGACGTTCCGGGGTGAAGAGGCCGAGGGGCCGACCGAGCTGCGCCTCGAGCTGCCGGTGCAGGCCCGCATCCCCGAGTCGTACATCGACAGCGAGCGCCTGCGGCTGGAGGCGTACCAGAAGCTGTCGGCCGCAGCATCCGCCACTGCGCCGGCGGCCGACGGCGACGACGCCATCGACCTCGTGATCGAAGAGCTCACCGACCGCTACGGTGAGCCGCCTGCAGAGGTCGAGGGGCTGCTCGCGATCGCGCGGCTGCGCCGCCGCGCCGCGCAGGCCGGGCTCGCCGACGTCGTCGCGATGGGACCGAATCTGCGCATCGCGCCCGCGAACCTCCCGGACTCGATGCGCGTGCGCCTGCAGCGCCTGCATCCGAAGGCGAAGCTCGTCGCGGGCGGCGAGGCGATGGTCGTGCCCCTGCCCAGCGCAGCCGGCGAACCGCTCGGCGATGCCGAGCTGATCGCGTGGGTCGCACAGCTGCTCGATCAGCTCTGGCCCGAGAAGAAGCCCGAGACGGCGCCGGCCGCCGAAGCGTGAGCCGGTGAAGGATGCGGGGCGCCGGAGGGGCGCCCCGCATCACGTCATTCGCGGGTCGCCGAGAACCGCTGCTGGGCGGCGTCGTACTCGACGACGCGCACGCGCAGTTCGACACCCGGATCGGCAGCCATGCCGCGCACGAGTCCCGGCACGCCGGCGCACTCCACGAGGACGCCGAACGGGACGGCCTTCGTCACGGTCGCGGTGACAACGTCACCGGCCGCGAGGTTCTGCTCGCTCATACATCCACCCCCTCTCGCTGTCGGGGCGAAGGAGGAGGGACGGATCACCAGGCGGTCGGTTCGCCTTCCCTTGTCGCGCCGCGCTGCGCGTCCGGCACCATCCCGATCTTCACGGCGGCGACGCTACCAGACAGGTCGCGCCGAACGGCGCAGAAAGACGGAGAACCGGATGCCGCGGCATCCGGTTCTCCGTGTGAGATCGTCGCTGGGATCAGATGACGCCCTGCGCGAGCATCGCGTGCGCGACGCGCTCGAAGCCGGCACAGTTCGCCCCCGCGACGTAGTCGCCCGGACGGCCGTACTTCTCGGCCGCGGTGAAGGCGGCGTGGTGCACGTTGCCCATGATGGCGCGCAGCTTCGCCTCGCTGTCGTCGAAGTTCCAGCGCTGGCGTGCCGCGTTCTGGCTCATCTCCAGCGCCGACGTGGCGACACCGCCGGCGTTGGCCGCCTTGCCGGGGGCGAACAGCACGCCGGCCGCCTGCAGCACCTCGACGGCCTCGGGCGTCGAGGGCATGTTGGCGCCCTCGGCGACGGCGCGCACGCCGTTCGCGACGAGGGCGCGGGCGTCGTCTCCGTCGAGCTCGTTCTGCGTCGCCGACGGGATCGCGACGTCGACGGCCACGTGCCACGGGCGCTCGCCCTCGACGTACGTCGCGCCCGGGCGGCGGGCGGCGTACTCCGAGATGCGGGCGCGCTCGACCTCCTTGATCTGGCGCAGCAGGTCGACGTCGATGCCGGCCTCGTCGAGCACGTAGCCCGACGAGTCGGACGCGGTCACGGCGGTGGCGCCGAGCTGGCGAGCCTTCTCGATCGCGTAGATGGCGACGTTGCCCGAGCCGGAGACGCCGACGCGCTTGCCGTTGAGCGTCTCGCCGTGCACGGCCAGCATCTCCTCGACGAAGAACACCGCGCCGTAGCCGGTGGCCTCGGTGCGCACCTCGGCGCCGCCCCACTGCACGCCCTTGCCGGTGAACATGCCGGACTCGTGACGGTTGGTGATCTTGCGGTACTGGCCGAACAGGTAGCCGATCTCGCGGGCGCCCACACCGATGTCGCCGGCGGGGACGTCGGTGTGCTCGCCGAGGTGGCGGTACAGCTCGCTCATGAACGACTGGCAGAAGCGCATGATCTCGGCATCCGAACGGCCGTGCGGGTCGAAGTCGCTGCCGCCCTTGGCGCCACCGATGCCCTGACCGGTGAGCGCGTTCTTGAAGATCTGCTCGAAGCCGAGGAACTTGATGATCGACAGGTTCACCGACGGGTGGAAGCGCAGGCCCCCCTTGTACGGGCCGAGCACCGAAGAGAACTGGATGCGGTAGCCGCGGTTGACCTGCAGGCGGCCCGCGTCGTCGATCCACGGCACGCGGAACATGATCTGGCGCTCGGGCTCGACGATGCGCTCGAGGATGCCGCCGTCGACGAACTCGGGGTGGGCGTCGAGCACGGGAGCGATCGACTCGAGCACCTCGTGGACGGCCTGGAGGAACTCGGGCTCGTGGGGGTTGCGGGCTTCGACCGTGTCGAGAACGAGTCGGACGTTGTCGTTCGAAGTCAGGGTTGCTGTAGGCATGGGGTGGAGCTTTCGGAAGGCCAGCAGAAAGGGCGACGTCGTCGGCGCCTTTTCACCCTACATACCGTGCGGGCGACGATCGCGCGTGTGACGACCTGTGCGACGGCTACGCTTGCCGCATCCGATCCGGGAGAGCGGGAGACAGGCGACGATGCGTTTCGAGCACCTCGGGGCCCAGCCCCGCATCCATCCGACCGCGGTCGTCGCGGCGACCGCGGTGATCAGCGGCGACGTCGAGATCGGGCCGGACTGCCAGATCCTGCACGGCGCGGTCATCACCGCCGAAGGCGGTGCGATCACGCTCGGATCGAATGTCATCGTGATGGAGAACGCGCTCATCCGCGCCACCGCCACGAACCCGGTGCACATCGCCGACCATGTGCTCGTCGGGCCGATGGCGAGCGTGTCGGGCGCGGTGATCGAGGACGAGGTGTTCCTCGCCACCGGCACCCGCGTCTTCAACGGCGCCCGCATCGGCGCGCGCAGCGAGGTGCGCATCAACGCCGTCGTGCACCTGCGCACGACGCTGCCGGCGGACTCGACCGTGCCCATCGGGTGGGTCGCGGTGGGCGACCCGCTGCAGGTGCTGTCACCCGACCGTCACGAGGAGATCTGGGCCGCGCAGCGCGAGCTCGACTTCCCGGGCTACGTGTTCGGCCTGGACCGCGAGACGCCCGACCTCATGGTGCAGCTGACCGAGCGCTACGGCCGCAGCCTCGCCCGCCACGCCGACGACCGTCGCGTGGACTGAGCCTGTCGAAGCCTGAGCCTGTCGAAGCCTGAGCCTCAGCCCCGGACGAGGGCGGCGGTGCGCCGCAGCCAGACGGCCGGATCGGCCGCGTGGTACACGTGCTCAGAGGCCTCGATGCGGTCGAGGAACCCGCGGTACAGCGTCGCCTGGCGCAGCGCTCCGTACGGTGCGAGCAGCTCCAGCGCCCGCTCGGGGTCGGCACCGGGGGCAGCCGTGCGCCACGCGGCGGTCCAGTGCGTCGTGAGAGTGGATGCCGCGGCCGCCGGCATCCGTTCCATGAAGGCCGCGTGGTCGAGCAGCGGGTGCCCGATGCCGCTGTCGCCCCAGTCGAGCAGCACGAGGCGGTCGTCGTCGCCGCGCAGATTGCCCGGGTGGAAGTCGCCGTGGACGAGCGTGTCGGGCAGCCCGCATGCGGCGAGGTCGGCCTCGAGCCGGGGGAGGCGCGCGATGAGGCTCGCCACCGCCGTGCGGTCCTCGGCGTCGACGTCGTCCGCGAGGGCCAGCGTGCGCTCTGCCGTCGGCGCGAGCGAGGCCGGCGTCCACCGCGGAATGGGCGGCAGCGTCGAGGGATCCACGGACGACTGGATGCCGACGAGCAGGTCGATCATGCGGCGGGCGGTGTCGACGCCGGCGCCGTAGCGGTCGTCGCCGGGTACGTCGGCCAGGAGCACCGCGTCGTCGGTGCGGGCGACCAGCCGCGGCACGGCGAACCCCTGGAGCCGCTCCAGCACCGCGCCCTCGTGCGAGAAGAACGGCGGCACGGCCTTGAGCCAGACGGTGCCGACGGCGGTGGGCAGTCGCCACAGCGCCGACAGGTTCCAGGTGCGGACCTGCTCGGGCCTGCCGTCGATCGCGATTCCTGCGGCGGCGAGTGCCGCCTGCGCCCACATGAGGTACCGGCCTGGCCCGCCGGGCTTGGCCCACGCCATGCGCAGGGGCGCATCGGCGATGAGCGAGGCGTCCCCGTCGTGGAGCGGGAGCTCGGGGCGATCCGGCACCTCGGCGACGTACACGACCTCCTCGGGACGGTCCCCGTCGCGCGGCGTCACCCGCGCCAGCCGCAGCAGGGTCGGCACGATCCCGAGCGCCTCGCGGGCGGCGGCGAGGACGGCGGGCGCCTCGCGCCAGTCCCAGTCAGGCTCGGACTCGGGGTCGGAGTCGGCCGACACGGTGAACGGTGCGGTCACCCCGAGCGGCATGCCGCCGGGGAGGACCAGCACCAGCCGGACCGAGAGCTCGGCCCCCGTGGTCACCGGGTCACCCGGTGTTCTGCAGGCCTGCCGCGACACCCGACACCGAGAGCAGCAGCAGGCGCTGCAGCTCGGGGTCGACCGGTGCGTCCTGGGGCGCCTCGCGCAGCGCCCGCAGCGCGCGCAGCTGCAGCAGCGACAGCGCGTCGACGTACGGGCTGCGCATCTTGACGGCCCGCTGCAGCACCGGCTTGTTGCCGAGCAGCTCGGTGCCGCCGGTGACGCGGATCACCCAGTCGCGCGTGAGGTGCATCTCGTCGCGCACGAGAGCCGCGAGGTCGTCGCGGTCGCCGAGCTCGAGGTAGTGCCGTGCGATGCGGTCATCGGTCTTGGCGAGGCTCATCGCGACGTTGTCGATCAGCGTGCGGAACAGCGGCCACTCCTGGTACGCGCGCTGCAGCAGCGCCTCGTCGCCGACGGTCTCCAGCGCCGTGCCCAGACCGAACCAGCCGGCCAGGTTGATGCGGGCCTGCGTCCACGCGAACACCCACGGGATCGCGCGGAGGTCTTCGAGCGACTCGACCGACAGACCACGGCGGGCCGGGCGCGAACCGAGGGCGAGCAGCCCGATCTCCTCCATCGGGGTCACCCGGGCGAACCACGGCGCGAAGCCGGGCGCCTTGACGAGCGAGAAGAAGCGCTCGCGGGACGAGGCGTCCATCGCCGCGGCGACATCGGCGTACCGTTCGGCGGCGGCGCGGTTGCGGTCCTCGTTCGACGGTGCTGAGGCGAGCAGGATCGCCGCGGCGACCTGGTCGATGTGGCGGATGGCGATCGCCGGGTCGCCGTAGCGGGCGAAGATCACCTCGCCCTGCTCGGTGAGCTTGAACCGGCCGTCCACCGAGTGCGGCGGCTGCGCGAGGATGGCGGAGTTGGCGGGACCGCCGCCGCGCCCGAGGGCGCCGCCGCGGCCGTGGAACAGCGTCAGCTCGATGCGGTTCTCGTCGGCCCACGCGGCGATCTCGGCCTGCGCCTGGTACAGCGCCAGGTTGGCGGCGACCGGGCCGACGTCCTTCGACGAGTCCGAGTATCCGAGCATGACCTCCAGCCGGCGTCCCGTCGCGTCCAGGCGCGCGGCGAACTCGGGGTGGTCGACGATCTCGGCGAGGATGCGCGGCGCGGCCTGCAGGTCGGCGAACGTCTCGAACAGCGGGATGACGTCCAGCACCGGGGGAGTGCCGTCCGGTCCGACGGCGAAGGCGGCGAGCTTGTGCACGTTCGCGAGGTCCTCGGCGGACTGCGTGAACGACACGATGTAGCGCCCGGCGGCGCGCGGGCCGTAGCGCTCCTGGAGGAACGCGATCGTCCGGATGACGTCGAGCACCTCTTCGGTCAGCTCGCTGCGCGGCGCGCCCGACTCGAGCTCGGCGAGCACCTTCGCATGCACGGCGGAGTGCTGACGCACCTCCAGCTCGGTCAGGTGGAAGCCGTACGTCTCGACCTGCCACAGCAGCTGCTGCAGGTGCCCGTAGGCCTGGCGCGGCGCGCCCGCCTGCACGAGCGAGTCCTGCACGGTGCGCAGGTCGGCGAGCAGGTGCTCGGGGTCGCGGTACGCGAGGTCGGCGTTGCGCTTGCGCGTCGCGTCGATCCTGCGCGCGATCAGCAGCATGATGCGGCGGTGCGGCTCGTCGGGGGAGCGCTTGGCGATGTCCTTCGCGGCGTCCTCGTCGGCCGCGCGCAGACGCTGCCACAGGGCGAGCAGCGCATCGCTCGGCGGCGTGGTCGCGGCGTCGAGCGTCAGGGTGCGGCCGATGCGGCTGGCCGTGTGCTCCAGGCCGAGCAGGACGTGCTCGCTCGCGATCGCGGACGCCTTGCGGGTGACGGATGCCGTCACGAACGGGTTGCCGTCGCGGTCGCCGCCGACCCACGAGCCGACGCGCACGAAGGGGCGCACGATCGGGGCGCGGCCGCCGGCATCCACCCCCTGCAGGGCGTCGTCGATGCGCCGGTACACGTGCGGGACGGCGGTGTACAGCGTGTCGTCGAAGACGGCCATCACGGCGCGCACCTCGTCGGTGGGCGACGGCTTCTCCGGGCGCAGCGGCGCTGTGCGCCACAGCGTGTCGATCTCCTCCAGCATGCGGCGCCGGGCGCGACGCTCGTCGGCGCCGGCGGTCTGCGCGAGATCGTGCTCGCCGAGCAGCGACGCGAGGCGACGGATGCTCGTCGACACGGCGCGGCGGCGGGCCTCCGTCGGATGCGCGGTGAACACGGGGTGGAACCGCATGCTCTGCAGGTGCTCGAGGGCCGCGTCGTCGCCGACCTCCGCGGCGAGCTTCGCGTACGCCGAGGCCACGGTGTCGGCCTGGCCGCCGGACTCGGGGCGCCCGTTGCGCTCGCGCAGCACGCGGACGCGCTGGTGCTCCTCGGCGAGGTTCACGAGGTGGAAGTACGCGGTGAAAGCGCGGGCGACCTCGTCGGCACGCGCGATCGTGAACGAGTCGGCGATGGCCGCGGCACGGGCGAACGCCTCGGGCGTCTCGTCGGTGTACGCCTGGATCGTCGCGGTGCGCAGGCGCTCGACGTCCTCGTAGAGGCCGGGGGAGCCGCTCTCGCGCAGCACCTGACCGAGGAGCGTGCCCAAGAGGCGCACGTCGCCGCGCATGCTCTCGGGAATGCCCTGCTCCGCCTCGAATCGCCCTACGAGGTCGATCGCTTCGGTGTTGGTGAGTTCGCGCATCACTCCAGGCTAACGGTGCGTCGTTTCGTCGATGTCACAGCGGACGCTGTGTGACGACCGATGCTCAGGAGCCCTCGCTAGACTGGCTCCCGGAGCGCCGGGAAGTCTGGTCGGCACGTCCTTGCCGACCCGCGAACGCCCTCTCGGAGGCCCGATGTCGCTTCTTCGCTCCGCCCGTTTTCCCGCGATCGTCCTGCTCGTGGCCGCCGCCCTCGGGCTGGTGGTGGCCAATTCACCCGCCGCCGGACCCGTGGATGCCGTCATGCACGCCGAGCTGGGCATCCCCGGCGTCTTCGAGCTCAGCGTGTCGCACTGGATCAAGGACGGCCTGCTCGCGATCTTCTTCTTCGTGGTCGCCGTCGAGCTTCAGTACGAGCTCACCGCCGGACAGCTGAACTCGGCCCGCAAGGCCCTGCAGCCCGCGATCGCCGCCGCGGGCGGCGTCGTGCTGCCGATCGTGCTGTACGCGGTGATCGCCGGGGGTTCCGACGCCGCAGCGGGATGGCCGATCCCGACGGCTACCGACATCGCGTTCGCGCTCGGTGTGCTGGCGGTGTTCGGCAGGGGACTGCCGTCGGGGCTGCGCGTCTTCCTGCTGGCGCTGGCGATCCTCGACGACATCGTCGGCATCGTCTTCATCGCGGTGCTGTTCACCTCCGACGTGAACTTCGGCGCGCTCGCCGGAGCCGCCGTCGCGGTCGTGGGGTTCGGCATCCTGAGCCGTCAGCTCGACACGCGTGCGCGTGTGCCCGTCGCGATCGCGCTCGTGGTGCTCGCGATCGCGACCTGGGTGCTCGTGCTGCTGTCGGGCGTCCACGCCACGATCGCGGGCGTCGTGCTCGGACTCGCGATGGCGCAGCGCCCGGCGCTGCGCGTGCGGCACGAGCTGGAGCCGTGGGTCAACGGCATCGTGCTGCCGGTGTTCGCGTTCTCGGCGGCGCTCGTCGCGATCCCCGCCGTGCCGCTGTCGGAGCTGTCGCCGGCGTTCTGGGGTGTGCTGGTGGCGCTCCCCGTGGGCAAGATCGTCGGCATCTCGGTGCTGGGGTGGGTGTCGCTGCGCCTCGCGCATCGGGGCGGCCCGCCGCCGCTTGCGTTCGCCGACCTGCTCGCGGCCGGCGCGCTCGGCGGGATCGGGTTCACGGTGTCGCTGCTGCTTTCGGAGCTCGCGTTCGCGGACGCGGCCGGACTGCGCGACCAGGCGACCCTCGGCGTGCTCGCGGGGTCGGTCGTTTCGCTCATCCTGGCCGCGGTGCTCGTATCGTGGCGGGCATGGCACCATCGACGCCTGACGGCGACCGCGTGATCCCCACCGACCCGGATGCGCTGCGCGAGGCCGCGCTCGTCATGCACGCCGTGCGGGACCGCTGCGTGTGGACGCAGCAGATCGACCACCGCGCGCTCGTGCCGTACCTCGTGGAGGAGAGCGCCGAGCTCATCGACGCCGTCGAGGAGGGCTCGCGCGACGAGCTGCGCGAGGAGCTCGGCGACCTGCTGTGGCAGGTGCTGTTCCATGCCGAGATCGCCTCGCGCGACCCGGTCGACCCGTTCGACATCGACGACGTCGCACGCGGGCTCACCGACAAGATGGTGCGGCGGCATCCCCACGTCTTCGGCGACGCCGTCGCGAACACGCCCGAGGAGGTGCTCGTGCACTGGAACGCCGCGAAGGCGGCCGAGAAGAGCGCGCGCACGAGCGTGCTCGACGGCGTGAGCGAGCGGATGCCGAGCCTCGCACTCGCCCAGAAGCTCCTGTCGAAGGCGTCGCAGGCGGGAGTCGCGCCGCGCCCGGCAGCGTCCGAGCCTCCGGCGAGCGAAGCGGCGCTCGGCGACGCCCTGCTGGCCCTCGTCGCGACGGCGCGCACGCACGGCTGGGACGCCGAGCGGTCCCTGCGTGAGCGCCTCCGCGGGTTCGCACACGAGATCCGCCTCGCCGAGGGCACCCCGGAGGCTCTGGAAAGATAGACCCGTGGCATCCGTGAACCCGCCGCGCGGCATGCGCGACTTCCTCCCCGCTGACAAGGCCCGCCGCGAGAGCGTCCTCGCCGTCATCCGCGAGCGCTACCGCGCGCACGGGTTCGACGAGATCGAGACGCCGGTCATGGAGGAGTACTCGCGGCTGCACGCCGGCATCGGCGGCGACAACGAGAAGCTCGCGTACAACGTGCTCAAGCGAGGCCTCGACGCCGACGCGATCCGTGCGGCGGCGGACGAGCCTGCCGACCTCACCGATCTCGGCCTGCGCTACGACCTGACCGTGCCGCTGGCGCGGTTCTATGCGACCAACCGCGGTCAGCTGCCTTCGGTGTTCCGCTCGATCCAGATCGCCCCGGTGTGGCGCGCCGAGCGCCCGCAGAAGGGCCGCTACCGCCAGTTCGTGCAGTGCGACATCGACATCATCGGCGACGCGTCCGCGCGCGCCGAGGCCGAGCTCGCGGTCGCGACGCTCGACACGCTGGACGCCCTCGGGCTCGAGGGCGGCAGCATCCGCATCAACGACCGGCGCGTGCTGGACTGGATGCTCGACAGCTTCGGCTTCTCCGCCGACGAGCGGCCGGGCGTGCTCATCACGATCGACAAGCTCGACAAGATCGGCCCCGACGGCATCGTCGCCGAGCTGCGCGAGCGCGGTGCGACGGCCGCCGCCGTCGACGCGTTCGCCGCGTTCCTGCGCCGCCCGATGACCCTGGAGTACAACCCGTACGGCGAGCGTCAGATCCGCAAGGCACTGCCGGCGGATGCGCCCGACGACATCGTCGCCCACCTGGTCGGCATCGGCGAGGCGGTCGCCGCGGCCCGGTCCCTGAGCCTGCCGAAGGGCGCCGACGCCCCGCTGGGCGACATCCCGCTCGTGTTCGACCCGTTCCTGGTGCGCGGCATGGGCTACTACACCGGCACCATCTTCGAGCTCGCGCACCCGTCCGTCGACTACTCGCTGGGCGGCGGTGGCCGGTACGACGGCATGATCGGACGATTCCTCGGTCAGGACGTCCCGGCCGTCGGCTTCTCGATCGGCTTCGAGCGCATCGTTGACCTGGTCGCGGAGCGGGGGGATGCCGCCGCCGACGCCGTCGTTCTGGTCCACGACCGCGACGTGCCCGAGTCCGAGCTGCTCGCGCTCAAGGCCGCACTCGTGCAGCAGGGCTCGCGTGTGCGGCTGGAGCACCGCACCAAGAACCTCAAGGCGCTGCTCGAGCGTGCCGCCGCCGACGGCTACACGGCGTTCGCGACGGTGGGTTCCGGGACGACGGCCGAGTCGCTCGAGGTCAAGCCCCTCGGCTGAGCCGGATCGCGCGGTAGGCCACGCCGACCGCGACGACCACGACGCCGGCGACGACCGACGGCCACGGCAGGGTGACGGCCAGGACGAGGCATCCGATCGCTCCGACGACCTGCAGCACGGCCGGGTACCGCCGCGCCTCGCCGCGCTGGCGGAGAGCCGCCACGTTGGCGACGAAGTAGTACAGCAGCACGCCGAACGACGAGAATCCGATGGCGCCCCGCAGATCGACCAGCGCGACGAGCACGACGACGAGGGCGCCCGCGGTGAGCTCGGCGCGGTGCGGGACATGCCAGCGGGGATGCACGCGGTCGAGGAAGGCCGGCAGGTCGCGCTCGCGCGCCATCGCGAACGCCGTGCGGCTCACGCCCGCGATGAGCGCCAGCAGAGCCCCGAGTGATCCCGCGGCCGCGCCGACGCGCACGACGACGCCGATCCACCCCCACCCCGAGCGCGCGGCCGCGTCGGCGACGGGTTCGGTCGAGGCCGCCACCCCGTCAGGCCCGAGGGCCGCGAGCACCGCCACCGCGACGACGGCGTACACGACGAGCGCGACGGCGAACGCGATCACGATCGCGCGGGGGATGACGCGGCGCGGGTCGCGCACCTCCTCGCCCATCGTGGCGATGCGCGCGTAGCCGGCGAAGGCGAAGAAGAGCAGGCCGGCGGACTGCAGGATGCCGTAGCCCCCGCCTGCCCACACCGCGTCGGACGTGAACCAGTCCGGGACGGCACCGCCCGAGAACGCGGCCGTCACGGCGGCCGCGAGCGCGCCGAGCGTGACCACCACGATGACGCGCGCCGCTCCGGCCGTCCGCGTCACGCCGAGCCAGTTCACGGCGGTCAGCGCGATGACCGCCACGATCGCGGCGGGGCGCTCCCAGCCGGGAGGGGCGGCGTAGGCGGCGAAGGTGAGGGCCATGGCGGCGCAGCTCGCGGTCTTGCCGATGACGAAGCCCCAGCCGGCGACGAAGCCCCACCAGGGTCCGAGCTCGGCGCGGCCGTACGCGTAGGTGCCGCCCGAGGTGGGGTGCGCTGCGGCGAGCTGCGCCGACGAGGTCGCATTGCCGAACGCCACGACC
>Ga0160450_100848_pt1 | contig 14197 bp, 14 predicted proteins | sample HID1975K_E1MG_FD_108257 | JGI IMG/M metagenome (GOLD analysis project Ga0160450, IMG submission 108257) | Enriched soil microbial communities from UW Madison campus, WI, USA - HID1975K_E1 MG | ecosystem: Environmental > Terrestrial > Soil > Unclassified | place: USA: Madison, Wisconsin...
ACCTGTCGGCCGCCGAGGTGCATTTGGTCAACGAGGTCGCCCGCGAGACGATCCTCGCGCGCGTGCTGCGCAAGGTCGCCGCCGACTACGACGTCATCCTCATCGACTGCCAGCCGTCGCTGGGGCTGCTCACCGTCAACGCGCTGACGGCGAGCCACGGCGTGCTGATCCCGCTCGAGTGCGAGTTCTTCGCGCTGCGCGGCGTCGCGCTGCTGATCGAGACGATCGACAAGGTGCGGGACCGGCTCAACCCCTCGATCACGCTCGACGGCGTGCTCGCCACGATGTACGACCCGCGCACGCTGCACTCCCGCGAGGTGCTCGAGCGCGTCGTCGAAGCCTTCGGCGACGATGTGCTCGAGACCGTGATCGGTCGCACCGTGAAGTTCCCGGACGCGTCTGTCGCCGGCGTCCCGATCACGAAGTTCGCGCCCGAGCACGCGGCCGCCCAGGCCTATCTGCGACTGGCGCGGGAGCTGGTTGCCCGTGGCGCCGTCGCCTGACGAGACCGATACGACGTCCGGGCCGGTCGGAGAGCGGGCGGAGGACGAGGCTGCGTCATCGGGCGCAGAGACCGGCGCAGAGCCCGAACCGGGCTTCCGCGTCTCGCTCGGCAACTTCGACGGGCCGTTCGACCTCCTGCTCACCCTCATCTCCAAGCACGAACTCGACATCACCGAGGTGTCGCTGAGCCGGGTCACGGACGAGTTCATCGCGTACCTGCGCGGCATCGACGAGGACGAGCTCGACCAGGCCTCGGAGTTCCTCGTGGTGGCCGCGACGCTCCTGGACATGAAGGTCGCCGGCCTGCTGCCGCAGGGCGAGCTCGTCGACGCCGAGTCCGTGGCGCTGCTCGAGGCGCGCGACCTGCTGTTCGCGCGGCTGCTGCAGTACCGCGCGTTCAAGGAGGTCTCGGCGTGGTTCGCGCGCTGCCTCGTCCGCGAGGACCGGCGGCACGTGCGCGCGGTGCGCCTCGACGAGAAGTACCGCCGCGCCGTCCCCGAGCTCGTGTGGACGCTGTCGAAAGAGGACTTCGCGGCGATCGCGATGATGGCCTTCGCCCCGAAGGAGATCCCGCATGTCGGGCTCGACCACCTGCATGCGCCGCTCATCTCGATCCGCGAGCAGGCGGCCGTCGTCGTGACGCTGCTGCGCGACGCCGGGCAGCTCAGCTTCCGCGAGCTCATCGCCGGCGTCGATCAGACGGGGGTCGTCGTCGCGCGGTTCCTCGCCGTGCTGGAGCTGTACCGCCACGCCGCCCTCTCGTTCGAGCAGATCGAGCCGCTGGGCGAGCTCACGCTGCGCTGGACCGCCGAGCGGTGGTCCGAAGAGAACCTGGCCACTCTGGGAGCCGACTATGACCACTGACGTGACCGATGACCCGTACGACCTGGAGCCGGTCGCCGCGCAGGCCGACAGCGAGGCGGAGCGCCGCTCGCAGCAGCCGGCGGACGTCGCCCGACGGCTCGAGGCGATCCTGATGGTCGTCGACGAGCCGCAGAGCCTCGTCGCCCTCGCCGCCGCCGTGGGATCGCCCGTCCCCGCCGTACGGCAGGCCGTCGAAGGCCTCGTCGCCGACTACGACGGCGAGACCGGCGGCCCGCGCCGCGGCTTCGAACTGCGCGAGGTCGGCGGAGGCTGGCGGCTGTACGTGCGCGAGGAGCACGACGATCTGGTGTCGGAGTTCGTGAACGCCCAGGCGCCGTCGCGGCTGTCGCAGGCGGCGCTGGAGACGCTCGCCGTCATCGCGTACAAGCAGCCCGTCACCCGCAGCCAGGTCGCCTCGATCCGCGCCGTGAACGTCGACTCCGTCGTGCGCACGCTCGTGGCCCGCGGCCTGATCACCGAGGCGTACACCGACCCCGAGACCGGGGCGATCAACTACAAGACGACCGATGCGCTGCTGACCAATCTCGGCATCAACTCGCTTGACGAGCTGCCGCCGATCTCGCCGCTGCTCGACGACGGGTCGGACGGCTTCGACAGTGAGGTGCTGAGATGACCCTTCCCCACGCGCAGGAACCGGGCGACGGCGAGCGGAGCACGGACGGCGTCCGGCTGCAGAAGGTGCTCGCGAACGCCGGTGTGGCGTCGCGCCGCGTATGCGAGCAGTACATCGTCGAAGGGCGCGTGCGCGTCAACGGCGTCGTCGTGACCGAGCTCGGTTCGCGGATCGACCCCGAGACCGACATCGTCGACGTCGACGGCACCGCCGTCCAGCTCGACACCACGAAGCGCTACGTCGTGCTCAACAAGCCCACCGGTGTCGTCTCGTCGATGAAGGACGAGCAGGGCCGGCCCGATCTGCGCCGCTTCACCAAGGAGTGGCCCGAGCGTCTCTACAACGTCGGGCGACTGGATGCCGAGACCTCCGGGCTGCTGGTCCTCACCAACGACGGTGAGCTCGCGCACGTGCTCGCCCACCCGTCCTTCGGTGTCACGAAGGTGTACATCGCGAAGGTCGACGGCCGCGTGACGGCCCAGACGATCGCGAGGCTCACCAGGGGCATCGAGCTCGAGGACGGGCCGATCGCCGCCGACAAGGCACGACTGCTCGACACGAGCGGAGAGACGAGCCTCGTCGAGCTCACGCTGCACTCCGGGCGCAACCGGATCGTGCGCCGCATGATGGCCGAGGTCGGCCATCCGGTGCGAGAGCTGGTGCGCCGCCAGTTCGGGCCCCTGCACCTGGGCACGCTCCCAGCGGGCCGGGCCCGCGAGTTGACTACAGTGGAACGCGGCGCGCTGTTGACTCTCGCGCGCGCGGCGGCGCCGGCATCCGGTGAGCGCCCCTCGAATTCCGAGTCCTAAGGCGGAGAAGTGACCGACGCGACCAGCGCCGCAGCTCGTGCGCGCGCGGCCCGCACGAGCGGCACGGTGCGCGTCGTCGGCGCCGGCCTGCTGGGCTCGAGCATCGGCCACGCCCTGCGCGGGCTCGGCGTCGACGTCGTGCTCGCCGACGCCTCGCCGTCGCAGCTGCGCCTCGCGATCGACTACGGTGCCGGCCGCGCCGCCCGTGCCGACGACCGCCCGGCGCTCGTCGTGGTCGCCGTGCCGCCGGACGTCACGGCGGACGTCGTCGAGCGCGAGCTCGCCGCGTTCCCCGACGCCGTCGTCACCGACGTCGCGAGCGTCAAGCTCGACCCGCTGCGCGTGCTGCGCGCCCGCGGGGTCGATCTGACCCGCTACATCGGATCGCATCCCATGGCCGGGCGTGAGCGCGGGGGAGCGATCGCCGCGCGCGCCGACATCTTCGTCGGCCGTCCGTGGGTCGTGTGCCGCGACGAGGAGACCCGCGCGAACGACCTCGCGCTCGTCGAGGGGCTGGCGCTGGACCTCGGTGCGATGCCGATCGAGATGACGCCCGAGGAGCACGACCGCTCCGTCGCCCTCGTCTCGCACGTGCCGCAGCTGGTCGCCTCGCTGCTGGCCGGACGCTTCGCCGACGCCGCCGACGGCTCGCTCCGGCTGGCCGGTCAGGGCGTCCGCGACACGACGCGCATCGCCGCCTCGGCACCCGAACTGTGGGTCCAGATCCTCGGAGCCAACGCCGCACCGGTCGTCGAGGTCCTCGACGCGCTCGCCGGTGACCTCCAGGCCGTCTCGTCGGCGCTGCGCGCGCCCGACAGCCCCGGCGCGCGCCGCGCCGTCGCCGACACCATCAGGCGCGGCAACGACGGCGTCGAGCGCCTGCCGGGCAAGCACGGGCAGAACCGGCGCTTCGAGACGGTCGTCGTCCTCGTCGACGACACTCCCGGCCAGCTGGGCCGCCTGTTCGGGGAGCTCGGCGAGCTCGAGGTCAACGTCGAGGACTTCCGCCTCGAGCACTCGCCGGGCGCGCAGTTCGGCCTGGCCGAGATCAGCGTGATCCCGAGTGTCGTCCGTCACACCGTCGAGGGCCTCGAAGCCCGCGGCTGGAAGATTGCGAGCACCACCAATGACTGACTCCTCCCATTCGGCGGTCGCAGCGGCCGAGTCCGCCCCGGCCGGCGACGTCGTCGCCGTGGCGATCGACGGTCCGGCCGGCAGCGGCAAGTCGAGCGTCTCGAAGGAGGTCGCCCGCCGCCTCGGCTACGGCTACCTCGACACCGGCGCCGCCTACCGTGCGCTGGCGTGGCACGTGCTCGAGCACGACGCCGACACCTCCGACGCGGCCGCCGTCATCGACGCGGCCGGTGATTTCGCCTACGACATCTCGCTCGACCCCGACGACTACTGGGTGCGCGTCGGCGACGTCGACGTGACCGACGCGATCCGCGACCCGCGCATCTCCGACGCCGTCAGCGGCGTCGCCCGGGTTCCCGTGATCCGCGAGACGGTCAACGCCCTGTTCCGCGCGCTCGTCGACGAGTCCGGCAAGCCGGGCGTCGTCGTCGAGGGCCGCGACATCACGACGGTCGTCCTTCCCGACGCACCGGTCCGGCTCCTGCTGACGGCAGCGCCCGAGGTGCGCGCCGCCCGCCGCAGCGCCGAACTGACCACGCACGACGCCGCCGCCGTCGCGGCCGCGCTGCACCGCCGCGACGCCTCGGACGCGAAGGTCGTCGACTTCCTCACCGCCGCGCCCGGCGTGACGGTCGTCGACACGACCGCGCTCGACTTCGCACAGACGGTCGACGCCGTCCTCGACATCATCCGCACCGGAACGGGAACCCAGGCATGAGCGACAACACGCACGACAACGAGTACGAGGGCGGGCCCGATCAGCTCGAGGAGAAGCTCGCGAACCTCGACGAGGAGCTCGCCGAGCAGCGCGCGGCCGCGCTGCGCGCCTCGCTCGCGGACTACGACCTCGAGGAAGAGGATGCGCGGCTGCTCGCGGGCCTCACCGCCGGCGGCGAGGCCGTCGAGATCCTCCCCGCGCTGCCGGTCGTCGCGATCGTCGGCCGGCCGAACGTCGGCAAGTCCGCGCTCGTCAACCGCATCCTCGGCCGTCGTGAGGCCGTCGTCGAGGACACGCCCGGAGTGACCCGCGACCGCGTCACCTACAAGGCCGAGTGGATGGACCGGAAGTTCACGATCGTCGACACCGGCGGCTGGGAGCCCGACGCCAAGGGCATCGATCGCTCCGTCGCCGCGCAGGCCGAGATCGCCATCGAGCTGTCCGATGTCGTGCTGTTCGTCGTCGACGCCATGGTCGGAGCCACCTCCACCGACGAGGCCGTCGTCCGGCTGCTGCGCAAGGCGCACAAGCCCGTATTCCTCGTCGCGAACAAGGTCGACGACGCACGCCACGAGCCCGAGGCGGCCGCGCTGTGGAACCTCGGACTGGGCGAGCCGCATCCGATCTCGGCGATCCACGGACGCGGGGTGGCTGACCTGCTCGACGAGGTCGCCAAGGTGTTGCCCGAGGTCTCGGCGGTGGCCAAGAACGAGCTCGGCGGACCGCGCCGGGTCGCGATCCTGGGGCGCCCGAACGTCGGCAAGTCGTCACTGCTGAACAAGGCCGCCGGCGAGGAGCGGGTCGTCGTCAACGATCTGGCCGGCACCACCCGCGACCCCGTGGACGAGGTCGTGGAACTCGGCGGCAAGCTGTGGCGCCTCGTGGACACCGCCGGCATCCGCCGTCGCGTGCATCTGCAGCAGGGCGCGGACTTCTACGCGTCGCTGCGCACCTCGGCGGCGCTCGAGAAGGCCGAGGTCGCCGTGGTCGTCCTCGACATCACCGAGCCGCTCAGCGAGCAGGACGTGCGCATCATCGACCTCGTGCTCGAGTCGGGCCGGGCGCTCGTCCTGGCCTTCAACAAGTGGGATCGCCTCAACGACACCGACATGGAGAACATCGATCGTCGCCGCTACCTCGAGCGCGAGATCGAGCAGGACCTCGCGCACGTGGCGTGGGCGCCGCGCGTGAACATCTCGGCACGCACCGGCCGGCACCTCGACAAGCTCGTCCCGGCGCTGGAGACGGCTCTGGAGTCGTGGGATCAGCGCATCCCGACCGGCAAGTTCAACGCGTTCGTGGCCGAGCTCGTCGCCGAGCACCCGCACCCCCTGCGCGGCGGCAAGCAGCCGCGCATCCTCTTCGGCACACAGGCCTCCACCCGGCCGCCGACGTTCGTGCTGTTCACGACCGGCTTCCTCGACCCGGGCTATCGCCGGTTCATCCAGCGCCGCCTGCGCGAGCTGTTCGGCTTCGAGGGCACCCCGATCGTCGTGAACATGCGCGTGCGCGAGAAGCGCCAGCGCTGAGCGCGACGCCCTCTGGGCGCGGTCGTGTCAGGTGCGGTCGCGTCCATCGTGGGGGCGCACGCGTCGCGTGTCGTTCCGTGACATCGCGAGTCCCGGGTGCACGGATCGCGCGCCGAGGGGTGTGAGAGTCTGGACGGGTGACGATCGTTCCCCCCGCTCCCGGTGAGCCGCGGCGCCCGCACGGTCCCCGTGATCCCGGGGACGCGTGGGTCGTGGCCGACTCGGGTGAGCGCTACTGGGGGCGCTTCGGCGCCGCGGGCCTGCTCGCGGTCGACCCCGCCCGCGGCGTGCTGCTGCAGCACCGCGTGGCCTGGAGCCACTTCGGCGACACGTGGGGGCTGCCCGGCGGCGCGCGTCACGAGGGGGAGTCGGCGTGCGACGGCGCGCTGCGCGAGTCCGCGGAAGAGGCCGGAGTGCCGGGCAGTGGCGTGCAGCCGCGTCTGCTCAGCGTCCTCGACCTGAAGATCTGGTCCTACACGACGCTGGTCGCCGACGTGACGACGCCCTTCGAACCGGTCATCAGCGACCCGGAGAGCCGTGCGCTGGCCTGGGTGCCCACGGCCGACGTCGACGCGCTCCCGCTGCACCCGGGATTCGCCGCCGCGTGGCCGCGGCTGCGTGCGCTGCTCGATGTGCGTCCCGTGGTCGTCGTCGATGCGGCGAACGTCGTGGGCGCCGTCCCGGACGGCTGGTGGCGCGACCGCGCCGGTGCCGCCGGACGTCTGCTGTCCGGCCTCGCGGCGCTCGCGACCCGCGGCGTCGACGCCGCGCAGCTGGGGCTCGCCGAGGACGTGTGGTTCCCGGAGTTCCACGTCGTGCTCGAGGGCGCCGCGCGGGACGCGGCCGACGCCGACGGCATTCGGCTCGTGCGCGCACCCGGTCACGGCGACGACGCGATCGTCGCCGAGGCTGAGCGTCTCGTCGCGGCCGGCCGCGCCGTGACCGTGGTCACGAGCGATCGCGCACTGGCCGCGCGGGTCGAGCACGCCGGGGCCCGCGTGCGATCGGTGTCGTGGCTGCGCGATCAGCTGTGACCGCGCGTCGCGGGGTTCGATAGCCCCAGGCGGCACCCGCGTCGGTCAGTACCCGAGCGCGGCGCCGTCGCCACGGGGGTCGGCGCCTCCTTCGAGAAAGCCTGCGGCCGTCCGGCGGATCAGCTGCGCGTGCCCGACGTTGTCGTCCCAGTCGGGCAGCATCTGCACCGGCTGGCCCAGGCGCTCGAGCTCGCGCACGACCGCATCGGAGAAGCGTCCCTCGATCGACAGGTCCTGCGACTGTGTTCCCCAGGTGCGTCCCATGAGCCACCGCGGCGCTTCGATCGCCTGCTGGGCGTCGTAGCCGAAGTCGACGAGGCGCGTGGTGAGCGCGACCTGCGTCTGCGGCTGTCCCTCGCCGCCCATCGACCCGATCGCCGCGAGGAATGCGCCGGACTCGTCGAAGAGCATGCCGGGGATCAGGGTGTGGAAGGTGCGCTTGCCCGGCTCCAGCGAGTTGTGGTGGTCGGCATCCAGCGAGAAGAAGGAACCGCGGTTCTGCAGGATGATCCCGGTGCCGTCGGCGACGACGCCGGAGCCGAAGTCGTGGTAGATCGACTGGATGAGCGAGACCGCGAGTCCGGTGTCGTCGACCGCGCAGAGGTAGCAGGTGTCGCCGGTGGGGACGGCGCGCTCGCCCTGCCAGCCGCCCGGCAGACCGGACTCCACCTCGGACATGGTCATCGCCGCGTCCCGGTCGATGAGCTCGGCGCGCTGCTTCCCGTAGGCCGGCTGAATCAGCTCGGCGATGGGGATGTCGTGGTGATCGGGGTCCGTCAGCCAGGCGTCCCGGTCGGCGAAGGAGAGCTTCGTCGCCTCCGCCGCGTGGTGCACGTAGTCGACGCCGCCGTCCTCCCACTCCGAGACGGGGAACTCCTCGAGCATCGCCAGGATCTGCAGCACGGTGAAGCCCTGCGTGTTCGGCGGCATCTGTGCGACACCGACGTCGCGATAGCGACCGCGGAGCGGCTCGACCCACTCCGCCTCGAAGGCGGCGAAGTCGTCCGGGCGCAGGGGCGAGTCCGGTGTGCCGGTGCAGAGCCGTTCGGCGAGCTCGCCCTCGTACAGTGCGGCACGGGCGCCGTCGCGGGCGATGCCGGCCAGTGCGTCGGCCAGGTCAGCGTTGATCAGGCGCTCGCCCTCGCGCAGCGCCCGTCCGCGCGGGAGGAACACGGACGCGGCGGACGCGTCCTCGGCCAGCAGCGACGCGTCCTGCGCGGACCACTGGGCCAGTGATCGTCCCACCGCGACGCCCTCGCGTGCGAGGCGGATGGCGTCGGCGAACAGGTCCGCCCACGGCAGTCGCCCGTGTCGCTCATGCGCCCGTCGCCAGCCGTCGACGGCGCCCGGCACCGTCAGGGCGGACGCGCCGCCCCGATCGGGCAGCGCGTCGGTGTGCCCGCGTTCGGCGTACCACTCGCGTGTCGCCGCCTGCGCGGAGTGTCCCGACGCGTTGAGGGCCTCCAGAGGGCCGTCGGAAGGCTGGATCAGCGCGAAGGCGTCGCCGCCGAGGCCCGCCATGTGCGGGTAGACGACGCACAGGACGGCGTTCGCGGCGATCGCGGCGTCCACGGCGCTGCCGCCGCGGCGCAGCTGGGCGAGGCCGGACTCCGCGGCGAGCGCGTGCGGCGCGGCGACCATGCCGCGTTCGGCACGGGCCGGGGGACGGCCGGTCAGCGGGGCTGTGCGGGTGCTCATCTCATTCCTCCTCGTCGTCTGCCGGGTGGAGGTAGCGGAGCACTGTGAGCGCGAGAGCGCCGATCGTCAGCAGTGCGGCGGCCGCGATCGTGACGGGGAGCAGATCGGCGGTCGTGCCCCAGCTCATCAACGGCAGCGAGAGCAGCATCGCCACCAGGGCGATCCCCTGGTATCCGGTCGTGGTCATCGTCATTCTCCTTCCGGCTCAGGATCCGATGAGCGCCATCGGGATCGTCAGGGCGCCGATGATGAGGGCGACCGGCAGCAGCCACAGAGCGCAGATGCGCATGATGGTGCCTTCCTTGCCGGCGATCCCGGCCGCAGCCGCGCCGAGGGTGAGGTTCACCGGAGCGATGACGTTGCCGATCGAGCCACCCGCGCTCTGTCCGGCGATCACGCCGGCCTGATTGAGGTCGTGCGCCGCGGCAACGGCATCCTGCATGGGGGCGAAGAGGATGTTCGACGAGGTGCTGCTGCTGGTCACCAGCGCGCCGACGATGCCGATCACGGGAGCGAGGAAGGCGTAGACGGGCGGCGGGGCGACCTCACCGACGCCGAAGGCGAGCACGTCGACCTGCCCCGAGTGGCTGTAGATGCTCGACAGGACGAGGAAGATGACGATCGCGGTGGTCGCCGGGACCCCGTCGCTCAGCGCCGTGCGGACGACGGGCGGCGGATCGTCCTGTTCCCGCCACTTCGCGAAGTAGCCGCGCGCGCCGTACAGGGCCCACGACAGCAGCACGGCGAGGAGCAGGAGTCCGCTGGGGTGCGCGAGCGGAGTGAACGGCTCGTACATCTCCTCCGCGTCCATCGCTACTCCGAAGCCGGTCTCGGTCGCGGGGAACGGCATCCCGAAGGCGAACCGCTCGAGCGTCTCCTGCACGGGAGGGATGGTGAGGGCGACGACGGAGAGGACCGTGAGGATGCCGTAGGGGGCCAGGGCCATCCACATGTTCATGACGGGCTCGCGCGTCTCCTCCGACTCCTCCTTCTCGTCGTCGCGGTCCTCCAGCGCGGGCGACTCGTCGAGATCGAACGGCTCCGCATAGCGCGACCAGCGCGCCAGGACCAGGAGGGTGAGCAGCGCGGCGGAGCCGGCGAGGAAGGTCGACAGCTCCGGGCTGAACAGCACGACGCCCAGCTGCACCCCGCCGAGGACGACGGTCTGGATCAGGATGAACGGCAGCGCGTGGAGCACCGCCTGCCAGCGGCCGATGATCCACGCCAGCCCGACCCCCACGCAGAAGATGACGACGAACAGCAGCAGCGCCGTCAGCACGGCCGTGAGCAGTTCGTCGTCGAGGCTGATCACCTGACCGGTCGCGAGCCAGCCGACGCCCAGCGTGCCGAAGAAGTTCGCCCACGCGTGCCCGATCAGCGGGATGACGACCGCGTAGATCGGCTTGACGCCGAGCGCGAGCAGGATGGGGGCGACGATCACGAGCGGGGTGCCGAACCCGACGATGCCCTGCGTGAACGAGGCGAAGATCCAGCCGAAGGCGAGCACGAGGAAGAGGCGGTTCTTGGTGAACTGCTCGACGCCGCGCCGGAGCGCGAAGAACGCGCCCGCCGCGGTGCCCAGCCGGTAGAGCACGAGGGCGGCGAAGATCACGAGAACGATCGGCACGGCATCCCACACCCCCTTGCCGGACGCGACGGCGAGGTCTTCCCACGGCATCTCGAAGAACCACACGGCGATGATGGCGACCAGTAGCAGGCCGACGGGGCCTGCCTCGGGCCCGGCCCAGCGCCGCACCACGTAGAGGAACAGCAGGACGATGATCGGGACGACGACCAGCAGCCAATGCCAGATGTCCAGCGGCAGCTCGGTGTCTTCGATCGCTGCGCTCGCACTCACCTGCGCGAGGACCAAGAACGGGGGAGACGGATCTGTCACGGGGCGCTCCTTGCGTCGGTTCGTCTCGACTCGTCGGTGCCACGTCGCCCAGCCGTCAGGGGGACCGTTCGGGGTGGGTCACGTGGCTGTTGCCGCCGACGATAGCGAGCGCTCGCCCGCGCGAGAACGGGGTTGAGTCCGGGCGGACCATCGTGTACCGCGCGCGCGAAGAACGGTTGCGGGCGGCCGCGGCTGCGCGGCGGGGACCTGCCGCGCGCGCGCCGCGGCCTCGATCAGTCGCGTCCGCGGAGCCGATCGATGTCGCGACGCTCGCGCTTGGTCGGTCGCCCCGCGCCGCGGTCGCGGACGGCCATCATCGCCACCGGTTCGCGCGGGGGAGTGCGGTCTTCGGCGGCCGCCGCCGCGAGGGGCGCCCCGACCCGCTTGGTGAGCAGCTGCCGCACCACGAGGATCCGGTCGAAGCCCGCGATCCGCACGCGCAGCTCGTCTCCGATCCGCACCGGCTGCGAGGCCTTCGCGCGCTCGCCGCCCACACGAACATGCCCGGCCCGACACGCGGTGGTCGCGGCCGAGCGGGTCTTGTAGACGCGGACGGCCCAGAGCCAGGAGTCGACGCGGACGGAGGTCACGGCATCCATCATGCCCGGCGCAGGTGCCTCACGATGCCGTACGCGAGGATGCCCTGGCCGATCGTGTAGGTGACCATGACCCACGGGCCGGCCAGAACCTCGGGCAGCCCGCCGGGGAGGAACAGGCGCAGGGCGAGGATCGTGTCGGACGCGAGGAAGAAGGCGCCGCCGATCGCCGTGATCGTCCCGCCACGCGTCGACAGGGCCGCCGTGCCGCCCAGCACGAGCCCGTAGAGGGCGACGGGGATCTGCAGCCACCCGAGGTGCGGCCACAGGATGGCGACCATCGCGATCCACCAGACCGCATAGACGAGGGCCCATCGCGGCACGCGCCGCGCGCGGATGTGGCGCAGGAACAGCCACATGTACAGCAGGTGCGCGATGCCGAAGCACAGCAGCATCATGGGCAGCGTGTCGTCGAACAGGGGGAAGAAGAAGCCTGCGCCGTCGCCCAGCCATGAGAAGGCGAGCGCGGCCAGCAGCAGCGACGATGCCGTCGGCCAGCGACTGCCGCTCAGCGCCCACATCACGGCCAGGATGAGTGCCGGCATGAGAACGAGCTTGGTCGGGTAGACGATCGGCTCGAGGTCGAGTGCGATCGCGCCGACGTGGACGATCGAGACGATCGCGTAGAGCCAGAAGCCCCACCAGCGGGTGCGGGTCAGCATGCGCGGGAGCGCGGGGTCGGGCACGGTGCTCCTTCGGACCGAGACGATGTCCGCCGGGTCTGCAGACGTCACCATCGTAGGCGGGGTCGGCGCAGAATCGCACGACCAGCGCCCGCGCGGGTCAGGGCAGACGGAGCGCCACGATCGGTCGCGCGGGCTTGGGGCGGGCGACCTCGGTGAATCCGGCGGCGAGGAAGGTCGACAGGATGCCGTGGTAGAGCTCGTTGGAGGAGAACTTCTGCACGCTCGGGTCGAGCGGATAGCCCTCGACGACGCGGGCGCCCCGGGCGCGTGCATGGTCGACCGCAGCGCGCAGCAGTTCAGCGTTCAGGCCGCTTCGGCGATGCTCGCGGCGCACGACGAAACAGGTGATCGCCCACACCGACTCGTCGTCGAATGGGATCGGCGAGCTCTGCAGGTTGCGGGTGCGGGCCAGGCGCGGCTGCGCCGTCCGCGGGGCGACTTTCACCCATCCCGCCGGCTCGCCGTCGACGTACGCGACGAGCCCGGGTGGTGGCTCCCCTTCGGTCTGCGCGCGCAGGCGTTCGCGACGGTCATCGCGGGTGAGGGTGTCCCAGTCCTTCGCGGGCATCATCCACCACTGGCACCAGCACGACCCGCCGTCCCCGCCACCCGTGAGCGCCTGCGCGACGTCGTCGAACCGCGGCGCCGTCGCCGGGACGATCGTGATCTCGGTCATGTGTTGACGCTAGACCGGGTGACCGACATCCGAAAGGCGATGCCGCGCTCGCGGTTCGCGGGCACCGATCCGACCGGGTAGGATGGGGGAGTTGTCCGCACGGCGGGCGCAAACTGAACAACGGGATGTGGCGCAGCTTGGTAGCGCACTTGACTGGGGGTCAAGGGGTCGCAGGTTCAAATCCTGTCATCCCGACTGGAGGGCCGTTGGCAGAACTGATGGCAAAACGGTCGAAATGAGAGAAGGGCACCGGCATTGAGCCGGGGCCCTTCTCTCATTTCTATGGGTGTGGTGGTCCTCGAAGTCAGTCGATCGGTCATCCCGACCTTGTCGGGCTCGTAAACGACGAACGCGCCCGTTTTCGGGCGCGTTCGATTGTCCTGGGTGAGCGTGGGTGTGCCGGTGTCTTCACCGGCTGGTGGCGGGGTCGAGGACGGCGTCAGGTTCGCATGGGTACGAGTGAATCGTCGGATCCTGCGTCGTCGACCTTGGCTGCGTGTGGTCCGCGCGCGGGGATAGTCGGGTCGCCGTTCCCGGTGGTCTTGGTGTATGTGTTCGCCCACACGCGGTCGCGGCGGCGGAGGGGTCTGCGCGTGGACGGGTCTGGTAGACGTCCGCGTGCGTGGTCGTCGAGCCAGGCGGCGATCTTGCGGAGGTTGTAGTTGGCGATGAGGGGTCTGCTGAACGGATTAGTGACACCTGATCTGTGGTGCCTGGTGGCGCCGCTGGGAGGATGTCATCATGCCCAAGCCCTATCCCCGTGAGTTCCGCGACGATGTCGTGGCTGTCGCGCGGCGTCGTGAGGACGGTGTGTCGATCAAGCAGATCGCGACCGACTTCGGGATCAGCGAGACGTGTCTGCAGAACTGGCTCCGTGCCGCCGATGTCGAGGACGGTCGCCGGCCAGGGGTGACCTCGTCGGAGTCGGCGGAGTTGCGTGAACTGCGGAAGCGGAACCGGTTGCTGGAGCAGGAGAACGAGGTGCTGCGGCGCGCTGCGGCGTATCTGTCGCAGGCGAACCTGCCGGGAAAATGATGTACCCGCTCGTCCGCGAGCTGGCCGCTGACGGGGTTCCCGTCGCGGTGACGTGCCGGGTGCTGAAGATCGCGAGGCAGCCGTTCTACCGGTGGCTGAAGAAGCCGGTGACACGGATGGAGTGGGATCAGGCGCACCTGGTCAACGCGATCATCGACGCGCACGCCGACGACCCCGAGTTCGGGCATCGGCTGATCGCGGACGAGGTCCGCGACGCCGGGTTCATCGTGTCGGATCGGACGGTGTGGGCGCGGTGCTCCGAGCATCAGGTGTGGTCGGTGTTCGGCAAGCGCCGCCGTGGGAAGGCAGGCAAACCCGGCCCGCCCGTGTTCGACGATCACGTGCAGCGCGACTTCACCGCGGACGCGCCCAACGAGTTGTGG
>Ga0160450_100851_pt1 | contig 14176 bp, 9 predicted proteins | sample HID1975K_E1MG_FD_108257 | JGI IMG/M metagenome (GOLD analysis project Ga0160450, IMG submission 108257) | Enriched soil microbial communities from UW Madison campus, WI, USA - HID1975K_E1 MG | ecosystem: Environmental > Terrestrial > Soil > Unclassified | place: USA: Madison, Wisconsin | collected...
AATTAATGAAGTTATTAAGCCTGCGATTCCGCTTAAATTTTCATCTGTTTCCAATTCGTACAATTATTTGCTTTTAAATTTTAAAGGAAATTATTCTGTTGAATTTCGAGCTTTTGATGAAGGAATTGCCTATCGTTTTATTACTTCTAAAAAAGGAGAAATTGAAGTGTTGAATGAAGATTTCTCGATCAATTTTCCAACAAATTATTTCGTTCACTTACAGCAAACAGGAAATTTTAAAACCTCAAGCGAAGAAGAATATTCACATATAAATTCAAGCGAATGGACTTCATCATCCAAAATGTCTACACTTCCCATTTTAGTCGATTCTAAAAAACAGTATAAAATCTTAATCAGCGAATCTGATTTGTCTGATTATCCAGGAATGTTTTTAAAAGGAACTGGAACTGGCGCTGAATCTATATTTCCAAAAACACCTTTAGATTTTGGACCCGATGGCGACAGAAGTTTAAAGGTTTTAAAAGAAGCCGATTACATTGCCAAAACTTCTGGAACTCGAAATTTTCCTTGGCGTTATTTTGTTATTACCAAAAACGACAAAGAGCTTATTCAGAATACCATGACTTTAAAATTAGCTCCAAAAAGCGAAATAAAAGATACTTCATGGATTAAACCCGGACAAGCGAGTTGGGAATGGTGGAACGGCGCAACTCCTTATGGTCCAGATGTCAATTTTGTTTCAGGTTATAATTTGAATACCTATAAATATTATATTGATTTTGCTTCCAAATTTGGCATCAAATATATTATTATGGATGAAGGTTGGGCAAAAACTACAACAGATCCGTATTCGCCAAATCCAGATGTAGATGTTCATGAACTTATTCGTTATGGAAAAGAAAAAAATGTCGGCATTGTTTTATGGCTGACTTGGCTTACGGTCGACAAAAACATGGAGCTTTTTAAAACTTTTAAAGACTGGGGAATTGCCGGAGTAAAAATTGATTTCATGGATAGAAGTGATCAGGTAATGGTCAATTACTACGAAAAAGTGGTAAAAGAAGCGGCTAAAAATCAAATATTTGTAGATTTTCATGGCGCATTTAAACCATCGGGATTAGAATATAAATACCCAAATTTAATTTCGTACGAAGGTGTACGAGGAATGGAACAAATGGACGGTTGTAAACCTGATAATAGTGTGTATTTTCCTTTTATGCGTAATGCCGTTGGACCAATGGATTATACGCCTGGAGCAATGATTAGCATGCAGCCAGAAGTTTACCGATCTGAACGTCCTAATTCTGCAAGTATTGGAACTAGAGCTTATCAAATGGCATTATTTGTTGTTTTTGAAAGTGGTCTGCAAATGTTAGCCGATAATCCAACGCTTTATTATCGTGAAAAAGAATGTACAGAATTCATTACTTCTGTTCCCACAACTTGGGATGAAACAATTGCTTTGGAAGCGAAAACAGGGCAATACGCAATCGTTGCCAAAAGAAAAGGTTCAAAATGGTTTATTGGCGGAATTACGAACAATGCCGAAAAAGAACGAAAATTCAAATTGAATCTTAATTTTTTAAAGAATGGAAAATCCTATAAAGTAACTTCATTCGAAGACGGAATCAACGCGGGTTATCAGGCAATGGATTACAGAAAAAAGAATTTCGAGATAAAATCGGGTGAAAGCATCGAAATCAAAATGGTTAGAAATGGCGGTTGGGCTGCCGTTTTAGAAGAGATTTAAATTCTAAAATAAATAGAAAATCTAATGATTATACAGAATCAAAAAAATACTAAAACAAAACAGCTTTTTTTACTTTTTCTATTAATGAGTTTCAGTAGTTATGCGCAAATTCCAGTAAATCTTAAATGCGAACATTTGGCAAATCCTTTAGGAATTGATGTTCGAGAACCGAGACTTTCTTGGCAATTAAATGGCAATAAAAAGAATAGTTATCAAACTGCATATCAAATAGAAATTGGGACAGATTCAATCGCTTTAAGCAAAGAAAAAGCAACGGTTTGGAATACCGGAAAAGTAATTTCATCAGATATTTTAGTTTCGTATAAAGGTGAATCTCTTCAATCTTTTACCACTTATTTCTGGAGAGTAAAAGTTTGGAACCAAAATCAAAAAGCAGCAATTTCAAAAATTCAACGTTTTGAAACCGCTATGTTCAATTCTGCTGATTGGAAGGGAAGTTGGATTTCAGATTCTCATGATATGAATTATAAACCAGCGCCTTATTTCAGAAAGGAAATTTCAACAGCAAAAACGATAAAATCGGCTTGTGCGTATGTTGCAGCAGCAGGATTGTATGAGTTTTATGTGAATGGCAAAAAAGTTGGAAATAGATTACTTGATCCGATGATTACAAAATTTGACAGCCGAAATTTGTATGCGACTTTAGACATAACATCGCATTTACAAAAGGGAAAAAACGCTTTCGGAATTTTGTTAGGAAATGGCTGGTACAACCATCAATCGACCGCCGTTTGGAAATTTGATAAAGCGATTTGGAGAAATCGTCCGCGTTGTTTGGTAAACATCAGAATTACCTATTCGGATAATACTACAGAAACCATAACGACAGATGAAACTTGGAAAACAACAGATAGTCCTGTAATTTTTAACAGCATTTACACAGGCGAACATTATGATGCTCGCAAAGAAATCAGCGATTGGAACAAACCTGATTTTGATGACAGCAATTGGGATAAATCTACAGTTGTAAAAGCGCCATCATCCAATTTAGTTTCGCAGCAATTGCATCCTATTCGCGTAACTGCTCAATTAAAACCGACTAAGATTAATCGGGTAAATGATACTTTAACGGTTTTTACATTTCCTAAAAATATTGCGGGAACAGTTCGTTTTTCAATAAAAAATGCATCTGCAGGAGCAGTTTTTAGAATAAAACATGCAGAACGTTTGTATGCAAACGGAATGGTTGATCTTTCTAATATTGACTTGCATTATCGTCCAACCGATAATTCAGATCCTTTTCAGACGGATATTTTTATTGCAAAAGGAAATGGCATTGAAACCTTTTCTCCAAAGTTTAATTATAAAGGTTTTCAATTTGTAGAAGTAACTTCAAGCCAGCCTTTTAAATTAAATGAAGATTCTCTTTTGGCTCTCGAAATGCACAGCGACGTTCCTGCTGTCGGAAAAATTAAAACTTCGAATCCAGTTTTTAATAAAATTTGGGAAGCCACAAACAGCAGTTATCTGGCGAATTTATTTGGTTATCCGACTGATTGTCCGCAACGCGAAAAAAATGGATGGACAGGAGATGCACAAATCAACGTCGAAACGGGTTTATACAATTTTGACGGCATTACGATTTACGAAAAATGGCTTGCAGATCATCAAGACGAGCAACAGCCAGATGGTGGAATTTCAAACATTGTTCCAAATCCGGGAGCTTTTGGATATGAATTTGCAACTGGACCAGATTGGACGAGTTCGATTGCTATAATTCCGTGGAAAATATATGAGTTTTATGGAGATAGCAGTTTGCTGCATAAAATGTATCCGAACATAAAAAAATATGTGGATTTGATCGATCAGAAATATAAAACGGGTATAACAGATTGGGGATTAGGCGATTGGGTTCCTGTTAAAACTCAAAGTTCAAAACCGCTCACTTCGACAATGTATTATTATGCAGATGTGTTGATTTTAGCTAAAACAGCCAAATTATTCGGTAAAACAGGCGACGCAGAACATTATTTTAAATTAGCAGAAAAAATTAAAAAAGCATTCAATAATCAGTTTTTTAATCCCTCAACAAACTTGTATGCTAGCGGAACACAAACCGAATTATCTGGTTCATTATATTGGGGATTGGTTCCTGATGAATTCAAACAAAAAGTAGCCGATAATTTATATAAAAAAGTGCAAGAAACTAATTTTCATTTGGATGTTGGTTTGCTGGGGACAAAGGCTTTACTCAATGCATTAAGCGAAAACGGGTATGCCGATGCTGCGTATAAAATCGCTTCTCAGGAAGATTTTCCGTCTTGGGGTTATTGGATCAAAAATGGAGCTACCACTTTGTATGAAAACTGGCCGCTACATGTGGAGAAAAATGATGCTTCCTTGAATCATATTATGTTTGGAGAAATTGGTGCATGGATGTACAAAGGTTTAGGCGGAATTTTTCCAGATGAAAATGCACCGGGTTTTAAGCATATTATTTTAAAACCAAATTTTGTAAACGGACTTGATTTTTTTGAATCGGAACACTTATCTCCTTACGGTAAAATTGTTTCGAACTGGAAACGAAAAAGAAATAAAATAGCATACAAAGTAGTTGTACCGCCAAACTCAAATGCGAGTTTTTATTTAGAAAAAAACAGCATTTTTTCTTGCAATTCAAAAGATATAAAAATAAGTGATGAAGGATTGTATAAGGTGATTCAGCTAAAATCAGGAAAATATTCATTTAGAATTAAAAAGTAAATAATCATTATATGAATAAAATATTATTATGGGCAATTACGGCCGCATTGGCAGGCTTTTTATTTGGTTTTGATACCGTAGTTATTTCGGGTGCAGACAAAAAACTTCAAGAATTATGGCATAGTTCAGATGCCTTTCACGGTGCTGTTGTAATGGCGATGGCATTGTGGGGAACTGTTGCTGGAGCTATTTTTGGAGGAATTCTAACCAATAAACTTGGGAGAAAGAAAACACTGATTTGGATAGGAATTTTGTTTTTAGCTTCTGCGATTGGTTCATCATTGGCAAACAATCCGTGGATTTTTGCTTTTTTCCGTTTTCTAGGCGGACTCGGAATTGGTGCTTCGACTATTGCTGCTCCAGCGTATGTTTCTGAAATTTCTCCTCCAAAAGATCGAGGCAGATTGGTTTCTCTATATCAATTTAATATTGTTTTGGGAATTTTAATGGCTTTTCTTTCTAATTATTTACTAAAAGATGCTGGAGAAAATGCTTGGCGATGGATGCTTGGAATAATGGCTTTTCCTGCATTTTTTTACACATTAATTGTTTTTACAATACCAGAAAGTCCAAGATGGCTAATATCGCAATCCAAATTTTCAGAAGCAGAATCGGTTTTAAAGAAAATAGATCCAAATGCAAAAATTGAAAATTTAATGCAGGAAATGCATTTTTCAGGAAATGAAAATGAAGAGGAAAAAAAAGAAACCATCTTTTTAAAAAAATATAGATTTCCGATTTTGTTGGCATTTTTAATTGCTTTGTTTAATCAATTTTCAGGAATAAATGCCTTTTTATATTACGCGCCAAGAATTTTTGCCGAAGCAGGCTTAGAAGAAAGTGCGGCATTAATGAGTAGTGTTGGAATCGGAATTACAAATTTAGTATTTACACTAATTGGTGTTTTTTTGATTGATGTATTAGGACGAAAGGTTTTAATGATTATAGGATCAATTGGTTATATTATTTCTTTAGGATTAGTATCTCTTGCTTTTTTCTTAAAATGGCAAGGCATACAAGTGCCACTTTTCTTATTTTTATTTATTGCTTCACATGCAATTGGGCAAGGAGCTGTAATTTGGGTTTTTATTTCAGAAATTTTCCCAAATCATTTGAGAGCTAGCGGTCAAGCATTTGGATCGTCTACGCATTGGGTTTTGGCAGCAATTATTCCGTCTATGATCCCGTTTTTATTTTCAACAATTGGGGCTGGAACTGTATTTTTGATTTTTACAGTAATGATGATTCTGCAATTGCTTTTTGTACTTTTTATGATGCCTGAGACAAAAGGAAAATCGTTAGAAGAACTTCAGAGCACCATATTCAAACAAGATTAATTCCAATAGAAAAAAAATATAAAATATAAATAATTAGATTATGAATAAAAGAAAACGAAGTATTCTACTTTTTGCAGCAATAGTATTGTTCTCGAGTTTTTCATTTATAAAAAGAAGTGAAAAGTCAAAAAACGATTTTTATAAAAAAGAGATGGAAAGTCTGAATGTAGCTATTGAAAGTAATTTTCATGATAAGGCTTCTGGTTATTATTTTGTGGATTTAGATCCGGCAAAAAGAGAAACGAAATTTGGACATAAAAGAGAATACAGTTGGTTGTGGGCACTTTGCGCGATGTTTGAAGCTTCTAACGAAATTGAAAAAGTAGACAAAAAGGCGAACTTAGTCGATGGCATTTTCAATAGCATGCAACCTTATTATGATCCTTCGCCACCGAAACCAGGTTATGGTGAATATATTGTAAAATTGAGCAAAGGTCAGCGATATTATGATGACAACCAATGGATTGGAATAACAGCTTTGGATATTTACGAAAGAACAGGTAAGAAATCTTATTTTGATCTAGGAAAGTCAATGTATGATTTCATGATGACGGCATCAGACAATGCGCTTGGAGGCGGATTGTACTGGAGAGAAAATGATTTTGAAACTAAAAATACTTGTTCAAACGGGCCTGGAATTATTGTTGCCTTAAAAATGTACAAAGGCACAAAGGACAAAAAATACCTTGAAAATGCGATAAAGATTTACGATTGGACAACTCAAAAACTACAAACTCCTACAGGTTTATTTTACGATAATATTAAAGTAAAAGATGGAAGTATTGGTGAAGCTATATTTTCTTATAATACAGGAACTATGCTGCAGTCGAGTGTCTATTTATACGAATTGACGGGAGACAAAAAGTATCTTGAAAAAGCAAATAAAATGGCAGAGAGTTCTTTAGACTATTTTTATAAAAGCGGAAAATTTAGAGACGGATATTGGTTTAATGCTGTTTTACTTCGTGGTTATATGCATCTTTTAAAATACAATAAAGATCTAAAATACATTTCAGGATTTAAAAAATGTTTGGATAATGCGATTAAGGAAAATAAAAACCAAAAAGGATTATTTGAAGCAGATAACGGTGTTTATAATTTAGTAGAACATGGCGGAATGCTTGAAATCTTGGCTCGATTTGCACATCTTGAAAAAGAGTACGATTTGTCAAAATTGAAATAATTTTAGAAGTAAAAAACAAAATTTAAAATCATGAACAAATTGCAATTAAGTATAAGTTTGTCATTTTTAATGTTATTCGGCTTAACTGAAAATATATTGGCTCAAAATAAAAATTCGGCTAAAAAAATGTCCATCAATAAAGAAATGATAGGACAAGTTAGCGGAGAAGATGTTTTTCAATACACGTTACAAAATAAAACCGGAATGCAGGTTCAATTAATTACTTATGGAGCGGCAATTACAAATATTGTCACACCAGATAAAGATGGAAAAATGAGCAGTGTCGTACTTGGTTTCGATTCACTTTCGCAATATGCAAGCAATGACAACTCTTTGATGGGTTCTACGGTTGGTCGTGTTGCTAATCGCATATCAGATAAGAAATTCAAACTTGATGGAAAAGAATTTACACTTTCTTCAGATATTCATGGCGGGGTAAATGGTTTTGATAAACATGTTTGGAAATCCAGAGAAATTTCAAAAAAGAATGAACCAGCAGTCGAAATGACATATTTAAGTAAAGACGGAGAGGAAGGTTTTCCAGGTAATTTGTCTGTTTCGGTAACGTTTACGCTCAAAAATAATAATGATTTGGTTATTGATTATAAAGCAACTACAGATAAAGCAACGCCTTTAGTTCTAACTAATCATACTTATTTCAATCTTTCTGGCGGAAAAGAAACGAAAGCATTAAACACAGAATTAACCGTGTTTGCCGATCAGTTTTTGGAGTTTAAAGATGGCAGTATGCCTACGGGAAAAATCCTGAATGTAAAACAAACGCCTTTTGATTTTACTTCTCCTAAAATGATTGGGAAAGAGATAGAAAAAGTGCAGCAATACACAAATGGATACGATGTCACTTTTGTTTTACGAAATCAAACCGGTAAATTAGCTCTCGCTGCTAAAGCTTTCGAACCTTTAAGTGGTCGTGAATTGGAAGTTTACACAACTGAGCCAGGTGTTGTATTTTATTCTGGAAATTGGCTGAGCGAAAAAGTGAAAGGACGCAACAACATTCCTTACACAAAAAATGGTGCATTTTGCTTAGAAACAATGCATTATCCAAACTCGATCAATACGCCTTCTTTTCCAAATACAGTTTTGCATCCTAATGAAATTTTTACTTCTCAAACCATTTATAAATTTCTTGTTCGAAAATAAGCCACTTTTTTTCAGAAACTATAATTTACGGTTGAGAAGTAAATAATGTTACTTCGGTGATTTTAAAAGAGCTTATGCTGATTAATTGAGGAATTTTGCAGGATTAATGCTTAATGACAATTTTATGACGTCACCACTAACTATAATTGCTGCAACCAATTTTTCAGCGATTGCAAACAATGCCGTTACATATGCTGCGGGACTAGCAAAGGCTACTGGAGCAAAACTTGTTTTATTTAATTCATTTTCTTTAAGTGTTCACAGTGCAAATTCGCATATTACTGCCGATGCCATGCAGAAACAGATAGAAAAGGCGATTTCTAGATTAGAAAATTTAGCGCAACAGACTGCCGAAATGTTTAAGATTCAAACAGAATCAATTTGCACTTATTCTTTTTTAGAAGATGAACTTCCTAAAATTATTGAAAATACAAAAGCAGATGTAGTAGTAATGGGAATGGCAGAACGGTCTTTTGAACAAGAATTATTAGGAAATTCTACAACATCTGCAATAAAAAACCTGCATGTTCCAGTATTGGCAGTTCCAGAAAAAGCACGTTTTTTAAGTATAAAAAAGGTATTATATGCCTGCGATAGTTTGAGCTTTTCTGCAATAAAAAGATTCAGCTGGATTAAAAATGCTCTTGGAGATTTTGGAGCGGAAATTGAATTTTTTAGTGTAGATGAAAAACTGGATGATTTAAAAGAAGAACAGCATAGAATTTTAATGAATTCTAATATCGAAAAAGAGTTTGAAGATGTCAAATATCTTTATAAAACAGTAAGATCTAACGCAGTTATTGACGAAATTAGAAAGGAAATTAAAAATTACGAAGCAGATTTGTTAATTATGGTGCCTCAAAAGTATGGTTTTTGGGATTCTCTGGTTCATAGAAGTAAGACTAGAATTTTAGCAGCAGGTCTGGATATTCCGTTATTGTCATTTCCAAATTATTAAAAATTGAGGTTATTTTAAAAAGGACACATAAAAATTGCAAGGTTTTTTTGAAAAAGTTTTAGTAAAAGAAATCATAAAGAAAATATTTTTGATTTTAGGGATTCTATAATTTTTTAATGTTTGTTGTCGGATATAAAAATTATATTTTAACATTTTGAGCAGTTTTGTTAATTATTTTTAATTACCTGCTTGTTTCAGATTTTTTTAAATTAATTTTGTGACGCTCTAAAACTTAATGCATATAGTTGTTTTATTAAAATGACAACAGCTGTAATTGGGAATAATCTACAAACTGAAACAGCATTATAAGATTTTAAAAATAAAATCAATTAAAAGGTTTATACCAAGGAATACCGAGAAAACACTTTGTGTAGATTTTTAATTCATTTTAATTATAATTTTTTATAGTAGTTAGTTTGTTCAGGTTTTAAATTTTTCTCAAAAAGGTTAATGTCAGAAGATTAAATGAACTTTTTACGATAACTATTATTGTTTTCGATGTCTGTTCTAAGGAATTTTTTTGATTATTATTCCGAAGAACTTTCAAAAGAATAATGAAAGTGTTAAGCATTGGGTAATAAGAGTACAAAGCTTAAAAAAAACAAAAACAAATGAGCGCAGTAATTACAGCTATAGGTGGTTTCGTACCGCCATCTATCCTAACCAATAAAAAGATTTCAGAAACTGTAGATACATCAGAAGAATGGATCATCAAAAGAACTGGAATTAGAGAACGTAGAATTGCAGACGACGAAACGGCAACATCTGATCTTGCCGCAGCTGCAATTGAAAATCTGATCGAAAATTATAATGTTGATCGTGGCGAAATTGAAGCTTTGCTTGTAGCAACAGCAACACCAGATCACATTTTAGCGCCAACAGCAAGTATTGTCTGCGAAAAAAGCGGACTTACAAATGCTTTTGGAATTGACATGAATGCGGCTTGCAGCGGTTTTTTATATGCTCTAGAAATGGGAGCAAACATGATCGAAAGCGGACGCTACAAAAAGTTAATTATCGTTGGAGCAGATAAAATGAGTTCTATCGTAGATTATGAAGACCGTAATACTTGTATTCTTTTCGGAGATGGAGCAGGAGCTGTTTTGTTAGAAAAAACAGAATCTGATTACGGATTAATGAAAACAATTTTAAAAACAGACGGAAGTGGAGTTTCTTCTCTTGCTGTACCAGCGGGAGGTTCTAGAAATCCAACTTCTATGCAGAGTCTTTTACACAGGACACATTATTTAAAACAAGACGGTGCTTTTGTATTTAAAAGAGCCGTTTCTGCAATGAGTCAGGTTTCGCAAGATGCTTTGGTAAAAAATGATTTAGAATCAGATAAAATTGACTGGGTAGTTCCGCATCAAGCAAATCTGAGAATTATTACCGCTGTAAGCGAAAGTTTAAATATTGATTTTGAAAAAGTTAAGGTAAATATTGACCGTTACGGAAACACAACATCTGCAACAGTTCCGTTGTGTTTATGGACTTTAAAGACGATTTTAAAGAAGGTCAAAATTTATTGATTACTACTTTTGGCGCAGGATTTTCTTGGGGTGCAACTTGTTTGAAATGGGGTGTAATGCGCGAAAGAAAATCTGTAGAACAAAAAATAGCAAATACAGAAAAAGAGAATGTTTTGGTAGCGCACTAAGCAATGCCAAAATATTCTATTTAAAATAAATAAATGGGTTTAGGGAGCCAAAATAAAAGGTCAGGGAAGAATTTTTTCTATAAATATTACAGAGTTATCGTAATTCCGGCTGTTTTTTTGGTGTACTTATCTTCGTATTATTTTCTAAATCCGTATAGAAATTTTGAAGAAGAAGGTTTGCTCGATTTAGATCAAAGCTTCGATATTTTTATCATTTTACTATATTGTTCCATACTTACTGAACTGACACTTTTTGTAGGCAGAAAATTAAATTACTACATCAGTTGGGAACAAAATCCCGTTTTTAGGGCAATAGCACAGTTTATTTGCCTAATTGCCGGAAATATGCTTCTAAACTATTTTTTTTCTTGGCTTTGGGATTATCTATATCCTTGCACAGCATTAGAAGAAAATGACTTAGTTACGATTTGGCAGTCTAAAATTATGGCTGCCATTATTTCGCTTTTCATCAGCGCTATTCATACGGGAATATTTCTGCTAAACAGATGGCGTTTAAATGCTATTGAAACTGCCGAATTAAAAATTAAAGCTTCAGAACTTCAGGAAGCGGTTACACGTTCAAAATTAGAATCTTTAAAAATGCAATTAGATCCGCATTTTGTGTTCAACAATTTCAGTACACTTACAGAATTGATTTATGAAGACCAAAAAGAAGCGGCTTCTTTTTTAGAAAATATAACGAGAGTATATCGTTATATGATTTCAAATTCGAATAAAGATACAATCACGGTAAAAGAAGAAATAGAGTTTCTAAATGCTTATTTCTATTTGTTGAAGAAACGACTTGGCGAAAAAATAGATTTGAAAATTGAGATTGATTCTTCTGCATTTGCGCTTCATTTACCGCCATTAACACTGCAATTACTGGTAGAAAATGCTGTAAAACATAATATGGCAACTTTAGCAAATCCGCTAACAATATCTATTTTGTCCGATTCAGGCGATATTATTGTTAGAAATAAATTGCAGCAAACTGCTGGAAAAAGTCTGATTTCAACTGGAATTGGAAATAAAAATATTGAATTCCGCTATAAAATTTTATCTCAAAAAATGCCGAGTTTTAGTGAATCAAACGGCTATTATGAGGTACGTCTTCCATTAATTTAAGAGTTATGAAAATTTTAATTGTAGAAGATGAAAGTATCAATGCAAGCCGTTTAAAAAGACTGCTTGAAGAGCTAGAACCAAATTGTGAAATTTTAGGCATTATTGATACTGTTGTAGATACGGTAGCATGGCTAAATTCAAATCCAACTCCTGATTTAATTACCATGGATATTCGTTTGGCAGACGGACTAAGTTTTGCCATTTTTGATGAAGTGAATATCACTTGTCCTGTAATTTTTACTACGGCTTATGATGAATATGCAATTCGAGCCTTTAAGGTAAACAGCATCGATTATTTGATGAAACCAATCGAAAAAAACGAATTGGAACATGCTTTAACGAAATTCAAATCTCTAAATACAACTGAAACAAATTATACCAATATTACTGGAATTCTAAAAGAACTTATTCAGAAACCAGTATTTAGAATGCGTTTTTTAGTTACGTATCGTGACGGTTATAAAAGCGTTGATGTTTCAGAGATTGACTTTATTTATTCTGAATTTAAAACCAGTAATTTATTTCTTAAATCGGGTGTAATTATTTCGATTCCGCAAACAATGGAAGAATTAGAGCAGGAATTAGATCCAAATATCTTTTTTCGCGCCAACCGCCAGTTTTTTATTCGCGCAGAAAGCATCAAATCTATTACGAACTACTTTAACGCAAAATTGAAAATCCAATTAAAACGAGATCCTGAACGCGAAGTAATCATTAGTAGGGAAAAAACGCCTTTGTTTAAACAGTGGATGGATCGCTAGGAAAGGTGTTAAGGTTCTGAGATGCTAAGGTTCTAAGGTTTAGTTACAAAGTTACAAAGTTGCAAAGTTTTTTCTTGAATTTCTATTCTTTGTGGTCTAGTTTGTCATTTCGACCTTAGGGTGAAATCTCCGTAAGTAGCTCCACAATCTATTACCAATCTTTGTAGAGTTTCTCACGGAGATTTGATACGCCTATTCGCTATCGCTCGGGTCTCGTTCCTCGAAATGACAAACTTTGTGTTTTATGATTTTTACTGATAAAAATTCGAGAAATCCTATCGCCAGTTTTTACACAAGAATTTTAATTAAATAAAATTCGTGAATTGCTTCGCCTGTTCGCTATCGCTCGTGTCGTGGCGGAAAAAAAACTTAGAATCTTAGCATCTCAGAACCTTAGAACCTTTAAAAAAAAAACTTCCGTTTCAGTATCAAAAAATGCCGTTTGGGTAACTTTCTTCCTTAAAAATGCTGTTTTCAGCTGTTATTTTGCTGCCAAATTTGAGGTAATTCATTTAAAATGAAAAGTAAAATGACAAAACAGTTTTTTAAAAATAATCAAGCAATTGGTATGATTGCGGTTTCATTAATATTCCTTTCGCTTTCTTCATGCGGAAAGAGTGGAGATGCACAAATGGCACCTCCAAAACCAGAAGTAGACTTTCTTCAGACAAGTTCGGCATCTAGAGATATCGAAAAAAAATATCCAGGTACTGTTGAAGGTACTGTAAACGTTGATATAAAAGCGCAAGTTTCGGGTTATCTTGAAGCTATTTATGTAAAAGAAGGAGATTATGTAAACAAAGGTCAATCTCTTTTTAAAATTAAAGGAGATGTTTATGCAGAACAGGTAAACAACAGTCGTGCGGCTTATAAAAGTGCATTGGCAAATCAGGCAAATGCAAAACTAGAAGTGGAGAAAATTAAACCTTTGGTTGAAGGAAAAGTTTTTTCAGACATGCAGTTAAAAACCGCACAAGCAAATTACGATGCGGCAACTGCACAAGTAGCACAGGCTAAAGCCGCTTTAGGATCATCTCAGTTAAATGCCGATTTCTCTTTGATCAAAGCTCCTGTAAGCGGCTATATTAGCCGTATTCCAAATCGTATTGGAAATTTAGTTACGCCAAACGACGCAGTTCCGTTAACGACACTTTCTGAGATTAACAATGTATTTGTGTATTTCTCTCTAACAGAAGCAGATTATTTGGCTTTTTCAAAAGATTCAAAATCAGATAAATCGGTGAGTTTAATTATGGCAGATGATAGCGAATACGACCAAAAAGGAAAATTGGAAGTTGCCAGCGGAAATATAGATCGAGCAACGGGTACAATTGCTTTAAAAGCCATTTTTCCAAATCCGAAAAAAGAATTACGTTCAGGAGGTTCTGCTCGAATTGTCTTGAACAAGAATTTGTCTTCTGTTATTACAATTCCGATGGCAAGTGTAAAAGATATACAAGACAAATTTTTTGTTTTTGTTTTAAGAGAAGGCAACAAAGTAGCGATGGTTCCAATTGAAATTGCTGGAAATGCAGGAACCAATTACTTTGTAA
>Ga0160450_100873_pt1 | contig 13888 bp, 11 predicted proteins | sample HID1975K_E1MG_FD_108257 | JGI IMG/M metagenome (GOLD analysis project Ga0160450, IMG submission 108257) | Enriched soil microbial communities from UW Madison campus, WI, USA - HID1975K_E1 MG | ecosystem: Environmental > Terrestrial > Soil > Unclassified | place: USA: Madison, Wisconsin...
AACGCCGACCCTGGCGCCCGAACCGGAACCGACGCCCACGCCGCCGCCGGTGCCCGAACCGACCCCGACCATCGTTCCCGAGCCGACGGTGGCTCCCGTGCCCGAGCCCACGGTGACCCCGGCACCCACCCCGACCCCGACACCCACACCCACCGCGACCCCGACACCCACACCCACCCCGACCCCCACGTCCACACCCACCGCAACATCGACGCCGACGCCGACTGCCGACGCGTCGGACAGCGATGTCTCGCCCGCGAGCTGGATCCCCTGGGTCGTGCTGCTGGTGCTGCTGGTCGGCGGCGCGGTCACCTACCTGATCGTGCGCCGACCGCGGCGTCCCGGCCCGACGCCGCCCGCCTAGCCGTACCCGGCCGCGGCGGCGGTCAGCCTCGCAGCGCCAGAGCGAACGGCAGCACCGCGGTCGCCCCGGCGCGGCGCACCTCGCGCGCGGCGACGGTGAGCGTCCAGCCGCTGTCGACCCGATCGTCGACGAGGAGCACCGGCCCGGCAGGCACGTCGAGTCCCGCAGCCGAGAACCGCCCCCACACGCCCGCGACGCGGAACGCGCTGTTGCCGCCGGGCTGGCCGGTCGGCCCCCCGTCCACGAGCTCGAGAGCCCCCAGGTAGGGCAGTCGTCCGATGTCGGCGAGCCCCCGTGCCAGGGAGTCGACGAGCTGCGGCTTCGTCCGGGAGGGCATCGCGATGACGGCGACCGGCCGGTTCTCCCACTTCCAGTCGGCGAGGACGCGCACGCAGGCGCCGAGCACGTTCTGCGGCACCGGCTGGTCGACCGCTCCGGCAGCGAACAGGTCGCGCATCGCACCGCCCCAGCCGAGGTCGGTGAGGCGGGCGAGCGCGCGCCCCTCGCTCGCCTGCTCGTCGGCGGCGATGCGCCCCTTGACGGCCAGGCCCAGCCGGTCGGCGCCGGTGGGCCACTGCCGCCGCGGCTCGATCGGCACACCGACGCGGTCGAGCGCCGCGGTGGCGGCATCCGTCGCCGTGGCGGCGATCTCGGTCGGGAACCACGTGCCCGCGCAGTTGTCGCAGCGCCCGCAGGGCGCAGCGGTCTCGTCGTCGAGAGAACGCTGCAAGAACTCCATGCGGCAGCCGCCGGTCTCTTCGTACTCGATCATGTGCTGCTGCTCGGCGACGCGCTCGGCCGCGATGCGGCGGTAGCGCTCCTCGTCATACGTCCACGGCTGGCCGGTCGCGATCCAGCCGCCGCGTACACGGCCGACGGCGCCGTCGACGTCGAGCACCTTGAGCAGCAGCTCGAGGGGTGTGCGCCGGATGTCGACGATCGCCTCCAGCGCCGGCGTCGACAGCGGACCGCCCGCCTGAGCCAGCGCCGACAGGACGCGCTCCGCCCTCTCGCGGTCGGGCATCGAGGCCGTCGCGAAGTAGTGCCAGATCTCGCGGTCCTCGGTGCCGGGCAGGAGCAGCACGTCCGCGGACGCCGTCGCACGGCCGGCACGACCGACCTGCTGGTAGTACGACACCGGCGACGACGGCGCACCGAGATGCACGACGAAGCCGAGGTCGGGCTTGTCGAACCCCATGCCCAGCGCGCTCGTCGCGATGAGCGCCTTGACGCGGTTGTCTTTCAGCAGCGCCTCGGACTCCTCGCGCTCGTCGGTGTCGGTCTGCCCGGTGTACGCCCGGACGTCGTACCCGCGTTCGCGCAGCAGCCGGGCGGTGTCGTTCGCCGCCGCCACGGTGAGCGTGTAGATGATGCCCGATCCGGGCAGATCGCCGAGGTGACTGATGAGCCAGGCCAGGCGGCTGGGCGAGTCGGGCAGGCGGAGCACGCCCAGCCGCAGCGACGCCCGTGCGAGCGGGCCGCGGATGGTCAGCACGCCGGGGGCGCCGTCGTCCGCGCTGCCCGCGTCGAGCTGCTCGGCGACGTCGGCGACCACGCGGCTGTTCGCCGTGGCGGTCGTGGCGAGCACCGGCACCCCCTCGGGCATGCGGGCGATGAGGTCGCGCAGGCGCCGGTAGTCGGGACGGAAGTCATGCCCCCAGTCGCTGATGCAGTGCGCCTCATCGACGACGAGCAGTCCGATGCGGGCGACGAGCTGCGGCAGCTGCTCGTCGCGGAACGACGGGTTGTTCAGGCGCTCGGGCGACACCAGCAGCACGTCGACCTCGTCGGCGTCGAGCTGGGCGAGCACGTCCGTCCACTCGTGCGCGTTGGTGGAGTCGATCTTGACCGCCCGGACGCCCGCCCGTGCGGCGGCGGCGATCTGGTCGCGCATCAGCGCGAGCAGCGGCGAGACCAGCACGGTCGGCCCCGCGCCGCGGCGGCGCAGTAAGAGGGTCGACACGAAGTAGACGGCCGACTTGCCCCACCCCGTGCGCTGCACGACGAGCGCGCGGCGGCGCTCGTCGACCAGCGCCTGGACCGCCTCGAACTGCCCGTCGTGGAAGTCGGCGTCGTCGCGCCCGACGAGCGCGCGCAGCACCTCGAGGGCTTCGGTGCGGGTGTCGGTCGTCGCTGTCACGCGTTCCACCCTGCCTCATGCCGCTGACATCCGCCGCCCTGCGCGGGCCATCGGTGCGACAGCCGGGCGGTCCCGCACGGTCGACTGGCTGGGGAGGAGCCGCGCCCGTGCTACCGTGGCCGCGACGGAGGGAGGCCCCGTGTTCGACGCCATCGGCATCACGCTACGCGCTCTCGTCGAGCTGCTGGCGGCCGTGATCCGCCCTGCGGCAGAGCTGATCGCCGTCACCGCGCGGCCGCTGTTCGAGACGGCCCCGCTCGTCGCCGACACCGGCGCGCTCGTGCTCGCGGTGACGCTCGTCGCCGCCCTCGCGGTGCTCGCCGTCGCGATCGCGCTGTTCCGGGCGCCGGCGCGCACCGGCTCCGCCGGAGCGCATCCGCACCGGGCGATCTCCGACGCGACGCGCCTCACGGCGTCGCACCCCGATGCGCCGGGGCACTCCCGACCCCGCGCACCCGGTCTCGCGGCCCTGGCCGCGTAGTCCACCGCGCACGTCCCGCCGAGCGGGCGTCCGCCGGTGCCGTCGTGGCCGCATGCCACGAACCGCACCGGACGAAACGGACACACCCTTGGACCTCTCTGCCTTCCCACCCATCGCTGCGATCCTCGACGCGGCCTACGCCCTGCTCATGCACCTCATCGCGCTGCTCGAGCCGGTCGCCGGAACCGCCGCGGCCGCGGCATCCGTCATCCTGCTGACCCTCCTCGTGCGTGCCGCACTCATCCCTGTCGGCATCTCGCAGGCAAGGGCCGAGCAGACCCGCAGCCGGCTCGCGCCGAAGCTGCGCGAACTGCAGAAGCGCCACAGGCGCGACCGCGAGCGACTGCAGCGCGAGACCATGAAGCTCTACGCCGACGAGAAGACGTCGCCGTTCGCGGGCTGCCTGCCGATGCTCGCGCAGGCCCCGGTCGTGGCGATCGTGTACGCGCTGTTCCTGCATCCGGCCATCGCCGGCCACGCCAACTCGCTGCTGACGAAGCAGCTGCTCGGCGTGCCGCTCGGGCTCAGCGCGGTCGGCGCCGTGACGTCCGGCACGGCGACCCTCGCGACGGCCGGGGTGTTCGCAGGGGTGATCGCGGTGATCGTCGTGGTCGCCGAGCTGACGCGGCGTGCGTTCCGTCCGCAGCTCGACGGATCGGCGGATGCCTCTCCCCTGGCCGGCGCCGGCATGACGCGTGTCGCCGGTGTCCTGCAGTTCACCACGGCGGTCTTCGCGCTGTTCGTGCCGCTCGCCGCCGCGCTCTATCTCGCGACGACGGTGGCGTGGACGCTGGCGCAGCGTGTCGTGCTGCGACGGCGGTTCCCGCTCGCGACGACGTGAGGGGCGGCCGGGTCAGCCCTGCGCCGCCCCCGCGACCTCGGCTCGCGGCATCCCCTCGGCTGCCGGCCGGCGCAGCGCCGTGCCGAGCGCCAGGAAGAGCAGCACCATGCCGGCGGTCAGCAGGATGTGTCCCATGCCCGCGATGCCGGCGATCGCCTTCGACGACTCCTGGCCGAGCACCGTCAGCGACCCGTGCCAGATGAGCATCGCGGACGTCACCACGACACCGGCGTTGTACACCCAGAAGAACCACCCGAACAGCTTGGACGCCGAGAGCGTGAAGACCTTCTCGAGGACCAGCACGATCAGCAGGATGATGAAGCCGAGCGTCAGCAGGTGCGTGTGGGCCAGGCCGAGCTGGGTGAACTGCCCCTCCGGGAAGTCGTTGAGCTTCGTGAACTCGCGGTAGAACAGTCCGGACGCGACACCGGCGACCATGTAGGCGAAGGCGGCGTAGTAGAGCTTGCGCATGAGGATCCTCTCGATGGTCCTTCCAGCCTCGCCGCGCACCGGCCGCGACGGATCCATCGAATGGTTGATCCTGGCCTCAATCGCCGGTCGGGACGGCATCGCGCGCACCGCGCGAGGGCTCTCGGCCGGCCGCGCGACGCAGTCGCAGGGCGCCGACGAGTCCGAGCAGCAGGAACAGCGAGGCCACCAGCAGCGCCCACCTCGTCGCATCCGCGAACCCCGCGGCGAGCGCGTCGACGACGGCAGGCGTCTGCTCGCCGAGCCGACTGTCGGTGCCTTGTGCGCGCAGCTGGGCGATCGTGGTGCCGGCGGACTGACGCGTCGCCTCGGCGACCGTGTCTGCCGCCGAGCCCGCGAACCCTGCCGAGCCCAGCGCCGCCGGCAGCGTCAGCGCCAGCGCGATCGACAGCGCTGCGCCGGCGAACGCCGTGCCGAGGGCGGAGCCGACCTGGCGCACCGTGCTCTGCGTCGCCGACCCCTGGCCGGACTGTGCGACCGGGACGTCGCGCAGGACCGTGCCCGTGAGCTGAGCGGATGCCAGGCCCAGACCCAGTCCGTAGAGCACGAGCGGCAGCGCCAGCAGCCAGCCCGGCGTGGTCGAGGTGACCACGAAGGCGACGATGACGACACCGACGACTTCGAGGCCGAGGCCGACCAGCACTGTGCCGGGAGCGCCGAAGCGGGCCGCGACGTGCCGCGCCGCGGCCCCGGACGCGAACGCGCCGAGCGCCATCGCCGCCAGCACGAGGCCGGCACCCATCGCGTTCATGCCGAGCGCGTTGACGAGGTAGAGGGGCAGCACGAAGATGATCGCGAACTCGCCGACCGCGACCGCGCCGGCCGTGACGTTGCCCCACGTGAAGGTGGGCAGCCGGAACAGGGTCAGGTCGAGCAGCGCCGAGCGCCCGTTGCGTGCCCGGTGGCGTTCCCACAGCACGAACAGCGTGAGGGCGACGACGGCGATGGCGAGGGTGATCGGGATCACCGAGATCGGGGCATCCGCCGGCCATGCCCAGCCGAACAGCTGGAACTCGGCCTTCGGCGCCCACCAGCCCAGCTCGGGCCCTTCGATCACCGAGAAGACGAGCGCGCCGAAGCCGATGGCCGAGAGGAGCGCGCCGTCGACGTCGACGCCCGGCCCGGGGGTCTCGCCCTTCGTCTCGGGCACCACGAACAGCGCGGCGACGAACACGAGCGCCCCCAGGGGCACGTTCACGAGGAAGATCCACTCCCACGAGGCGTACTCGGTGAGCGCCCCGCCCGCCAGCGGTCCGACGGCGGCGGCACCCGAGATGACAGCACCCCAGACGCCGAAGGCGGCCGCGCGGTAGCGGCCGCGGAACACCGCGTTCACGGTCGAAAGCGTCGAGGGCATGATCAGCGCGGCGCCCACGGCCTGCACGGCACGGGCGCCGATGAGCGGCCCGGATGCCTCGGCCATCGCCGCCAACAGGCTTCCGGCGACGAACACGACGAGTCCCGCGAGGAACAGGCGCTTGCGCCCCCATCGGTCGGCCAGGCGTCCGGTGGACAGCAGCAGCGCCGCGAGGATCGCCGCGTACAGGCTGCTGACCCACTGCGCATCGGTGAGGTCCATGCCCAGGTCCGAGATGATGTCGGGCAGTGCGACGCCGACGATGGTGCCGTCGAGCACGATCATGCCGAGGCCGACCGAGAGGACGGCGAGCGCCATCCAGTCGCGGCGGGTCGGGGCCGCGACGGTGTCGGCGGCGGTCATAGGATGCCTCTCTCCTGAGCGACGGCGACGGCCCGCGATCGGCTGTCGACGCCCAGCTTGCCGAAGATGTGGACGAGATGGGTCTTGACGGTCGCCTCCGTCACGAACAGCGTCTTGGCGATCTCGGGGTTGGACGCGCCCGTCGCGAGGAGGCGCAGCACGTCGAGCTCGCGGTCGGTGAGCCGCACCCGCGGTTCCCGCAGCACCTGCACGACGCGCGCGCTGAGTTCGGGAGTGAGCGCGAGACGACCGGCGGCCGCGTCGTGCACGGCCCGGACGATGGCCTCGGGCGGGGCATCCTTGAGCACATAGCCGGCCGCGCCCGCCTCGATCGCGCCGAGGATCTCGGCGTCCCGGTCGAACGTCGTGAGGATGACGACCGCGGGTGGCGGGTCGAGCGCCCGCAGCGCCGCCGTCGTCCGGATGCCGTCGGCACCCTCGCCGAGGCGCAGGTCGCACAGCACGACGTCCGGGCCGAGGTGCCGGGCCAGGGCGACCGCCTCCTCGCCCGTGGCCGCCTCTCCGACCACCTCGACGCCGCTCGTCGCTGCGAACAGCGACCTCACCCCGGCACGGATGATGGGGTGGTCGTCGACGATCAGCACACGCAGCCCGCTCATCGCGGCGCTCCCGCCGTGATCGGCACGGATGCCGACAGCGCGGCACCCTCGCCGGGGGTGCTCTCGACGTCGAGCGTCCCGCCGAGCTCGCGGAGTCGTTCGCGGATCGCCCGCAGCCCGTACCCGCCGTCGGGCCCCGGCGGTCGCGCCGTCCACCCCGTCGCGTCGAAGCCGATGCCGTCGTCGACGACGTCCAGGCGCACGGCGTCCCCGCCATCTGCCATCGTCACCACGACCCGCTGCGCGCGGGCGTGCAGCCGCACGTTGGCCAGCGCGGACTGCGCCGTACGCAGCAGGGCGACCTCGGCGGCCACCGGCAGCGGGGGGAAGTCGTCGTCGACGCGAAGCTCGGTGCGGATGCCGGTCTCGTCGTGCAGCCGCGCGAGCATGCGGCGCAGCGCATCGGGCAGCGCCGCGCCCTCCAGCTGCGCGGGCATGAGCGCGTCGACGATGCGGCGCGTGTCGGCCAGGCCTTCCCTCGCGAGCTCGCCGATCTGCGAGAACGCCCGGGTGGCGGCATCCGATCGATCCGATCCGGCGGAGGCGGATGCCGCGATCATGCCGATCGACGTGAGGCTCTGCGCGACGGTGTCGTGGATGTCGCGCGACAGGCGGGTGCGCTCGGCGATCGCGCCGGCGTCGCGCTGGGCGAGTGCGAGCTCGTCCTGCAGGGCGGCAGTCTCGTCCTGGGCCGCGATGAGCGACGCGATCAGCCGCTGCCGCTCGTGGCCGTCGCGCACGAGCTCCAGGTAGCCCCGCGAGATGCCCAGGGCGAACACGCCGCCGACGACCGGTCCGATGACGTTCGCGTAGCTCGTCGTGCCGGTGTGCAGCAGCGGGGCCGCGATGACCACGAGCAGCACGACGAGGCTGAAGAGGATCGCCCACCGCATGCGCATCACGAAGCCCGCCAGCAGCCACAGCGGGAACGCGAGCCACACGAACTCGGGCGAGATGGCGACGGCGCCGACCCAGATGAGCGCGAGGCCGACGAGCCAGCCGGCGGCGAGGGCGCGATCGCGGGTGCGCTCGCTCAGCAGCAGTCCGCCGAAGTACCAGCCGGCGAACACCACCGACACGGCGACGACCCAGGGCACCGGCGTGCCGTCGCCGACGGCGCGCACCGCGCCGATCACGATGAGCGCCGCCGTGATGACGGACTGGCCGACTCGGATCGAGCCGACGAGTCCGCGCCACGACCGCATGGTCGCCGGCTGCTGTCCGGCGTCAGCCGACGGGCTCGCTGAGGATTGCGGCATCTGCGGGCACCCCCTCCTCTCGACCGCGGTCGCCCCCGCCGTGCGAGGACGCGAGCCGCCCCGGCCACCACATGCGGTCGCCGATGAGCGAGAACAGCGCGGGCACGACGAGGGTGCGCACGACCAGCGTATCGATCAGCACCCCGACGCCCACGATGAGTCCGAGCTGCCCCAGAGTGACCAGCGGCAGCAGCCCGAGCGCCGCGAAGACGCCGGCGAGGACCAGACCGGCGCTCGTGATGACCCCGCCCGTGGCCGCGACGGCGTTCACCATGCCGGGCCTCGTGCCGACGACCGCGGCCTCGGCACGTGCCCGGTGCACGAGGAAGATCGTGTAGTCGACGCCGAGCGCGACCAGGAACAGGAACGCCAGCAGCGGCACCTGCAGGTCGAGCGCATCCCACCCGAACAGCACACGTCCGAGCCAGGCACCGGCCCCGATCGCGGCGGTCGCGCTGAGCGCGTTCACGAGCAGCAGCACGAGCGGTGCGACCAGCGCCCGCAGCAGCACGAGCAGCACCGCGAGGGTGATCAGCAGCACGAGCGGTGCGATCACCAGGAAGTCGCGCACATTGGCGTCGCGGGCGTCGAGCGCGGCGCCGGCGGGCCCGCCCACGAGGGCGGAGTCGGACGCGGCGTGGGCGGCATCCCGGACGTCCCGCACCAGCTGCAGGCTCTCGGGCGAGCCGGGTTCGGCGTCTCCCACGACCATCAGCCGCACCAGCGACGAGTCGTCGCTCTCGGCGACCACGGTGGTCCGCTGCACGCCCGGCACGTCGTCGATCGCCGCGGTGACGGCGTCCGCATCGGCGGTATCGGCCACCACGACCATCGGCTCCGCCTCACCGGCGGTGAAGTGCTCGCCCAGCACCTCGAGCCCCACCGCCGACTCCGACGGCACCCGGAACCGCTCGGCCTGCGTGAGACCCAGCTGGGCGCCGACGAGCCCGGTCGCCGCGACGGCCAGCAGCACGAGTCCCGCCACGACGGGCAGCACAGGACGTGCCACGACCCGCGCGCCCAGCGCGCGCCATGCCCCGACCCGCGGCACCGCCGCGCCGGGCCGGGGGACGAAGGGCCAGAACACCCCGCGACCGCACACCGCCAGCGCGGGAGGCAGCACCAGCAGCACGGCGGCGAGCGCGATCAGCAGCCCGAGCGCCGACGCGACGCCCAGGCCCCGGGTTCCGGGCACGACCGCCAGCAGCAGCGTGAGCAGCGACACGACCACCGTCACGTTGGACGCCACGATCGCCGGAAGGCTCGCACGCCACGCCCGCGCCAGCGCGGCACGGTGGTCGTCGTCGTGCAGCAGCTGCTCGCGGTAGCGCGACACGAGCAGCAGCGCGTAGTTCGTGCCCGCGCCGAACACGAGCACGCTCACGATGCCGGTGTCGAACTGGAGGTCGAGGGCGGTGCCGAGCGCGGCCGTCGCCTTGCTCGCGAGCTGATCGGCGAGGGCGACGACGACGAGCGGCACGAGCCACAGCACCGGTGACCGGTAAGTCAGGATGAGCAGCAGGGCGACGATGCCGATCGTGACGAGCAGCAGCGTGAAGTCCGCACCGTCGAACGCCGCCGCGACGTCGACGCCGAACGCCGCGCCGCCGGTGACCTGCACCGACACGCCGTCGATCGGATGCGCGGCGATCGACGAGCGCAGTCCGTCGACCGCCCGCTCGACGCCGTCGTCATCCGTCCCGGGTTCGACAGTCGCCTGGATGACCGCCGCGTCGCCGTCCTCGCTGGGGATCGGTCCCCTGGACGCCGCACCGGTCTCGGCGTCGATCACCGGCACGAGGCCGGTGACGGCGTCGAGGTCGTCCGGTGTGAGCGCACCGCCGTCGTCGCGGCTCGCGACGACGAGCAGCGACTGCTGGTCGGCATCCGGGAACTCGTCGGCGAGTGCCGCCACCTGCCCGCTCTCGGACTGCGGGGGCACCGGGTCGCTGCCCGCGGCGAGGTCGGCGCGACCGAACACGCCGATCAGGGCGACAAGGGCGAGCAGGCCGAGGGCGAGCGAGAGCCACGCGCCACGACGGGACGTGAGCGCGCGAGAGAGGGAGGTGATGAACCGGTGCACCCCTCCACTCCACCCGCTGGCCCCCTCGCGCGCGTCACGCCGGTGGTCGAGCCCGATGTCAACCGATCGATGGATGCCGGGTCAGTCGTCGCGCGCGTGCAGCACGCCGCTCGCGGCACCGAGTGCGGCGCCCACGATCGTGTCGACGACGCGTTCGGCCGCGACGGCGACGGTGTCGACGGCACCGGTGGCGGCGCCGGTGAGCAGCAGCACCAGCGGCGTGATGAACACGAGCGCGAGGGCGTAGTTGCGCACGACGAGCAGCTCGATGGTGAACTGCAGCAGCCCGAGCACGAGGGCGAGCCACAGCGGCGGCAGCGGAAGCGGCGCGAGCAGCAGGTAGAGTCCGGCACCCACCACGGTGCCGACCATCCGGTGCAGCCCTCGGCTGAACGCCGCCCGGCGATCTGCGGCGACCCCGATCACGGCGACCGCCGCGCCCACGATCCAGTAGGCCCGATCGGGATCGAGGACGAGTCCCAGCCCGATGCCGACCACGGTCACGACCGCGACGCGGACGACCAGCATCCGCTCGCCGTCCGGCCAGCTCGGACCGGGGAGGATCTCACGGAGCGGGCGTGCGGCCACCCGTCGGCGGGTCGGCAGCACCAGCGGTGAGAGCGATACGACGGACGCGAACAGGATGCCGCACGCCACCGTCACGACGTAGACGACGACGTCGGCGCCCGAGGCGACGATGTGCGACGACAGCCCGTACACGAGCACGACGAAGAGCGGTCCGGGCGGGCCTACGCGGAACCCGAACATCCCGACAGCCGCGGCGACGGCGACCAGCACGAGCCCGACGAGCGTCGCGGCCTGCGACGGACCGGCGAGCGCGCCGAGCAGCGCGGCGACGGCCAGCGAACCGGCGACGAACGGCACGACCCGGAGTCGCTCGATCACCGGCAGGCGCGTCCCGTACAGGGCGACGAAGGCGCCCGTCGCGGCTTGGAAGCCGAGGTCGGGCCTCCCCATCAGAGACATCAGGGCGATCGGCACGGCCATCGCGATCGCCGCGCGCAGTCCGATCGGCCAGCGCGGCGCCGGCGCGGGCGTCAGCCGGAACAGGCTGGCCACGGCGTCGCGGAGGTCGGCGGAGAACCGGCGGCCAGGATCGTGCTGCGGCATCCGGTCTCCTCTCCCCCTCCATCCTCTCTCGTCCACGCAGAACTTCCAATCGGAGGTTTTCGGCCGCGACTCGGTATCATCGGGGCTATGACCTCCTCGCCCGCCGACGCCCCCCGGTCCCGCGGGCGCTACGCGAAGGGCATCGCCCGGCGTCAGGAGATCCTCGACAAGGCCATCGAGGTGTTCGCGAAGCGCGGTTCGCAGAAGACGAGCCTGCGTGCGATCGCCGAAGAGGTCGGCGTGACGCACGCGGCGCTCACCCACTACTTCGGGTCGCTCGAAGAGCTGCTCGTCGCGGTCTACCGCGAATCCGAGCGCAAGGCCAACAGCGCGAAGGCGGCCACACCGCCCGACTCGAGCCCCGCGATGGCTATGCGGGTGTCGGCCGAGGAGAACCGCGCCATCCCCGGCCTGGTGCAGCTGTACTCGACGCTGGTCGCGATGGCGCTCGAAGACAACCACCCCGCCGCGGAGCAGTTCGCCACCGAGCGGTTCGCCCGGCTGCGCGACGACATGGCGGGCCAGGTGCGCGGGCTGCAGGCATCCGGCCATCTGCGCACGGATCTCGATCCGCAGCTCGTCGCCGCGCTCGTGATCGCCGCCTCCGACGGCCTGCAGACCCAATGGCTGCTGGACGCGTCGGTCGACCACGAGGCGGCGCTGGTCATGCTGGACCGCCTGCTGCGCGGCGGCCCGGCCGCCTGACCACGGCCGCTCGACCACCAAAGACCGCGGGTCCACCGGCACTCGGCCGGCGGACCCGCGGTCTGCGTGAAGCGATGCTCAGAGCGTCGCGGCGAAGGGGTCGAAGCCCTCGGGCAGCAGCGGCACCGGGGCGACGGTGCTCTCGACGACGACCGTGGTGCCGGTCGCGGCGGCCTCCTGCGCCGACAGCAGGACGTCGAGCACGTGGAAGCCGAGCTCGCCCGAGGCCACGTGGGGGCGCCCCTCGGCGATCGCGCGCACCATGTCGAGTGCGCCGAGACCACGGCCCACTTCGACGTCGGCGTGCTCGATCTCGACCCACTCCTGCTCGAACGACATGCCGTCGCGGATGACACCCAGCGGCTTGACGTACGCGATGCGACCCGTGAACTGGTTCGGGTCGGGGATCACGATGGTGCCCTCGGTGCCGTGGATCTCGACGATGCCGTGGCGCTCCAGCGCGGAGTCGAAGCTGAGCAGGCTCTGGGCCTGCTGACCGCTCTCGAACGCCGTCACGATCTGGATCGTCGAGGGCACCTCGACGGGGAACGTCGTCCCCGCGTTCGGACCGGTGTGGATCTGGCGTTCCTCACGAGCCTTCGTGCCGACGGCCGCGACGCGGTCCACCGGGCCGAGCAGGCTGACGAGGGCCGAGAAGTAGTACGGCCCCATGTCGAGGAGCGGACCGGCGCCGTTGGCGAACAGGAACGCCGGGCTCGGGTGCCACAGGTCGGGACCCTGCGTCTGGAACGTCGTGAGGGCGAAGAGCGGGCGGCCGATCAGGCCGTCCTCGATCGCCCGCCGCGCCGCCTGGAAGCCCGGGCCGAGCAGCGTGTCGGGCGCGGAGCCGACCCGCAGGCCCGCTTCCTCCGCCTCGCGCAGCAGTTCGGCGGCACCCTCGCGGTCGAGGCCCAGCGGCTTCTCGGTCCACACGTGCTTGCCGGCGGCGATGGCCGCGCGCGACACCTCGACGTGCACCGCCGGGATCGTGAGGTTCACGACGAGGTCGACGCCCGGGTGGGCGAGCACGTCCTCGGCGGAGCCGGACGAGGGGACGCCGTACTTCTCGGCCTGCGCCTGGGCGCGGTCGAGCAGCAGGTCGCCGACGATGAGCACCTCGACGTCCGGGAACGACGAGAGGTTGGCGAGGTAGGTGTCGCTGATGACGCCCACCCCGATGATGCCGACGCCGACCGCGCTCATCGGGCGAACCCGCCCTCGATGAGGAACGCGTAGCTGGCCGCGATGTCGGCGAAGACGTCGTCACCGGGGGCGTTGTCGTACTCGACGACGGCGTACTTGAGTGCGGATGCCGCACGCAGCGCGTCCGCGAGGGGCACATCGCCCTCACCGGCGCGACGCTGGTCGAGCGCGTCCGAGCCGAACTCCTCGGCACCCGGCGCGAACGGGTTGCGCGCGGGCGCGATGCCGTCCTTCACGTGGGCCGCGACGAGGCGGTCACCCAGTCGCGAGACGAGGCCGACGACGTCCTGGCCGCCGACGAGCGCCCAGTACAGGTCGAGCTCGAGCACGACGCGCTCGTCGGTGATCGAGACGAAGTGCTCGTATGCGGTCTTGCCGTCGAAGTCCGCGATGAACTCCTGAGCGTGGTTGTGGTACCCGACCTCGAGGCCGAAGGTCGCCGCGGTGTCGGCGAGCCGGTTCAGGCGGTCGGCGATGTCGGTCACGCCCTCGAGCGTGAGCCAGCGCTCGACCGGGACGAACGGGTCGATGACGGTCTTCATGCCGACCTTCGCGGCGGCCTCGAAGACCACCTCGGGCGCGGGCGTGGGGATCGAGCCGTCCGGAGTCCAGAGTTCGTCCGACAGCAGCGGGGCGTGGCCGGTGGGCGAGACGAGGCCGGACGCGTCGAGCGCGGCACGGATCTCGTCGGGGCGACGCACGAAGTCGAACGCCTCGACGTTGCGCAGTCCGATCGCGGCGAGCTTGTCGAGCGATCCCTTCATGTCTGCGGTGAACTCCGCAGCGAGTGTGTAGAGCTGAACCGAGGCTTCTGGCAGGGCCACGTCGACCTTCCTTTCGTGCGCGAATCGC
>Ga0160450_100875_pt1 | contig 13837 bp, 11 predicted proteins | sample HID1975K_E1MG_FD_108257 | JGI IMG/M metagenome (GOLD analysis project Ga0160450, IMG submission 108257) | Enriched soil microbial communities from UW Madison campus, WI, USA - HID1975K_E1 MG | ecosystem: Environmental > Terrestrial > Soil > Unclassified | place: USA: Madison, Wisconsin...
CGATGCGGTCGCTCGTGACGTCGACCCCCGTGGTCTCGAGGTCGAACACGCCCACGAGCCGAACCCAGTCCGGCACGTCCCACAGCGACAGCTGGTCGGCGTGGGACGTTCTCATGCCTTTCACGGTATGCGCGGCTTCCGACATCACGGCGGAGGCGCTCCGTGTGCGAGACCGGCGCACCGCGGCCATGCAGGCGGCGGAACGTAGACTCGACCCGTGACCGCGCCCAACCCCTACGCCCCCCTGCTCGACGAGATCCCCGTCGAACGGCACGAGGTCGACGTGCTCGGCGGCGTCACGGCGTACTGGGTCTACGGCCCCGCCGATGCCGAGAGCACGGTCGTCGCGGTGCACGGCTTCCGCGGCGAGCACCACGGTCTGGAACCGGTCGTCGCGCATCTGCCCGGCGTGCGGGTGATCTCGCCCGACCTGCCCGGGTTCGGCGAGACGGACCCCGTCCCGGGGCGCACCCACGACCTGGATCTGTACGCGGAGTGGCTCGACGGCTTCGTGGCCGCCGTGGCGCCCGGTGCCGTCATCCTCGGCCACTCGTTCGGGTCGATCGTCGTGTCGGCCGCCGTCGCGCGGGGACTGCAGACGCCGCGCGTCATCCTGGTGAACCCGATCGGCGCACCGGCGCTGGAGGGCCCGCGAGGGATCCTGACGCGCCTCGCGGTGTTCTACTACTGGGCCGGTGCGAAGCTCCCGAAGGGGCTCGGCGAGGCGCTGCTGCGCAACGGGCTCATCGTGCGGGTGATGAGCGTCTCGATGGCGAAGACCAAGGACCCCGGCATCCGCCGGTTCGTCCACGATCAGCACGACACGTACTTCTCACGCTTCGCCGATCGCGACGTGCTGCACGACGCGTTCGTGGCCTCGGTGTCGCACGACGTGCGCGAGGCGGCGCCGCGCATCTCGCAGCCGACGCTGCTGGTCGCGGCGCAGAAGGACGACATCACGCCCATCGAGGCGGAGCGCACGCTCGCAACGATGTTCCCCGACGCCGAGCTCGTCGAGATCCCCGACGTGGGGCACCTCATCCACTACGAGACGCCCGCGGTCGCCGCGGCAGCGATCACGCGCTTTCTCGCGCCTTCCGCCGCCGATACGCGTTGACGTTCATGCGGTTGCCGCAGTTGCCCGAGTCGCAGTAGCGCTTCGAGCCGTTCTTCGAGTAGTCGACGTACACGCCCTCGCAGTCGTCCGCCGAGCAGATGCGCACGCGGTCGTACTCGTCGGCGCGGATGACGTCGACGAACGCCATGGCCGCCTCGACGAGGATGCGGGTCGCCAGCGGCGCGTCGTCGCTCGTGGCGTGCACGTGCCAGTCATAGCCGTCGTGGATCACGAGCCGGGGGAGCGCCCGCCCGTCGCGGAGCAGCCCGTTCACGAGCGGCACGGCGCCTTCGCGATCGACCTCCCACAGTTCGCGCAGACGCGGGCGGATCGCGCGGATGGCGTCGAGCTCCGCCTGGTCGCGCCGGATCACGCCGGTGTAGGGGTTCACCGCCAGGTAGTCGTCGAACTGGTCGAGCGTCGTCAGCGTGTCCTCGCCGTCGTAGCCGGGCATGGTGTTGACGAGGTAGGCGGCGGCGCGCAGGCTCTGCTGCGTGTCATGAATGAAAACCACATTGACTCCTGACAACCGAATCGCTACTGTCACCAGTGTAAGCAGCTTTCACCCCTGACAGTCGGATGCCGCCCATGACCGCCTCCACCGCGTCCGTTCCCGTCATCACGCCGGGTCCCGCATCCTCAGGTGCCGCGCGCATGCGCACCACGGGCCTGATCATGGGAGTCGCGTCCGCGCTCGCGTTCTCGTCGAGCGGACCGTTCGTCAAGCCGCTGCTGGAGGCGGGCTGGTCGCTCGGCGCCGCGCTGCTGGTGCGCATGGGGGTGGCGGGACTCATCCTGTCGCCCGCCCTGTGGCGCGCGATGCGGCGCCAGCGCGGATTCCTGCGCCGCCACTACAAGCTCATCATCGGCTTCGGCCTCATGCCGGTGCTCGGCTGCCAGCTGTTCTTTTTCTCGGCGATGCAGCGGATGCCGGTGGCCGTCGCCCTGCTGATCCAGTACCTCGCGCCGGTGATGCTGGTCGCGTTCGTGTGGATCCGCACGCGCAAGGCGCCCTCGGCGCTGGTGCTGTGGGGCTCGGCCGTGGCCATGGTCGGTCTCGTGCTCGTGGTGGACATCTCCGGCGCGTCGTTCGACCTGCTGGGGACTCTCCTCGCACTGGCGGCCGCCGTGTGTGTCTGCGCCTACTTCGTCATCTCCGAGCGCGCCGGCGACGATCTGCCGCCCCTGGCCCTCGCCGCGAGCGGGCTGCTGACCGGCGCTCTGGCGATGGGCGTGCTCTGCCTGACCGGCATCCTGCCCTTCCGGGCTCCCGCCGTGACGGTCGTGCTCGCCGGAACCGAAGTGCCGTGGTGGATGCCGCTCCTCTGGGTGGCGGCGGTCGCGACGACCCTCGGCTACGCCTTGGGCGTCATGGCCGTGCCGCGCATCGGGTCGCGCGTGGCGTCGTTCGTCGGACTGTCCGAGGTGCTGTTCGCCCTCATGTTCGCGTGGATCTTCCTCGCCGAGGTGCCGGCGCCGATCCAGTTCGCCGGCGGCGCGCTCATCCTGGTGGGCGTGGTGCTGGTGCGCGCGGACGCGTCGTCGACCGGGACCCCGAAGGGGATGGCGGCTACGACTCCCGTCGTGCCAGCTCCATGAGCGGAGTCACACGGTGGGCGATGACCTCGCCCATCACGAGCGACGTCTCGGTGCGCTCCACGCCCTCGATCGCGAGGATGCGCGCGTCGGTGTCGAACAGGTGCTGCGTGTCGCGGCACGCCACGCGCACCAGCAGATCGACCTGACCCGACAGTCCGTGCGCCTGCACGACCTCGGGCACGCGGGCGAGCTCGACGGCGATGCGGGGGAGTTCGGCCTGGCGCACGATGACGCTGATGAAGGCCTCGATGGGGAAGCCGAGAGAAGCCGACGAGATCGCCCGCTCGTACGACAGGAACACGCCGGTGCGCTCCAGTCGCGCCATGCGCGCCTGGACGGTGTTGCGCGACAGCCCGAGCCGCTCGGCGAGCGCGACGACCGTCGCGCGGGGGTCGGCCGAGAGGGCGGCCAGCAGCTCCAGGTCGACGTGATCGAGGGCACTCATAGTGCGAAACGTTAGCACGGCTTTCGCGGTCGGAAGTTGTCAACATGCTCAAGCAGACCTCGAATGCTTGAGCGAGGTGCGACCCCGACGTAGCCTCGAGGTGTCGGCGAAGAGGCCGGCGCGCACACGAGGCGGCTCCTCACAAGGGGGCCCGCAACGAGGAGTGATGACGATGACGCACACCCTGACCCCCACGGCGGATCTCGGCACCGATATCGAGGATGTCGCCCGCCTGCTCACCCCCGACGGCGAGCGCATCGCCGATCCCGAGCTCGACCGCTGGATCGCCGACGTCGACACCGCGGCCGTGCGGTCGCTGTACCGCGACATGGTGCTGCTGCGGCGCATCGACGTCGAGGGCGTCGCCCTGCAGCGGCAGGGGCAGCTCGGCCTGTGGCCGCCCTGTCAGGGGCAGGAGGCGACGCAGATCGGCACCGCCCGCGCGCTGCGCGCCGACGACTTCGCGTTCCCCAGCTACCGCGAGACCGGCGTCGTCTACGCCCGCGGCGGCAAGCCCTCCGACTTCGTGCTCGCGTGGCGCGGCGAGGAGCACTCCACCTACGACCCGTACGAGCTGAACACCGCGACCCAGCAGATCATCATCGGCGCGCAGTCGCTGCACGCGGTCGGCTACGCGATGGGCGTCCAGCGCGACGGCACCGACCAGGTCTCGGTCGCGTACTTCGGCGACGGCGCCTCCAGCCAGGGCGACGTCAACGAGGCCATGGTCTTCGCGTCGTCGTTCGGTGCGCCGGTCGTGTTCGTGTGCACGAACAACCAGTGGGCGATCTCCGAGCCCGTCGCGCTTCAGGCGAAGGCGCCGATCGCCGGGCGCGCGCCGGGCTTCGGCATCCCGAGCATGCGCGTCGACGGCAACGACGTCCTGGCATGCTTCGCGGCGATGCGGTGGGCGCTCGACCACGCCCGCAGCGGCAGGGGACCGGCGTTCATCGAGGCCGTGACCTACCGCATGGGCCCGCACACCACGTCGGACGATCCGACGCGCTACCGCGACAAGGACGAGGTCGAGAAGTGGCGCCGGCGCGACCCGATCGCCCGCGTCGAGGCGCTGCTGCGAGCGCGGGGCGAGTTCGACGACGCGTTCGTCGCGAGCGTGGAGGCGGATGCCGACGCACTGGCCGCCTCCGTCCGCGAGGCCGCGATGACGGCGCAGACCCGGTCGCCGCTCACCGTGTTCGACAACGTGTACGCAGAGCCGCACTCGGGGCTCGACGAGCAGCGCGAGTGGTTCGGCGCGTACCTCGGCGGCTTCGCGCCCGCTCAGGAGGCGTGACATGGTGCAGCTCACGATGGCGAAGGCCATCAACGAAGGTCTCCGCCGTGCGATGGCGGACGACGACAAGGTCCTCGTCATGGGCGAGGACATCGGCAAGCTCGGCGGTGTGTTCCGCATCACCGACGGCCTGCAGTCGCAGTTCGGCGCGCAGCGCGTGATCGACACGCCGCTCGCCGAGGCCGGCATCATGGGCACGGCCGTCGGCCTCGCGTTCCGCGGCTACCGGCCCGTCGTCGAGATCCAGTTCGACGGCTTCGTCTACCCGGCGTTCGACCAGATCGTGTGCCAGGTGGCGAAGCTGCACTATCGCACCCGCGGCAACGTCACGATGCCCATCACGATCCGCATCCCGTGGGCCGGCGGCGTGGGTGCCGCCGAGCACCACTCGGAGTCGCCCGAGGCGTACTTCGTGCACACTTCGGGGCTGCGCGTCGTCGCGGTGTCGAACCCGCAGGACGCGTACGTCATGCTGCGCCAGGCGATCGCCTCGAACGACCCCGTCGTGTACTTCGAGCCCAAGCGGCTGTACCACTCCAAGGGCGAGGTCGACCTCGACCTGCACCTGGCCGACGCGCCCCCGATGGGGCTCGCACGCGTCGTGCGGCCGGGCACCGACGTCACGCTGCTCACGTACGGCGCGCAGGTGGGCACCGCGATGGATGCCGCCACCGCCGCCGAGGACGACGGCGTGTCGATCGAGGTCATCGACCTGCGCTCGATCTCTCCCGTCGACTACCGCACCGTGACGGCCTCGGTCCGCAAGACCGGACGCGTCGTCGTGACGCACGAGGCGGCGCGCGAGGCCGGGGTGGGTGCAGAGCTCATCGCGAGCGTGACCGAACGGTGCTTCAACTACCTGGAGGCCGCGCCGCAGCGCGTCACCGGCCACGACATCCCGTATCCGCCGGCCAAGCTCGAGAAGCACCACCTGCCCGACCTCGACCGGATCCTCGACGCCGTGGACCGCGTCCTGGACCGGCCGAACAGCCTTTCGGAGGTGGCGGACCGATGACGCAGGACTTCCGGCTCCCGGACCTCGGCGAGGGGCTTCCCGAAGCCGAGCTCGTTCAGTGGCTCGTCGCCGAGGGCGATACGGTCGCGCTCAACCAGACGATCGCCGAGGTCGAGACGGCCAAGGCCGTCGTCGAGCTGCCCTCGCCGTACGCCGGCACGATCACCGCGCTCCACGCCGCGGCGGGCGACGTGATCGAGGTGGGCTCGGTGCTCATCACGTTCGACACGGGAGGGGCGGACGCCTCGTCGCCGTCGTCGCTCGGCGCACCTGCCGCCCCGCAGCAGGTCGTCGAGGCCGCCGCGCCTGCCGCCGAACCCGAGAAGGCGGAACCGAACCTGGTCGGCTACGGCGCTGCCCCGCGCGGGGCCGGGCGCCCTCAGCGTCGCGCACGCGTCGCGGGAGCGCATTCCACGCATTCCGACACCGCGGTGCTCGAGGCTGCCCCGCACGACGCGATCACACTCGACGCGCCGGTCGAGGCGCCGCTCGAGCGCCCACGATCGACGCCGCCGGTGCGGGCCCTCGCGAAACAGCTCGGGGTCGACCTGGCGCTGGTCGAGGCGACGGGCGCGACGGGTGTCATCACGCGCGCCGATGTCGAGGCGTACGCCGAGCGGGTCGGGGTGGCGGCGACCACGACGGCGACGGAGCCCGAGGCCGCCGGCATCCCGGACACGGCCGAGGCCCTCGCACCGGTGCCCACGCCCGGGGAGCGCACGACCCGGACACCGATCCGCGGGGTGCGTCGCATGACCGCGGAGGCGATGGTGCGCAGCGCCTTCACGGCACCGCACGTGACGACGTTCCTCACCGTGGACGTCACCGCGACGAGCGAGCTCATCGCATCGCTCAAGGCCGATCGCGCGCTGCAGGACCATCGCATCGGGGTGATGGCCGTCGCCGCCAAGGCGGTGTGCCTGGCGCTCGCACGCCACCCGGGGCTCAACTCGAAGTGGGACGACGAGGCCGGCGAGATCGTCGAGCACCATTACGTGAACCTGGGGATCGCCGCCGCCACCGGACGCGGTCTGGTCGTGCCCAACATCCGTGACGCGCAGGAGCTCACGCTCGTCGAGCTCGCCGATGCGATCGGCGCGCTCGCCGAGACCGCGCGCGCGGGCAAGACGGCCCCCGCCGACATGATGGGCGGCACATTCTCGATCACGAACGTCGGGGTGTTCGGCGTGGACGCGGGCACACCGATCATCAATCCGGGGGAGGCGGGCATCCTCGCGCTCGGCGCGGTGCGGCGCCGGCCGTGGGAGTACCGCGGCGAGATCGCGCTGCGCGATGTCATGACGCTCGCGCTGTCGTTCGATCATCGACTGGTGGACGGCGAGCAGGGGTCGCGGTTCATGGTCGAGGTCGCCGACGTGCTGCGCGAGCCCGGGAGGGCGATGCTGCTGCGCTAGTCGTTCGACGGCTGTGCGGCGGCGTCGATCGGCCGGTCCTGCGGGGCCGGCCGATCAGTCCTTCTTGGGGTAGAAGAGTCCGAGCCCGTGCCGCTGCAGCACCTCGTACGCGTCGGCGTATGTCTCGGGCTCGGGGGACGACGACGTGCCGTAGCGCGCGAGCAGGAGGCCCAGCAGTCCGCGGCCGGGAGGACTCAGCGGCTTGTCCTTGTGCGGCCCGTCCTTGAGGTCCGACAGCTCGTCCTCGGCATGGTTCGGTGGCACGTACATGGGGTGCACGACCGGCCAGCTCGAGGGGTCGCGCGGGGTGTCGAGGTTCACGATCGAGAAGAGGTCGCGGGCCTCGGCGTCGCGCCGGGTGAGCGGGCGCAGCCCGTGCAGCCGGGTGAGGGTCGCCACCACGGCGGCGTGGTGCATCTCGTCGTGGATGATCGTGCCCGCCCGCGTGTAGGCCGAGATCGCGATCGTCGGCACCCGTACGCCGAGCCGGTCGAAGGCGAAGCCCATCTCGCCGGGTGCGTCGTCGGCCACCGGCGGTGTGGCGGCCGGCGGCGGCACGTGGTCGTACGTCCCGCCGTGCTCGTCGAACGTGATCAGCAGCAGCGTGTTCATCGCGTTCGACCCGTCCGGGGTCGCGCTCGCCTTCACCGCGTTGTAGACGTCGGCGACGAGCTTCTCGCCGGCGCGGACGTCCGATACGGCCGAGTCGACCACCTCGGATCCATCGACCCGGCTCTCGCGCAGAGCGCCGAACGGCGGGTGGAAGTCGTTGTGGTCGTACACCATGCGCGGCTCGATGAAGGCATAGGCGGGGAGCCGGCCCGCGGCGGCGTCCTCGTAGAACTCCGACATGTGCCCGAACCGTCCCGTGCGCCAGTGCTCCTCGAGCACCGGCGCATGCAGGATGCCGGTCAACGAGACGAGCTGCATCTCATCGAAGTACACCTTCCAGGCGATGCCGGCTTCTTCCAGGCGGTTGAAGATCGTCGGCCGCTGAGCGGCGTCGAGCCACTTGTCATAGCCACCGCCGTGCTTGTTCGTGACGAAACCGTGCGACGTCGACGCGTGGAAGAACGAACGGTTGCAGTAGGTCTGCGACGGTACGGCGGCGAACCAGGCGTCGAAGACGGCGAATCCCTTCGCGAGGGTCGACAGCACGGGCAGCTGCTCGGGAGAGAAGCCGCCCATGATGTGGGATGCCTCCTCAAGGGTGGGGGGCTTCCCGCCGCGCAGACGGGTGAGGTTGTTCCAGTAGTCGCGGACGAACCCCTCCATCCGCGGCTTCGTGCCTGCCCGCGGCGCGTTGAACGGGGCCGCCATGTCTCCGACCTGGGCTGCCGCGTTGCCCGGCGGGTCGACGGTGCCGAACAGCTGGGTGTTGACGTGCGGGAACTCCTCGCCGGGATCGGGGTCGGGTCGCGCCATGACCTCGTCCGTCGGGCCCGAGTAGGTGTGGACGGCGACGCGCTCGCCGGAGGGGGCCTCGTTGGCGTAGCTCCCGAAGGCGAGTCCGTCGAAGTCGGCCCCCTCGGGAAGCGTCTCGTGGGTGTACAGCCAGCCGAGGAGGTTGTCGAACGACCGGTTCTCACCCATCAGCACCACGACGTGGTCGAAACCGGGTTCCGAGCGCGCGGGGACCGCCGCGAGATCATCGGATCCCTCGCGGTACCCGATGGTGTGGCCGATCGACGCGCCGCCGGCCGCTCCGACCGCGCCGCCGACGACGAGGCCCGCCGCAGCCACGCCGCCGAGCTTCAAGAAGTCGCGACGCGAACTCTCGCCGGTTTCGGGCGCGCGGTCGGTATCGGACGTATCGACACCGTCGACGCGGCCCGCCCCGCCTGCGTCGTCCTTCCGGCCATGCCCCGCCATGGTGCGTCCAGACTAGGCCACCGCGGGTCGTCAGGCGGTGAGCGAGGCGCGAGCCATCGACCGCAGGATGCCGCGCACGTCGCGCTCGCCGGGGCGCGACCGCGACGCACGGACGGTGTGGGGCGTCGAGTTGATGAGGCCGAAGCACGCGTGCGCGCGCACGCGCAGGTCGTCGTCGTCCCGATCGGGGTGGACGATCGACAGGATGCCGATCCACACCTCGACGTACTCACGCTGGAGGCGTCGCACGGTGTGGCGGTCCTCGTCGCTGAGGCTGGCCATGTCGCGATCCTGCACGCGGATGACGTCGGCGTCGTGCAGGGCGAACGCCACGTGGAAATCGATCAGCGCGTCCAGCTGCGCATCCGCACCCTCGTGCGTCGCGACCACCGTGCGGCCGCCGGCGAGCAGCCGCTCGCTCACTTCGACGAGGATCGCGCCGAGCAGGGCCTGCTTGCCCGCGAAGTGGCGGTAGAGGGCGGGTCCGCTGATGCCCACTGCGCTGCCGATGTCTTCGAGACTGACGCCGCTGAAGCCGCGCTCGGCGAAGAGCGCGGCGGCCTGCTGCAGGATCGCGGCGTGGCGATCGGCCTTGGCCCGATTGCGGTCGGTGACGCCGTTTGTCATCTGTGCTCCGGGGGTGGGGGTGGGGTTGCGATCTCAGTTAATGATCGCTAACCTAAACCTCAGTTAGTGAACACTAACCAATCGAGCCACGTCCGGACAAGAACCCCGTCCCCAGGTGTGACCCGATCGTGACGTCGACGAGGATGACACGGAGCGCAGAGCCATGAGCGTGCTGACCACCCAGGCGGTGCCCGACGACGCCTTCACCCGGACGAGCGATGCGCAGCGCGCGCTCGCCAATGACCTGCGAGCGCGCCTGGCGACGGCATCCCTCGGCGGTCCGCCTGCGTCGCGCGAACGTCACGTCGCCCGGGGCAAGCTGCTGCCGCGCGACCGTGTCGCACGCCTGCTCGACGAGGGGAGTCCGTTCGTCGAGATCGCGCCGCTCGCCGCGGAGGGGCTCTACGGCGGCGAGGCGCCGGCTGCCGGCGTCATCGCCGGCATCGGGCTCGTGCACGGCCGGCACGTCATGGTCGTGTGCAACGACGCGACCGTCAAGGGCGGCACGTACTATCCGCTGACCGTCAAGAAGCACCTGCGCGCACAGGAGATCGCGTTCGAGAACCGGCTGCCGTGCATCTACCTGGTGGACTCGGGTGGGGCGTTCCTGCCGATGCAGGACGAGGTGTTCCCCGACCGCGACCATTTCGGCCGCATCTTCTTCAACCAGGCACGTCTGTCGGCCGCCGGCATCCCGCAGATCGCGGCCGTGCTCGGCTCGTGCACGGCAGGCGGAGCCTACGTGCCCGCGATGAGCGACGAGACGGTGATCGTGCGGAACCAGGGCACGATCTTCCTCGGCGGCCCGCCGCTCGTGAAAGCGGCGATCGGCGAGGTCGTGACCGCCGAGGAGCTCGGCGGGGGAGAGCTGCACGCCCGGAGGTCCGGCGTCGTCGACCACCTCGCCGAGGACGACGAGCATGCGCTGGAGATCGTCCGCGACATCGTGGCGACGCTGCCGCCGCCCGCCGCGCCCGCGTGGGAGGTCGTGCCGACGGCGGAACCTGCGGTGGCGGCATCCGAGCTGTACGGAGTCGTGCCGGTCGACGTCAACCAGCCGTACGACGTCCGCGAGGTGATCGCGCGGCTCGTCGACGGCAGCGAGCTGCACGAGTTCAAGCGCGAGTACGGCACGACCCTCGTCACCGGGTTCGCGCGCATCCACGGCCACCCGGTCGGGATCGTCGCCAACAACGGGGTGCTGTTCGGAGAGTCGGCGCTCAAGGGCGCGCACTTCATCGAACTGTGCGACCAGCGCGGGATCCCGCTGCTGTTCCTGCAGAACATCTCGGGCTTCATGGTCGGCCGCGACGCCGAGGCGGGCGGCATCGCGAAGGACGGCGCCAAGATGGTGACCGCCGTCGCGACCACGCGCGTGCCCAAGCTCACCGTCGTCATCGGCGGCTCCTTCGGCGCCGGCAACTACTCGATGTGCGGCCGCGCGTACTCGCCGAGGTTCCTGTGGACCTGGCCCGCGAGCCGCATCTCGGTGATGGGCGGCCCGCAGGCGGCTTCCGTGCTGTCGACCGTGAAGCGCGACCAGCTCGGGGCGCGCGGTGAGGAGTGGCCCGCCGACGAGCAGACGGCCTTCGAGGCTCCGATCCGCGCCCAGTACGAGGAGCAGGGCAACCCGTACTACGCCACTGCGCGGCTGTGGGACGACGGCATCGTCGACCCGCTCGACACGCGCGACCTCCTGGGTCTCGCCCTGGACGTCGTGTCGCGCACGCCGCTCCCCGAACCGCGCTTCGGCGTCTTCCGGATGTGAGGAGGAGAAGTGCGAAGCATGCCCCCGGTCATTGAGCGAGCGAAGCGAGACGAAATGTTCGACACCGTCCTCGTCGCGAACCGCGGCGAGATCGCGCGCCGTGTGATCCGCACCCTGCGGCGCCTCGGCATCCGCTCGGTCGCCGTCTACAGCGACGCCGATGCGTCCGCGCCGCACGTGCGCGAGGCGGACGTCGCGGTGCGCATCGGACCGGCCCCGGCCGCCCTGTCGTACCTCGACGTCGACGCCGTCGTCGCCGCGGCCGTGCAGACGGGCGCGCAGGCCGTGCACCCGGGCTACGGGTTCCTGTCGGAGAACGTCGCGTTCGCGCGCGCCTGCGCCGCTGCCGGGGTCGTCTTCATCGGACCCGGCGAGCGGGCGCTGGAGGTCATGGGCGACAAGATCCGCGCGAAGGAGCACGTCGCCGGGCACGGCGTGCCGACCGTCCCCGGGTTCAGTGCGGTCGGCATGACGGATGCCGACGTCGCGGCGTCCGCCGGGGCCACGGGGTACCCCCTCCTGGTGAAGCCCTCGGCCGGCGGTGGCGGCAAGGGCATGCAGGTCGTGCGCTCCGCCGCGGACCTGCCCGACGCGCTCGCCACTGCCCGCCGTGTCGCGGCCGCCGCGTTCGGAGACGACACGCTGCTGCTGGAGCGGCTCATCGAGCGCCCGCGTCACATCGAGGTGCAGGTGCTCGCCGACGCGCACGGCGGCGTCATCCACCTCGGCGAGCGCGAGTGCACGCTGCAGCGGCGCCACCAGAAGGTCGTCGAGGAGGCGCCCTCGCCGGTCGTCGACGCGGCGACGCGCGCCCGCCTGGGCGCGGCCGCCTGCGCGGCGGCGGCATCCGTCGACTATCGCGGTGCGGGCACCGTGGAGTTCCTCGTGGCCGCCGACCGGCCCGACGAGTTCTTCTTCATCGAGATGAACACCCGCCTGCAGGTCGAGCACCCGGTGACCGAGCTCGTGACGGGCGTGGACCTCGTCGAACAGCAGCTGCGCATCGCCGCGGGAGACCCGCTCGACCTCGCACAGGCCGACGTGCGTCTCGACGGGCACGCGATCGAGGCGCGCGTGTACGCGGAGTCGCCCGAGCGCGGCTTCCTTCCCGCCACAGGAGAGGTGCTGGTGTGGCGTGCGGGCCCCGGCGTGCGCACGGACGGCGCCGTCGAGACGGGCAGCGTGGTCACCTCCGACTACGACCCCATGATCGCGAAGGTCATCGCCCACGCCCCGGACCGCGCGACGGCGCTGCAGCAGCTCGACGCCGCGCTCGCCGACACCGTCGTGCTGGGCGTCGACACGAACATCGGCTTCCTGCGCACGCTCCTCGCCGACGAGAGCGTGCGGGGCGGCGACATGGACACGGGCCTCATCGAGCGCCTGCCCGCCTACGCCGCCCCCGCGCCGACCGCGGGCGCGCTCTCCGCCGCAGCCCGTGTGATGGCGGACAGGGATGCCGCCACCGCCCGTCCGTCGCACGCGTCCGGCCTGTGGTCGGCCCGCTCGGGCTGGCGCGCGGGAGGGCCCGCGGTGCCGGTGGCCGCCGCGTTCGAGACGGGAGACGGCCGCATCGTCGTCGCTGCCGCCTCCGAGCCGGGCCCGCAGGTCTCGGCGGGTGCGCGGCAGGGGAGTGCGCTGTCGGTCGGCCGGGCGCTGCCCGGCGACGCCGTGGTCGCGAGTGCCGACGACGGCCTCCTGTGGGTCCATGCCGACGGCGTGACCACGGCGCTGCGGCCGCTGACGCGACGGCAGGCGGCCGAGCAGCGCAGGGCGGCCCGCGAACGGAGCGCCGCGGCATCCGATCCCGAACTGCGCGCCCCCATGCCGGGCGCCGTCGTCGCAGTACACGTCGCCGACGGTGCGACGGTCGCGGCGGGCGACCGCATCGCGACGATCGAGGCCATGAAGATGGAGCACCCTGTGACTGCTCCGCACGCCGGGCTCGTGCGCATCGATGTCGCCGTGGGCGACCAGGTGCGGCGCGACCAGGTGCTCGCACATGTGAAGGAGAACGACTGATGCCCGACTACGACTACGACATCACCGACGACGAGCGGGAGCTCGCGGGCCTGGTGCGCCAGTTCGCCGACGAGGTCGTCGCGCCGCGATCGTACGAGGCCGATCGCACGCACACCCTGCCGCTGGACGTCGTGGCGCAGATGGGGGAGCTCGGCTTGTTCGGCCTGCCGTTCCCCGAGGAGTACGGCGGCCAGGGCGGCGACTACTTCGCGCTGTGCCTCGCGATCGAGGCGCTCGGCCGCGTCGACCAGTCCCTCGCGATCACGCTCGAGGCGGGGGTCAGCCTCGGAGCGATGCCGGTGTTCCGGTTCGGCACCGAGGAGCAGAAGCACGAGCTGCTGCCCGACCTGCTGGCCGGACGCGCGCTCGCCGGGTTCGGGCTGACCGAGCCCGAGGCGGGCTCCGATGCCGGCGCCACGCGGACGACGGCACGGCTGGACGGCGGCGAGTGGGTCGTCAACGGGTCGAAGCAGTTCATCACCAACTCCGGCACGGCCATCACGCGGTTCGTGACCGTCACGGCGGTGACCGGCGAGTCGGACGGGCGCAAAGAGATCTCGACGATCGTCGTGCCCAACGGCACGCCGGGCTTCACCGTCGAGCCCGCCTACGACAAGGTCGGCTGGCACGCCTCCGACACGCACCCGCTGACCTTCCAGGACG
>Ga0160450_100878_pt1 | contig 13789 bp, 13 predicted proteins | sample HID1975K_E1MG_FD_108257 | JGI IMG/M metagenome (GOLD analysis project Ga0160450, IMG submission 108257) | Enriched soil microbial communities from UW Madison campus, WI, USA - HID1975K_E1 MG | ecosystem: Environmental > Terrestrial > Soil > Unclassified | place: USA: Madison, Wisconsin...
AACGCTCTCGGCGAGGTCGTCATCGCGGTCGACGAGCCACGTCAGTGTGATGCCGTCGGTGAGGGAGATCAGCAGGCGCGCGGCCGTCGGGACCGGGACCGTCCAGCGAGACCCGGTGTGGTGTGCCGCCATCTCGAGCGCGGCCGTCGCGATGCGCGTGTACTGCGCGTACTGGTCGCGAGCGAGCTCGGGCCGGGCGCGCAGCGCGAACTGCGTCAGCTCCAGCATCGCCTGCTCGTGGGCGGGGTCGGTGCGCAGGTGGTCCAGGTAGCCGGAAAGGCCGGCGTGCAGCAGTTCGGCGAGGGTTCGCCCCTCCAGCTCGTCCGGCAGGACCGCCTTCTCCTCCTTGGCGAGCACCTCCGTGATCAGCAGGTCGAGGAGCTCGTCGCGCGACTCGAACGCGTAATGGAAGCTCGCGAGCGACATGCCCGCCTCTGCGACGATCGCGCGAGTGGATGCCGCACCGAGCCCGCGCGCCGCGACGACGCGGACCGCAGCCTCGACGAGGGCGGCGCGGCGGGCTTCGACGGGTGTGCGCATGGGACTCCTCTCCGACTTCGATTCTGACGCGCTGTGGCATCGGATGCCCCGCGGCTGTGGAAAGACGGTTTGCCTCGCGGGGCGTGGGTGCTTACGATACGTCAAGTGGGACGATCGTCCCACTTGATTCTGGCTTCGCGGACGCCGTCGTCCGCGCGAGGGGACGACGATGTTCGACGACGCCGTGACACACCGCAGCGCGCAGGCGCTGGGCCGCCGCATCCCTCCGGGGTTCCTCATCGGCACGGCCACTGCCGCCGCGCAGATCGAGGGTGCCGCCCGTGCCGGAGGCCGGACGCCGAGCGTGTGGGACCGCTTCGCCGACGAACCCGGCCGGATCGTGGATGCCACCACGCCGGCGGTCACCACGGATCACTACCACCGGCACGCCGAGGACGTGCGCCTGATGGCGCAGCTCGGTGCAGACGCGTACCGGTTCTCGTTCGGCTGGACGAGACTGCAGCCGGGCGGCCGTGGACCGTTGTCCGCGGAGGGCGTGTCGTTCTACGACCGGCTGCTGGACGAGCTGCTCGAGCACGGCGTGTCGCCCTTCGCGACGCTGTCGCACTGGGATCTGCCGGTCGAGTACGCGCACGGCTGGCTCGATCGTGACACCGCGCTGCGGTTCGGCGACTTCGCCGGTCTCGTCGGCGCACGCTTCGCGGACCGCATCGACGGATGGATCACGATCAACGAGCCCGCGACCGTGACGCTCAACGGCTACGCGCTCGGCCTTCACGCGCCCGGATTGAGCCTTCTGTTCGACGCTCTTCCGGCGGTGCACCACCAGCTGCTCGGCCACGGCCTGGCCGTCGGGGCTCTGCGGGCCGCGGGGGTGCGAGGCGCGGTCGGGATCACCAACGTGTACTCGCCGGTGCTCCCGATGGGGGACGGCCCCGAAGATGCCGCGATGGCGGCGCTCTTCGACATCGTGCACAACCGGGTCTTCGCCGACCCGGTCCTGCTCGGACGCTACCCCGAGGTCCCGGACGAGCTCGCAGGTCTCTTCGGAGCGTTCGCCGACATCCCCGAGGACGACCTCGCGATCATCTCGCAGCCGTTGGACTTCTACGGGCTGAACTACTACGCCCCCAGCCTCGTCGCGGCGGGCGGGGGGACGGGCGAGAGCCCGGACGGCACGAGTCAGGCGATGGCGGAGCTGCCGTTCCGCCTCGAACCGCTGCCCCAGTACCCGGTCACCGGGTTCGGCTGGCCGATCGCTCCCGAGTACCTCGGCGTCGCCCTGGCCGAGATGTCCTCGCGGTACGGCGCACACCTGCCTCCGGTCTACATCACGGAGAACGGCGCGAGCTTCGCCGACGAGCAGGAGGCGGACGGAGTCGTGCGCGACGCCGAGCGCGTCGCCTATGTGAGCGACCACCTGAGCGCCGCACTGGATGCCGTGGCCCCCGGTGGGATGGCCGAGGGAGTGGACCTGCGCGGGTTCTTCGTGTGGTCGCTGATGGACAACTGGGAGTGGGCGGCGGGGTTCACCCAGCGATTCGGCCTGGTGCATGTCGACTTCGAGACCGGCGCGCGCACCCCCAAGGCCTCCTTCCACCACCTGCGCGAGGCGCTGAGCGCCCGCCCGAGGGCCTGATCCCGTGACCGAGCAGTCCGACGTGGCCGTCACGAGCGGGCACGTCGTCCGCCCGGTGACGCGGATGTGGCTGCTGTGCTTCGCGCTGGCCTGGTTCGGGTTCTGGCTGCTCGTGATGCTGCCCGGCCAGTTCATGGTCGTGAAGCTCGCGAGCGTCATCGCCCCCGACGACAAGGTCGCACTCGGGTCGCTGCTCATCGGCGAGATGTCGGCGGTCATCGTGATCTGCATCCCGATCATCGGCTGGCTCTGCGACCGCAGCCGGCCCCGGTTCGGACGGCGACGCACGTGGGCCGCCGCCGGCGTCGTGCTCGCGACCGTCTCGTTCGCGTTCGTGGGCCAGCAGACGACGTGGGCCGGCGCCGTCGTGCTGCTGGGCCTGGTGGCCGTGGGAGAGGCGGCGATCCTCGTGTCGCTGTCGGCGGTCATCGCCGACCAGGTGCCGGTCGCGCAGCGCGGACGCGCCTCGGCGGCGATGGGCGTGCCCCAGGTGATCGCCCTGGCTGCGGGGATGGTCGTGGTCACCGAGCTGGTGACGGACGTGGCCGCGAGCTGGATGGTCATCGCGGCGCTCGCGGCGATCGCCCCGATGCCGTTCCTGCTGCTGTTCGGTGAGCCGGCAGCGGCGCCGGCAGCACCTCGATCGATCCACGTGCGTCGCCCGTGGCGTGGACGAGCGGCCGGATACCGCGACTTCGGGTGGACGGTCACCTCGCGCACCCTGGTGAACGCGGGGAACCTCATCGGCACGACGTACCTGCTGTTCTTCCTGGCCGACGTGCTCGGGCTTGCGGACCCCGACGGCGCCCTCATGGTGCTGATCCTCGTCTACCTGGGCTTCTGCGCGCTCGCGTCATGGCTCGGCGGGCTCCTGACCGACCGCTTGGCCGCCCGGAGGGCGTTCGTCCTCGGGGCCGCGCTGCTGCAGGCGATGGCCGCGATGCTCCTGTCGATCCTGCCGACGTGGGAGAGCAGCGTCGCCGCCGCCGTCCTCCTCGGTCTCGGGTACGGGCTGTTCCTGTCGGTCGACCAGGCCCTGCTCACCGACGTGCTGCCCCACCCTGCGACGCGCGCCCGCGATCTGGGTATCGCGGGGGCCGTGCAGTACCTGCCGATCGCGGCGATCGTCGGCTGGCTGGTGCTGACGTTCGCCGGCTACCCCCAGCTCTACGCGGCGGCCGCGGTCGTCATGGCGGTGGGCGGCCTCGCCGTGCTGCGGGTGAGGACGGTCAGATGACCCCGGCCATGCCGCCGCCCACAGCCGACATGACGGCCACCGCCTCCCACGTACGATGAATGCAACCCGAAGGAATCCAGCGTCCATGACAATAGATCTGCTCGCCGCGCCCGGCGCACGCCCGCGCGGCTCCTGGCACGACCCCGCGTCGTACTGGGGTGCGATGAGCGACGCCCTCGCTGACGTCAGCGGGCCCGTCGCCGCCATCAACGCCGAAGCTCTGCGCTACAACGCCCTCGACCTCGTCGTGCGCGCGGGCGGGGTCCCCATCCGCGTCGCGAGCAAGTCCGTGCGCGTCCGCGAGGTCATCGACGCCGTGCTCGCCCTCCCCGGCTACCAGGGCATCCTCGCGTTCACGCTTCCCGAGGCGCTGTGGCTCGCACAGGACCGCGACGGGGCGCCAGGGCACGACGACATCGTGCTCGGGTACCCGACCGTCGACCGCGCGGCCATCGCGGCTCTCGCGGCCGACGAGGTAGCGGCATCCCGCATCACCCTCATGGTCGACGATCTCGCCCAGCTCGACCTCGTCGACGCGATCGCGGCGCCGGGCACGCGGCCCGAGATCCGGGTCGCCATCGACGCCGACGCGTCATGGCGCGCGCCCGGACTCGGCCACATCGGCGTGTTCCGCTCGCCGGTGCACGACGCACCCGAGGTCGCCGCGCTCGCTCGCTCCATCGCCGCCCGCGACGGCTTCCGTCTCGTCGGCCTCATGATGTACGAGGCGCAGATCGCCGGGCAGGGCGACGCGACCGGGTCGGGGGACGCCATGATCCGGTGGATGCAGCGGCGCTCCGGCGCCGAGCTGCTCGAGCGCCGGGCGGCCATCGTGTCCGCGCTGCGCGACATCGCGCCGCTCGAGTTCGTCAACGGCGGCGGCACGGGATCGCTGGAGCTGACGGCATCCGACCAGGCCGTCACCGAGCTCACGGCGGGCAGCGGCCTGCTCGCCGGGCACCTGTTCGACGGCTATCGCGCGTTCGATCCGGCCCCTGCGGCCGCGTTTGCGCTCGAGGTCGTCCGCAAGCCCGCGCCCGACATCGCCACCGTCCTGGGCGGCGGGTGGATCGCGTCGGGGCCGCCGCTGGAGTCGCGCCAGCCGCGCGCGGTGTGGCCCGAAGGGCTCCGCATGGCACCGCGCGAGGGCGCGGGCGAGGTGCAGACGCCGCTGCGCGGCGACGCCGCACGCGGTCTGCGCGTCGGCGACCGGGTGTGGTTCCGCCACTCCAAGAGCGGCGAGCTCGCCGAACGCGTCGACCGGTACCACGTGGTCGACGGCAGCAGTCTTGTGGGGACGATCGCGACGTATCGCGGTGAGGGGAAGGCATTTCTGTGACCCGTCCAGGCGGAGTGTGGCGCAACTGGGGGCGCTCGGAATCTGTCAGGCCGCAGCGGATCGAGTTTCCGCGCACCGTCGATGCGGTGCAGCGCGCCGTCGTCGCTGCGGCAGCCCGGCACATGCCGGTCAAGGCCGTCGGCGCCGGCCACAGCTTCACCGGCATCGCCGTGGCGCCCGGTGTGCTGCTGGAGCTGCGTGACCTGAGCGGCCTGATCGCGGTGGATCCGGAGCGAAAGCGGGTGACCCTGCTGGCCGGCACCCGGCTGCATCAGATCCCGGCGCTGCTGGCCCCCTACGGTCTCGCGATGGAGAACCTGGGCGACATCGACCGGCAGTCCGTCGCCGGCGCGATCTCGACCGGCACACACGGCACCGGCGCCCGGTTCGGCGGTATCGCCACCCAGGTCGTCGGCGCGACCCTGGTCACGGCATCCGGTGATCTCCTCCGCGTCGACGAGTCCGAGAACCGCGAACTGCTGCCCGCGGTGGCCCTCGGCCTCGGCGCCCTCGGCATCCTCGTCGAGGTCACGCTGCAGTGCGTGCCCGCGTTCGTCCTGCACGCGGTCGAACAGCCCGAAGCGCTGGACGCCGTGCTCGCCGGACTCGACGACCGCGTCGCGGCCGCCGACCACTTCGAGTTCTACTGGTTCCCGCACACCGACCGGGCCATGACCAAGACCAACACGCGACTGCCCGAGTCCGCGCCGCGGCACCCGCTGTCGCCGGTGGGCAAGTGGATCGACGACACCCTCGTCGGCAGCGGCCTGCATCAGGTCGCATGCACGACCGGCAAGCTCGTCCCGGGACTCGTCCCGCCCATCAACCGGCTGTCGGCCAAGGTGTGGGGCGACCGGGAGTTCACGGACGGCTCCGCACGGGTGTTCGCGACCAGCCGGTCGGTGCGCTTCCGCGAGATGGAGTACGCGCTGCCGGCCGACAATGTGCGTGCCGCGTTCGACGCCGTCCGCGCCCTCATCGACGAGCGCGGCTGGCGCATCGGGTTCCCGGTCGAGGTGCGTTTCGCTGCCGCCGACGACCGCTGGCTGTCGACGGCGCACGGCCGCGCGTCCGCGTACATCGCGGTTCACCGGTACTGGCGCGAGGACCCGACCGAGTACTTCGAGGCGATCGAGCAGATCATGCTCGGCTACGGCGGGCGTCCGCACTGGGGCAAGATGCACACGCTCGGTGCCGACGTCCTGCGCGAACGCTACCCGCGCTTCGACGACTTCGTCGCGCTGCGCGACCGGCTCGATCCCGACCGGATGTTCCGCAACGCCTACCTCGACCGGGTGCTCGGTGGGTAACGGCTGAGAGTCCGCATCCGGGGCTCATGCGGCGCGCGCGTGCGTCGATAGGATGAGGGCACTATTGAATGGAGACTCGGCAATGGAATGGCTGATCCCAGTCCTCATCGTGGTGGCGCTGGTCGTCATCGCCGGCATCTACCTCTGGGCGACGTACAACTCGCTCGTCCAGCTGAACGTGCGCGTCGATGAGGCGTGGAGCGACATCACGGTGCAGCTGAAGCGTCGTGCCGATCTGCTGCCGAACCTCATCGAGGCCGTCAAGGGCTACGCGGCGCACGAGAAGGCCGTGTTCGAGAACGTGACGCGTGCGCGTGCCGAGACGCTGTCGGCTGCCGGTCCCGCCGACGCGGGCGTCGCCGAGGGCCATATGCAGCAGGCGCTGAAGTCGCTGTTCGCCGTCGCCGAGGCGTACCCGCAGCTGCAGGCCAGCCAGAACTTCCTCCAGCTCCAGCAGTCGATCGTCGACACCGAAGACAAGATCCAGGCCTCGCGCCGGTTCTACAACGGCGGCGTGCGCGAGCTGAACACCAAGATCAAGGTGTTCCCGAACAACCTGTTCGCCCGCAACCTCGGCTTCCACGAGCGCGAGTTCTTCGAGGTGATCGACGGCGCCGCGATCTCCGAGCCACCGCGCGTCCAGTTCTGACGGGGAGCGCGATGTCCGCGGCCGTGGCTAACGTCGAGGCATGGTCCATCGGCTGACACCGGAGCAGGCCCGGCGTATCGCGCTGCAGGGGCAGCTGCTGACCGCCGAGCGTCCGGCGGGCGTCGTCGAGACGATCGACGCGCTGACGATCCTCCCGATCGATCCGACATCGGCGATCGCGCCCAGCGTGGATCTCATCCTGTGGAGCCGGCTCGGCTGGCCCTACCAGTCGGCCGATCTGGTGCGGCTGTTCGAAGAGGACCGTGCGGTGTTCGAGTGGGGCGGGTTCTACCGCGCCATGACCGACCTGCCCCTGCTTCTGCCCGAGATGCGCCGGCGCCCCGAGTCGGCGCAGGCACGCGAGTGGCTGGCGGCGAACGACGTGTTCCGCCGCGAGACCCTCGCGAGGCTGCGCTCGGAGGGGCCGCTGCACGCGAGCGACGTCCCCGACACGGCGCAGGTGTCATGGCGCTCGTCGGGCTGGACGAACAACCGCAACAGTCTGCAGCTGCTGGAGATGCTGGTGCTGTGCGGGGACGCCGCAGTGGCGTCGCGGGATGCCGGCGGCCGGCTGTTCGACGTCGCCGACCGGGTCTACCCCGCCGAGGTGGAGGAGCTGTCGGCCGAGGACGCTGCGCAGCAGCGCGCCGAGCGCCGGCTGGCCTCGTTCGGGATCGCTCGGGCGAAGGGTCTGGCGCAGCCGATCGAGCCCATCGACGTCGGCGAGCTGGGGGAGGAGGCCGTGGTCGAGGGCGTCGGCGGCGTCTGGCGGGTCGATCCCGAGGCTCTCGCGGCCGCTGATGCGTTCGTGCCCCGTACGGCGCTGCTCTCGCCGATCGACCGGGCGGTGTTCGATCGTCGACGACTCGACGAGCTCTTCGGGTACGAGTACGTGCTGGAGATGTACAAGCCGGCCGCCACACGGCGGTGGGGGTACTTCGCGCTGCCGATCCTTCATGGCGACCGGTTCGTCGGCAAGCTCGACGCGAAGGCCGATCGCAAGGCCGGCGTGCTGCGCATCAACGCCGTGCACGAGGACCGCCCCTTCGACGAAGAGACCCGGTCGGCGGTCGACACCGAGATCCGCGACCTTTCGCGGTGGCTCGGACTCACGCCGTCAGGCGTCGGCTTCGCGTGACCGCGGTCACCGCACCGAGACGACGGTCTGGCCGTCCTCGACGGCGATGTCGCCGCGGAGCGCCCACTCGTCCGTGCGGTAGGTGAAGCTCCCCGGCGCGCCCTCGCGCGTCGTGCCGCTCGCTGTCGCCACGAGGACCCCGCCGGTCGCGTCGAACGAGCGGCCGTCGGCCGAGAGGACGACGACAGGGTACGTCTCCACGCGGAATGCCACTGCGGACAGTTGCGCGAGGTCCGCCGCCCATGGCACGACGATGCCGCAGTGCGCGGGCACGGTCGTCGCCGGCGCGGCGCACGCGTCGGCGTAGTCGTCGAGCTTCTCCTGGACCGCCGCGGTCGTATCCTCCGGAGCAGTGGACGACGACGACGCAGTCGCCGACGGCTTCGGACCGGCGTCTGCGGGCCCGTTGCCCGACACCAGCCACCACATGACGGCGGCACCGGCGATGACGAGCGCCGTGCTGCCGACGATGAGTCCGACGGTCGCGCTGCGCTTCACCGTCCTACGCTAACCCGCGAGCCCCTCCTCGACGAGCTCGTCGTCCGGCGGCTCGTCGTCGGCGAGCGCGACCGGCGCGGAAGGACCGGCGTCATGGCGCGCGGCCTCGGTCAGGACGTGGGCCAGGTCGTCGGTCGCATCGCCCCACCGCGAGACGGAGATCTTCTCGAGTCCTTGCCAGGATGCGGCGAGCCGCAGCTGGTCGGCGAGGAGGGGTGCGGCATCCATCGGTCTTCCGTGCTCCCACCACGCGGACTGCACCCGCAGCGTCGAGGCGGCGCGATCCGCCTTGAGGTCGACCCGGCCGACCAGGTCGTCGCCGATGAGCACAGGGAGCGAGTAGTACCCGTACCGGCGCTTGGGTGCCGGCGTGTAGATCTCGATGCGGTACTCGAAGTCGAAGAGCCGCTCGGCGCGGTCGCGGAACCACACCACGGGGTCGAACGGGGTGAGGATCGCCGCCGCGTCGATGCGCCGCGGCACCGTCGCGTCGCGGTGCAGCCAGGCCGGGGCCGGGCGGCCGGCCGTCGTCCAGCCCTGCACCGTGACCGGCTGCAGCTCGCCCGCGTCGACGAGGTCGCCGACGGCGGCCAGCACCGCCTTGCGGTCGGCGATGCGCCAATAGTCGGCGAGGTCGGCGGCTGTGGCCACGCCGTAGGCGCGGGCAGCGCGGGCGACGAGCTCGCGCACCGCGTCCTCGCGCGACACCTCGGCGTCCAATGCCGCGCTCGGGATCACGTGTTCAGCCAGCGCGTACCGTCGTTCGAACCCACGACGGCCCGCGATCGCGACCTCGCCGAAGAGCCACAGATGCTCGAGCGCCTGTTTGACCACATCCCAGTCCCACCACGGACCGCGGGCGTCCTTCTTGGCGTCGTGCTCGATCTGCGCGGGGCGCAGGGGTCCACGGTCGGCGAGCTCGGCGCGCACCCACTCGACGATGTCGCGGTTCGTGTCGAACCACCCGCCGGGCTTGCTGCCGTACTTGTCGCGCAGCGCGTCCATGCGGAACCGGAACAACCCCCAGTCGGATGCCGGGATGAATGCGGCGACGTGCGCCCAGTACTCCACGTACGGTGCGCGACGGGCGAACAGCAGGCGGTCCAGCGCGGCCGGATCGTAGGAGCCCACGCGCGCGAACAGCGGCATGTAGTGCGAGCGGGCGAACACGTTCACGGAGTCGATCTGCAGGGTCGCCATGCGCGCCAGCGCGGCGTTCAGCTGCCGGGTCCCGGCGGCGTCCGGGCGGGGACGGGCGAAGCCCTGTGCAGCGAGGGCGACCCGGCGCGCCTCTGCGGCGCTCAGCGTGGACTTCACGCGCGCCACAGTAGTCCCGGCCTCCGACACGGCGGTCTCAGCGCACCGTGTCGCTCCCGCCGGCGTTCATGACCGTCGCGGAATGCGACGCGCCTAGACTGGGCCAATGGTGGGGAACGGGCGAACGAGGAGATTGTGCGGATGACCGGCTCCGATGACAAGCCCCGAGGCTCGCTGTTCGACGCCATCCGCGATCGCAGCAGAGTCGTCTCCACCGAGACCTCCGCGGCCGTGCCGCAGGGTCTCCGGGTCGCCACCGCCTACGCGTGGCGGTTCCTCGTGCTCGCGGCCGCCATCGGCGTCGCCGTGTGGCTCGTCATCCAGCTGAAGCTGCTGGTCATCCCGCTGCTCATCGCGATCCTCATCGCGGCGCTGCTGTGGCCGGCGTTCGCGTGGATGCTGCGCCACCACGTCCCTCGCTGGCTGGCGATCGTCATCTCGATCGTCGGCACTCTTGCGATCGTCACGGGACTCCTCTGGCTCGTGGTGTGGCAGATCATGGCCCAGTGGCCCTCCGTGCAGGCCAGCACCGAAGCCGCGGTGGAGCAGTTCCGCCAGTACCTGCTGAGCGGTCCCTTCGACGTCTCCGAGCAGGACATCAACGGCTGGCTGGCCACGGCGGGCGAATTCCTGCAGCAGCAGGCCGAGCTGCTGTGGACCGGTGCTCTCGCGATCGGCACCACGATCGGCCATGTCGCCACCGGAGCGGTGCTCGCGCTGTTCATCCTGCTGTGCCTGCTCGCCGACGGCGGCGGCATCTGGCGCTGGACGCTCCGCCTCTTCCCCAAGAAGGCGCGTCCCGCCGCCGACGGCGCCGGGCGGGCGGGCTGGGTCACCGTCGTCAACTACGCCCGCACGCAGCTGCTGGTCGCCACGATCGACGCCGTCGGCATCGGCCTCGGCGCGGCGCTGCTCGGCGTCCCGCTGGCCATCCCGGTCGCGGTCCTGGTGTTCCTCGGCGCGTTTGTGCCGATCGTCGGCGCGGTGGTCACCGGCACGGTGGCCGTCTTCCTCGCGCTCGTGTACAACGGGCCGTGGATCGCGCTGTGGATGCTGGTCGTCGTGCTCGGGGTGCAACAGCTCGAAGGGCACGTCCTGCAGCCGCTCCTCATGGGCTCGGCCGTCAAGGTCCACCCGCTCGCGGTCGTGCTCGTGGTGGCCGGCGGTGCCATGATCGCCGGCATCCCGGGGGCCCTCTTCGCCGTGCCGCTCGCGGCGTTCGTGAACGTCGTCGCGGTGTACATCGGCGAACGCGCGTGGGAGACCGGCGCGAGACCCAGCGGCGACCTCATCTGGAGCACCGTCCCCCGACCCAGGAGAACCCGTTCGTGAGCACGACCCCCGCGTCCGCCGTCCATCGCCCGACTCTGGCGGACTTCGAGGATGCCGCCGCCACCCTCGAAGGCGTGATCTCTCACACGCCGCTCGACGAGTCCCAGCACCTCTCGGAGGTCCTGGGTGTGCCGGTGCACCTCAAGCTCGAGAACCTGCAGCGCACCGGCTCGTTCAAGATCCGCGGAGCCACGTACCGCCTCTCGCGTCTGACAGCTGAGGAACGAGCACGCGGCGTCGTCGCGGCCTCCGCCGGCAACCACGCCCAGGGCGTGGCACTGGCAGCGAAGGCTCTGGGCATCCCGGCGACGATCTTCATGCCGCTGGGTGTGCCCGTGCCGAAACTGCTGGCGACCCGCGGCTACGGCGCCGACGTCGTGCTCGAGGGCGCGACGGTCGAGACGCCGCTGCGGCTGGCGGCGGAGTTCGCCGAACGGACCGGCGCCGTGTTCATCCACCCGTTCGACCACCCCGACGTCATCGCCGGACAGGGCACCCTGGGCCTGGAGCTCATGGACGAGCTGCCCGACCTCGACACGATCGTGTTGGGCATCGGCGGCGGCGGGCTCATCGCGGGCGTGGCGGCGGCCGCGAAAGCCCGTGCCGCTGCCGAGGGCCGCACCGTCCGCGTCATCGGCGTGCAGGCCGAGAACTCCGCGGCCTACCCGCCTTCGCTCGCCGCCGGCCATCCCGTCGACGTCGCGACCCTGCCGACGATCGCCGACGGCATCGCCGTCGCGCGTCCCGGCGACCTGCCGTTCGAGATCATCCGCGATCTCGTCGACGACATCGTCACGGTCACCGAGGACGACATCGCGCGCGCCCTGCTCGTGCTGCTGGAGCGCGCGAAGCAGGTCGTCGAGCCGGCGGGCGCCGTGGGCGTGGCCGCGATCCTCGCGGGCAAGATCACCGCGACCGGTCCCACCGTGACCGTGCTCTCCGGCGGCAACATCGACCCGCTGCTGCTGCAGCGCGTCGTCGCGCACGGGCTGGCGGCATCCGGCCGGTACATGACGCTGCGGATCCCTCTGCCGGACCGGCCCGGCCAGCTCGCGCGGGTGTCGGACCTGCTGGCGATCGCCGGCGCCAACGTGATCGAGGTGCTGCACACGCGGCACGGCCAGGGACTGCAGATCAGCGAGGTGATCCTGCAGCTGAGCGTCGAGACGCGCGGCGAGGAGCACCGCGCGCACGTGATCTCGGTGCTCGAGGAGGCCGGCTTCGCCCCGACCGTCGTCGTCGACTAGACGACCGGGGCGCCGGCCGGGCGGTCACTGACCGTTGTAGGTCTCGACCTTGACGATCTCGACGGCGATCTCGCGGCCGTTGGGGGCCGTGTACGAGGTCTTCTCGCCCTCCTTGCGGCCGAGGATCGCGGTGCCGAGCGGCGAGGCCTCGCTGTAGACGTCGAGCTCGCTGCCGACGGCGATCTCGCGGTTGCCGAGCAGGAAGACCTCTTCGCCGCCGGCGACGATCGCGGTGATCACCGTGCCCGGCTCGACCACGCCGTTGCTCTCGGGCGCCTCGCTGACAGTGGCGGTCTTGAGCAGCTGCTGCAGCGTGCGGATGCGCGCCTCCTGCTTGCCCTGCTCGTCCTTGGCGGCGTGATAGCCGCCGTTCTCCTTGAGGTCGCCCTCTTCGCGGGCGGCCTCGATGCGCTTGGCGATCTCTTCGCGACCGGTCGTCGACAGCTGCTCGAGCTCGGCGGCCAGACGGTCGTATGCGTCCTGCGTGAGGAACGTCACGGGTGCATCGTTGGACACGGCTGACTCCTTGGGGTCCAGGGGATAAACCGAACGCCCCGGCTCTCGGCCAGGGCGCGATTCGAGGTGAACTCCCGCCAGACTACGTCACCGCGGGCGGCCAGGCAAAACCTGCGCGTCCGCCACGACGCGGGTCGTCAGCCGGCGAGGACCCAGCAGGAATTGACGAATCCGGTCGTCGCGAGGGCCGTGGTGGGGATCACCTCGCGGAATGCCCGCGCGTGCTCCTCGGACGCGGGGAACTCCACGACCCGCCAGCCGACGACGCCGTGCTCCTGGTCCTGCGCCTCGATCGCGCAGGCGACGGCGGAGCCCGGGGGAGCGGTGATCTGGAATCCGAGCGACACCGAGTGCTCGTCGACGACCTCGAACGCCGTGGTGTCGGCGTCGACGTCGTCGAGGGCGCCGCTGACGGTGAACCAGCCGAACAGCGCGACGACCGCGACGGCGACGGTGAGACCGCCGCCGATGAGCCAGCGGCGTGCGGGGGAGCGGCGACGGCCGTAGCGCTCGTCGAGCATGTCCTGCGTGGTCATGCCGCTCCTCTCGGGGCCGCGGCCGTCCATGACGCAACGACCGGAAGATTAGGCTGGAACTCCAGGCTATGCGCTTCCGGGCATCGCCGATGACCGCGCCCGCGCCAGCGGGCAGAGCGAGGACCTCCATGCTTCACGTGATCGCCGCTGTCGTCAGCACCGGGTTCGTCGGTGCCGCCGATTCGCCGACACCGACGCCCACGCCGACGCCGGCGGTCAACCCCGACCTCGTGACGCCCGGCGTCGTCGGCTTCATCGCGACGGCGTTCGTGGCGATCGCCGTGATCCTCCTGGTGTGGGACATGATGCGTCGGATCCGCCGGGGACGCGTGCGCGCCGACATCCGCGAGGAGCTGGATGCCGAGGAGCAGGCCGCCCGTGCGGTGGAGGCCACCGAGACCGACGACGCCGAGGCCGACGCGGCGGGCGACGGCGGAGACGACCCGAAGGCGCCGCGCGCCTGAGCAGGACGGCATCCGCCCCGCCCGTGATGCCGGGGCCCTCGCTCAGCCCGGCAGGCCGAGCGACGG
>Ga0160450_100884_pt1 | contig 13733 bp, 12 predicted proteins | sample HID1975K_E1MG_FD_108257 | JGI IMG/M metagenome (GOLD analysis project Ga0160450, IMG submission 108257) | Enriched soil microbial communities from UW Madison campus, WI, USA - HID1975K_E1 MG | ecosystem: Environmental > Terrestrial > Soil > Unclassified | place: USA: Madison, Wisconsin...
CCCGCGACATCACGACGCTCGGCCGCGGCGGCTCCGACACCACCGCTGTCGCCCTCGCCGCGGCGCTCGATGCCGACGTGTGCGAGATCTACAGCGACGTCGACGGCATCTTCACCGCCGACCCGCGCGTCGTGCCGAAGGCCCGCAAGCTGGGGGTCGTCTCGGCCGAGGAGATGCTCGAGCTCGCCGCCAACGGTGCGAAGGTGCTGTACATCCGCGCCGTCGAGTACGCGCGTCGTCACGGCGTGCTGATCCACGCCCGCTCCACGTTCAGCTCGGGCGTGGGAACCTACGTGCTCGGCCCGGGGATGACCGCTCCCGACGGCCAAGAGGGAGAAGAGATGGAAGAGCCCATCGTCGCCGGAGTCGCCACCGACCTCGGCCAGGCAAAGATCACCGTCATCGGCGTGCCCGACGTTCCGGGCAAGGCCGCCGAGATCTTCAAGGTCGTCGCGAAGTCCGGCGCGAACGTCGACATGATCGTGCAGAACGTGTCGGCCGCGACCACGGGCCGCACCGACATCTCGTTCACGCTCCCCAAGACCGACGCCGCCACGGCGCTCAAGGCGCTCGCGGGCGACCAGGCCGACATCGGGTTCGAGAGCCTCGTCCACGACGACCAGATCGGCAAGCTGTCGGTCGTCGGCGCCGGCATGCGCACCCACTCGGGCGTCTCGGCGACGCTGTTCGAGGCGCTCAGCGTTGCGGGCATCAACATCGAGATGATCTCGACGTCCGAGATCCGCATCTCGGTCGTGGTCCGCGGCGACGACCTCGCCGAGGCGGCGCGCGTGGTGCACACGGCGTATGGCCTCGACGGCGACGTCGAAGCGGTCGTCCACGCCGGCACCGGCCGCTGACCGGAGTGCTCGCCGGGCTCGACCTCCCCGTCGTCCTCGCCACGCGCGACGGCGACGTCACGCTGCGCGACGCGCACGCCGACGACCTCGATGGGCTCATGGTGCTCCTGTCGGACGACCCCATCAGCGCGGCCCGCGGCGACAACGGGCTCGACGAGAACCGTCCTGCCTACGCTCGCGCGCTCACTCGCATCGAGGCCGATCCGGCGAACACGCAGCTCGTCGTGACCGACGGCGCGCGCCTCATCGGCACGATGCAGCTGACCGTCATCCCGGGCCTCGCCCGCGCCGGCTCCGACCGTCTGCAGGTCGAGACCGTCCGTGTCGCGAGCGATCGGCGGTCGTCCGGGATCGGCGCGGCCATGATGCGCTGGGTCGAGGACGTCGCCGCGCCGGCGCTCGGCGTCTCGCTGATCCAGCTCACGTCGGACGCCGCGCGGGTGGATGCCCACCGCTTCTACGAGCGTCTCGGATACACCCCGTCGCACCTCGGGTTCAAGCTGCGCGTGCCGCGCGCCTGACCTGCGGCGGCGGCTACCCTCGCCCGGCGCCGCCGAGCAGCCCGTCGACCAGCGCACCCACGATGTCGTCCGTCGATGTCTGCGGGTCGACCGAGACCGTGAGCCGGTCGAGGATGAGCCCTTCGATCGCATAGTGGAAGAGGGCGATCTCGAACGCGCCGCCCGGCAGGCCGGCATCCCGGTTGAAGGCGACGTCCGCCGCGAACCCGTCACTCAGCCACGAACCCAGCCGGTCCGCGATGGCCGGGTTGCGGGCCGCCTCCAGGCGGAGCGTGTACAGGGCGAGCGTCACGGTCCGGTCGCCCAGCAGCCTTCGGACGATGTCGCGCAGATAGTCGGCGAAGAGGTCGACCCCCGGCGCTCGCGCGGCGAGTGCGGCGAGCGTATCGGGGTCGGGGGTCAGGCGTTCCCCGATCCGGCTGACGACGGCGTCGATCAGCGCATCGCGCGACCGGAAGTAGTTCGACGTCGTCCCCGTCGGCGCGCCCGCCTGTGCGTCGACCGCGCGGTGCGTGAGTCCGCGCATCCCTTCGTCGGCGACCACCGAGATCGCGGCGTCGGCGAGTTCGATGCGGCGTGCGTCGTTCCGGGGCATGCTCGAACGATAGCCCAATCACGACAGTTGTTGTGGAAGTGATCGGATGCCGCTATCGTGACTAAACCACTACATATGTCGTGAAAGAGGAACCATGCGAGAACTCGTCTACTACGTCGCCGTCAGTCTGGACGGCCGTATCGCTTCGCCCGCCCACGGGTTCGAGTCGTTCCTCGCGGAGGGCGACCATGCCGCGGTGATCGGCGGCGAGTGGGGCGATGCCATCCCTGAGCCGATCCATCGGGCGCTCGGCCTCGACGCCCGCCGCGGCGCCGTCTCGACCGTGCTCATGGGGTGGAACACGTACGCGGTCGGATTGCCCGACATGCCCAGTCCGTACTCTCACCTGGAGCAGATCGTGTTCTCCCGGACGCGCACTGCGCCGTCGGGAGCGGACGGCGTCCGTGTCACCGGCGAGGACCCGCGCGCCGTGGTCGCGGCGCTCAAGGAGCAGGAGGGCGGCGACATCTGGCTGTGCGGGGGCGGCGTGCTCGCCGCGCAGCTCGTCGAACACATCGACCGGCTGGTGCTGAAGGTGAACCCTTTCGTGTTCGGCGACGGCATCCCGCTGTTCCAGGGGGAGTACGGGCCGACGCGGTTCGCGCTCGAGCGCTCCCGTGCGTTCGCCTCCGGTGTCGTCGTGAACGAGTACCGCCGCGCGTAACGGCGGGCCGGGGCGGTGCGGCACGGCGGTAGAATCGCCCAAACCCCGCGCGTCCGACGATGCCCGCGCGTCCGCTCCACGCCCCCGCTGAGGAACACGTCATGACCCGCATCTCCGATTCAGGACTCTCCGTCGCCGTCGTCGGCGCCACCGGCCAGGTCGGCGGTGCGATGCTCGACATCCTCGAGGAGCGCGGCTTCCCGGTGCGCGAGATCCGTGCGTTCGCGACGGCCCGCTCGGCCGGGTCGGACGTCGTCTTCCAGGGCAAGGCCGTCACGGTGGAGGACGTCGCGACCTCCGACTTCGCCGGCATCGACATCGCGCTGTTCTCGGCCGGCGCCACCGGCAGCCGCGCGTACGCGCCCCGCTTCGCCGAGGCCGGCGCCATCGTGATCGACAACTCCAGCGCGTGGCGCATGGACCCCGACGTGCCGCTCGTCGTCAGCGAGGTCAACCCGCACGCGATCGCGGAGGCGCGCAAGGGCATCATCGCGAACCCCAACTGCACCACGATGGCCGCGATGCCGATCCTGAAGGTCCTCGACGCCGAGGCTGGTCTCGAGCGCCTGATCGTGAGCACCTACCAGGCCGTCAGCGGCTCGGGTCTCGCGGGCGTGCAGGAGCTGCTCGGCCAGCTCGAGGGCGTCCTCGCGCAGGGCGACGTCGAGCGTCTCGCCCGTGACGGCGCAGCCCTCGACTTCCCGCAGCCCGAGAAGTACATCGCGCCGATCGCGTTCGACGTCATCCCGTTCGCCGGCAACCTGGTGGACGACGGCGACAACGAGACCGACGAGGAGAAGAAGCTGCGCAACGAGAGCCGCAAGATCCTCGAGCTGCCCGAGCTGCGCGTCGCGGGCACCTGCGTGCGCGTCCCCGTCCTCACCGGCCACTCGCTGTCGATCAACGTGGAGTTCGCGCGCGACATCACGCCCGACCGTGCCCGCGAGGTGCTCGCCTCCGCCCCCGGCGTGAAGCTCGAGGAGGTGCCGACGCCGCTGCAGGCCGCCGGCACGGACCCCAGCTACGTCGGCCGCATCCGGGCCGACCAGTCGGCGCCCGAGGGCAAGGGCCTCGTGCTGTTCATCTCGAACGACAACCTGCGCAAGGGCGCGGCCCTCAACGCCGTGCAGGTCGCCGAGGTCGTCGCGGCGAATCTGGGTGCCAACGCCTGACAGGTCAGCTGTGACGGAGGGGATGCCGCGGCCCGCGGCATCCCCTCCGTACATCGTGGACAGCGCCCGCCGTCGCACTGGACGTCGCGGCGACGTCGGCGGTTTGCGGGCGAACTAGGATTGACGGGTGACCGATACGCCCGCTGAGTCCGCCCACGCCCACGCCCACGCTCCTCACGTCGAGACCGTCGATGTGCTGCTGATCGGCGGCGGGATCATGAGCGCGACGCTGGGGACGCTGCTGCACCAGCTGCAGCCCGACCTCAAGATCGCGGTGTTCGAGCGGCTCAGCGACGTGGCGCTCGAGAGCTCGAACGCGTGGAACAACGCCGGCACCGGCCACGCGGCACTGTGCGAGCTCAACTACATGCCCGAGGGCAAGGACGGCTCGGTCGACCCGGCGAAGGCCATCTCGATCAACGAGCAGTTCCAGCAGAGCCGCCAGCTGTGGTCGTCCCTCGTCGACGCGGGCGTGCTGGACGCTCCCACCACCTTCATCAACTCGACCCCGCACATGACCTTCGTGCGCGGCGAGAAGGACGTCGCGTACCTCAAGAAGCGCTACGAGGCGCTCAAGGACGAGCCGCTGTTCCAGGGCATCGAGTACAGCGAGGACTCGCGCGTCATCAACCAGTGGGCGCCGCTGCTCATGCAGAAGCGTCGCAAGGGCGAGCCGTTCGCCGCCACCCGCATGCCGGCCGGCACCGATGTCGACTTCGGCGCCCTCACGCACCAGCTGTTCGACCGCCTCGCCGACGAGGGCGCCGACGTCCGCACCAACACCGAGGTGCGCCGCCTCAAGCGCCTCGCCGACGGCACATGGAACGTCAAGTACCGTCGCACCATCGGCCGCACGCCCGGCGAGATCCGCGCGAAGTTCGTGTTCGTCGGCGCCGGCGGCTGGGCGCTGAAGCTGCTGCAGCGTTCGGGCATCCCCGAGATCTCGGGCTACGGTGTCTTCCCGATCGGCGGTCAGTTCCTCAAGACCACGAACCCGGCGATCGTCGCGCAGCACAAGGCGAAGGTGTACTCGCAGGCATCGGTGGGCGCCCCTCCCATGTCGGTGCCGCACCTCGACACCCGCATGGTCGACGGCGAGGCCTCGCTGCTCTTCGGCCCGTTCGCGACCTTCAGCCCCAAGTTCCTCAAGACCGGCTCGTGGTTCGACATCGTCGGCCAGGTGCGGTGGGGAAACCTCGGCCCGATGCTCAAGGTCGCGTGGGACAACCCCAGCCTCATCACCTACCTCGTCGGCGAGCTGGTCAAGAACCACCACCGCAAGGTCGACGCGCTGCGCGTCTTCATGCCGACCGCGAAGGATGCCGACTGGACTCTCATCCAGGCCGGCCAGCGCGCGCAGGTCATGAAGAAGGACCCCGAGAAGGGCGGCGTGCTGCAGTTCGGCACCGAGGTCGTCACGGGTGCCGACGGCACGATCGCCGGCCTCCTGGGCGCGTCGCCGGGGGCGTCGACCGCGGTCTCGATCATGCTCGGCCTCGTCAAGACGTGCTTCCCCGACCGCATCGCCGAGTGGGAGCCGCGCCTGCGCGAGCTCATCCCGAGCTACGGCGATACGCTCAACCCGCGGCCCGAGGTGGCGCGCGAGTCGCTGGGCGAGACCGCCGAGACGCTCGCGCTCACGGCCTGACCTGCGTCCATGCGGCTGTGGTCGGTGCATCCGTCGGTCCTCGACCGGATGGCGCTGGTCGCGTGCTGGCGTGAAGCGCTGCTCGCGCAGAACGTGCTGGCCGGGGCGACCCGCGGCTACACGCGGCACCCGCAGCTGGAGCGCTTCCGCGCGTGCGACGACCCGCTCGACGCGGTGGGGCACTACCTGACGGCGCTGCGCCGCGAGGCCGACGCTCGCGGGTACTCGTTCGACGCGTCGCGCGTTCGTCGAGGGGATGCCGCGAACCCCGGCATCCCGGTCACCACGGGGCAGCTCGCGTTCGAGCTCGCCCACCTGCGTGCGAAGGTGGCCGCGCGCGACGCGGCATGGCTGGTGCGGCTGCCCGACAGCGCTTCGCCGGCACCGACGTTCGTCGAGACGCCGGGCGGCATCGAACCGTGGGAGCGCGGCACGCTCGCCCCCTAGGGTGGGGGCATGCGAGCACGGCTCACCTGGCGATTCTGGGGCGTCGCCATCGCCCTCGTGGCGGTCCTCGCGGTGGCGGCAGCCATCGCGCTCGTCCGCGCTCCCTCCGCGAGCGACAGCGCGGGCGTCGCCGCGCGCGCCGGGTCCTCGTCCGCCGCGGCGCTGCGGGTCGCGGGTTCCGTCGACGACTTCTCGTACGACGCGTTCGAGGCCGACTACTGGCTGGGACGGGATGCCGGCGGCCGCAGCCGGCTGTACACGACCGAGCGGATCGTCGCGCACTTCCCCGACTTCGACCAGAACAAGGGCATCGTCCGCTGGATCCCGAAGGCTGACTCGGGCATCGCGCACGACCCCGTGGTCATGGGTGTCACGGGCGCCGGCGGCGAGGCTGTCCCGTGGTGGACCGAGGAGGACGACGACTTCGTCTACGTGCTCACCGGCGACGACACATACGTCCACGGCGCGCAGACCTATGTCATCTCGTACACGATGAGCGACGTCGTGCTGCGGTTCGAAGACACGCGGGCCGACGAGTTCTACTGGGACACCGTCGGCACCGACCATGCGCAGTCGTTCGCCGACGTGCGGGCGCACGTCCACATCCTCGGGGAGGCCGCCGGAGGCATCCTCGCCGATCGGGCGTTCTGCTACAGCGGCCCGGCGCAGTCGACCGACCGCTGCTCCATCCAGCCGGCGGCGGTCGTGCCGCTCCCGGACGAGGTCGCGGTGTGGGCCACCGGACAGGGGATCGCCGGTGCCGACGGCGCGCAGATCGGGTTCACGGCTGCCGACACGGATCTCGGGGCCGACGAGAACGTGACCGTCGCGATCGGCTTCGAGCTGGGCACCTTCGTGGCGCCGTCGCCGCCCCCGCCGCCGCCCTACCCGTGGTGGGAGTGGATCCTCCCGGTGCTGGGTCTCCTCGCCGGCGTCGGGGGGCTCGTCTTCGTCCTCGTCATGAAGCGGTTCCTGCGCCGTAACCCCGATCACTCGCCGGTGATCGTGGAGTACACGCCGCCGGTGGACGAGTCGCCGACGCTGTCGGCGGGCGTGCTCGGCGTGCCGGCCAAGGCGCTCGCCGCCCACGTCGTCGACCTCGCCGTGCGCGACAAGGTCGAGATCACGGCATCCGGCGACCGCTCCGACGCCGACGACTTCCACGTGATCCTGCGCGACGCCGAAGGGCTGGAGCATGACGACCGCCGCATCGTCACGACCCTGTTCGGAAAGGATGCCGCACCGGGCGATCGTGTCGACCTCGGGGTGTTCGCCGCGAAGCCACCGGTGCGCGCGGTGACGTACGTGAGGCGTATCGAGGATGCCACGGTCGACCGTGGCTACCGCAGTCGCACGCCCGGCTGGGTGGGCGGCATCCGGGGACTGCTGCAGTTCGGCGGCCTCGCGGTCGCCGTCGTGATGACGTTCTTCCTCGACGCGGTGCCGTCGGTGCTCACCGACCTCGGCGCGCTCGGCGGCTGGATCAACTTCCTCTCGATCGCGAGTGCGTTCGGCGCCTTCGTCGTGCTGCCGTGGTTCGGGTTGCCCAAGACCACGCTCACCCTGGCCGGCGGACGCCACAAGACCTACCTCGAGGGCATCCGGGAGTACCTGAGTCTCGCGGAGGAGGACCGGCTGCGCGCCGCGCAGACGCCGCAGACCGCCGACCTGGTGTCGGCCGGCCGACGCGCCTACGGCGATGCGCCGAACGCACCGGGCGCGGACGTCGTGAACCTCTACGAGCGGCTGCTCCCCTATGCGGTGCTGTTCGGGATGCAGCGCGAGTGGGTGCGCGTCATCCAGGCGGCCGCCCCGGTCGAGGTCCCCGCGACGCGGGTCGCGATGTTCGACTCGGTCACGTCGAACTCGCTGTCGGACGCGTCTTCGTCGATCGGCCGCCTCGCCGCGACGCCCGTCTCCAGCGGCAGCTCGTCCAGTTCGTCGGGATCGTCGTTCTCCAGCAGCTGGTCGTCGTCGGGAGGCTCGTTCGGCGGCGGCTTCTCGGGCGGCGGCGGGGGCGGCGGCGGCTTCGGCGGGCGCTGAGCGCCTCGCGTCCCCATCGCGCTCGTCGCCCGGCGGCCACCGACTACGCTCGATCCGTGGCCAAGCTCTACTTCCGATACGGCGCGATGAACTCGGGCAAGTCGACCTCGCTGCTCCAGGCCGCGTACAACTACGAGGAGCGAGGGCAGCACGTCCTGCTGGCCAAGCCCGCCATCGACACGAAGGGCGCCGACCAGATCGACAGCCGCCTCGGGGTCAAGCGCACCGTCGACTTCCTGGTGCGCCCCGACGACGACATCCGCGCGCTGTTCGCCGAGCACCGGGCGCGCGTCAAGGCCGAGGCGGCCGATACCCTCGTGCCTGAGGCGCTGGAGCACGAGGTCGACGTCGCGTGCCTGCTCATCGACGAGGCCCAGTTCCTCACGCGCGAGCAGGTCGACGACCTGCTGCGCATCGTCGTGTTCGACGGCGTGCCGGTGCTCGCCTACGGCATCCGCACCGATTTCCAGACGCAGGCCTTCCCGGGATCGGCGCGGCTGCTCGAGCTCGCGCACAGCCTCGAGGAGCTGAAGACGATCTGCCGCTGCGGACGCAAGGCGCTGTTCAACGCGCGGCTCGTCGGCGGGCGGTTCGTGTTCGACGGCGACCAGGTCGCGATCGACGAGCTCACTGCCGATCGGATCACGTATGAGTCGCTGTGCGCCGAGGACTACCTCCGCGCTTCGGGTGGGCGCCTGGAGTAGCCGCTCAGGCGGTCTCGGGGGCCTTGGCGCCGCGACGACGGGGGAGCGGCACCAGCATCGACGTCGCGCGCTGGTAGTCCCGGTACGCCGGATACTTCGTCGACGAGATCGACTCGGTGAAGATGGTCGAGCCGAGGAACAGCACGGTCAGCAGCGCGGCGCCCACGATCGTCCAGTTGAGCCAGCTGCCGCCGTCCGCGACGAGCGCGACGGCGCCGATCGCGTAGAACGCCCACCACTGCGCCTGCTCGAAGAAGAAGTTGGGGTGCCGGCTGTAGGCGAAGAGCCCCGTCGTGAGGAAGCCGGGCTCCAACGCGCCGCCCGCCGCCTTCTTCGCCTGGTGGAACCGCCACTGCTGCTGGTCGGCGACGGTCTCGCCGATCAGGAACGCCACGAACAGCGCCGAGAAGGCGGCATCCCAGCCGTTGAAAGGGGAGGGATGCTGCCACGCGATGTAGGCGGGCAGCGTGATGAGCACCAGCAGGGCGCTCTGGAAGAGCACGATGAAGAACAGGTTGAACAGCTGGAACTGCCAGCGCGACATGCGGCCGCGCAGGATCGCCCACCGGTAGTCCTCCATTCCGGTGTAGCCGCCCTTGCGGGCGAAGTTGAACGTGAGCCGGGCGCCCCAGGCCGTGACGAGGATCGCCATCACGAGCAGGCGCGTCGCGTCGAGCCCGCCGACGAGGGCGGCGATCGCGAAGATCCACACGTAGATCACCGGCACGATCGACCACACCCGGTCGATCCATGACGTCTCGTTCGTGACGAGCGAGGTGATCCAGCAGAAGGCCGCTGCGATGCCCGCGACGATGAGGACGAGGAGGAGGGGATCCATGAGGTCAGGCTAGCGCGCCCGGGCGACATCCGGCGTCATCCTGGTTGCCTGTGGTCGGACCACACAGTACAGTGGTCAGACCACACGGCGCGGACGCCGTGTCCCGAGCATGGATGAGGAGATCCGTGACTGGAGTCCCCACGCGATCGAGCGCGTCACCGGCATCGGCGGCCGCTCCTGCCGCGCGCGCATGGCGCGTCGTGCTCGAGCGCATCGAGACCGACCTGCTCGACGGCACCCTGCGGCCCGGTGACCGGCTGCCGCCCGAGCGGGAGCTGTCGGCCAGCCTCGGCGTCGGGCGCTCCAGCGTGCGCGAGGCGCTGCGCGTCCTCGAGGTGATGGGTCTCATCCGCACCGGCACCGGCTCCGGGCCGACGTCCGGTGCGATCATCATCGCGACGCCCAGAGGTGGCATGTCGGCGCTCCTGCGGCTGCAGGTGGCCGCACAGGGGTTCCCGTTCGACGACGTCGTCGCGACCCGCCTCGTGCTCGAGTCGGCCGTCGTCGAGGCGCTCGCCGCCGACCCCGCCCGATCGACCGCGGACGCGCGCGGCATCCTGGTCGCGATGGATGCCGACGACCTCACGACCACCGAGTTCCTCGCGCTCGACGCGCAGCTGCATCTCGCGCTCGCCGAGGCGTCGGGCAACGTCGTCATCGCCGCGATGATGGCAGGCCTGCGCACCGCCATCGAGTCGTACGTGCAGGCGGGGGCCGCCGGCATCGCGGAATGGGATGCGGCCGCCGCGCGCCTGCGCCGCGAGCATCACGCCATCCTCGACGCCGTCGACGCCGGTGACGGCGCCCGGGCGCGCACCCTCGTCCACGACCACATCGCCGGCTACTACGAGGCCGCGGGGCTCGAACCCTCGGCGGCCGGCATCCCGAACCCCACGCATCCCTGATCCACCGGAGAGGTCCCCATGGTCACGCGCCAGTTCCCCAAGCCCGCCGAGCTTCTCGAGCTCATGCAGTTCAAGAAGCCCGAGCTCGACGGCCGCAAGCGCCGCCTCGACGCCGCCCTCACGATCTACGACCTGCGCACGATCGCCAAGCGCCGCACCCCCAAGGCCGCGTTCGACTACACCGACGGTGCGGCGGAGGGCGAGCTGTCGCTCGCGCGCGCCCGCCAGGCGTTCGAGGACGTGGAGTTCCACCCCGACGTACTGCGCCCCGCCGAACGGGTCGACATGTCGACCGAGATCCTCGGCGGTCCTTCGGCCCTGCCGTTCGGCATCGCGCCGACCGGCTTCACGCGCCTCATGCAGACCGAGGGTGAGACGGCGGGTGCCGGCGCGGCCGGGGCCGCCGGCATCCCGTTCACGCTGTCGACGCTCGGCACGACCTCGATCGAGGGCGTCAAAGCGGCCAACCCGAACGGGCGCAACTGGTTCCAGCTGTACGTCATGCGCGACCGCGAGATCTCGTACGGGCTCGCGCGGCGCGCCGCCGAGGCCGGCTTCGACACGCTGCAGTTCACGGTCGACACGCCGGTCGCCGGCGCGCGCCTGCGCGACAAGCGCAACGGATTCTCGATCCCGCCGCAACTGACCCTCGGCACGATCGTCAACGCGATCCCGCGTCCGTGGTGGTGGTACGACTTCCTGACGACACCGAAGCTCGAGTTCGCGTCGCTGTCCACCACGGGCGGCACCGTCGGCGAGCTGCTGGACGCCGCCATGGACCCGACGATCAGCTACGACGACCTCGCGATCATCCGCGACATCTGGCCCGGCAAGATCGTCGTCAAGGGCGTGCAGAACGTCGCCGACTCGAAGCGGCTCATCGACGCCGGCGTCGACGGCATCATCCTGTCGAACCACGGCGGCCGCCAGCTCGACCGGGCGCCGATCCCGTTCCGTCTGCTGCCCGAGGTGGTCCGCGAGGTCGGCAAGGACGCGACCGTCATGGTCGACACCGGCATCATGAACGGCGCCGACATCGTCGCCTCGATCGCGCTCGGCGCCAAGTTCACCCTCATCGGCCGCGCCTACCTCTACGGCCTGATGGCCGGCGGCCGCCAGGGCGTGGACCGCACGATCGCGATCCTGCGCAGCGAGATCGAGCGCACCATGAAGCTCCTCGGGGTCTCGTCGATCGCCGAGCTCGAGCCCCGCCACGTCACACAGCTGCAGCGCCTCGTGCCCGTGGCGGCGCCGGTCGTCGCCGCGTCCGCCGAGGCCGCACCGCGCCCGCGTGCCGCACGCTCGACCGTCGCGAAGGGGGATGCCGCGGCATCCCGTCCCGCGAAGCCCGGCGCCGCGCGCGCCAAGGCCTGACCCGCCGACGACGAAGGGCGGGTTCCTCGGAACCCGCCCTTCGTCGTACCCGGGAGCGTCAGACGCGGACGGGAAGCGTCGGGATCAGGGCCTCGAGATAGGTGACGGTGTCTTCCCAGCCCTCGACGGCGTGACAGCGCACGCCCATTGCAAGGACGGGATAGTCGTTGCCGTCGGGATCGAGACGGTCGCCGACGAACAGCATGTCGTCGAGGCTGATCCCGGTCTGCTCGGCGAGCTGACGCATGCCGTAGGCCTTGTCGATGCCGCGCTCGGTGATGTCGACCGAGGTCGATCCGCCCGAGCGGACCTCGAGGTCGGGGAGGAGGGCGGCGACTGCGGCGCGCAGCGTGTTCTTCTTGTCGCCGGTCGGGTCCCACGCCGACTTCGCCGCGACGGGAGCCTGCTGCCCGAGCGCGGAGAACGTGATCTGCGACCCCCGGTCCTCGAGGATCTCGCCCCACGTCTCGGTCTCCCACAGACCCAGGCGGCGCGCCTCGTCCTCGACGGCCGCGAGGGCGCGCGACTTCTGGTCGTCGGTCAATGACCGCTGGTAGATCGTGACGACGGCATCGGCCGACAGGCGGTAGTACTGGGTGCCGCACGTGGGCAGCAGATGCAGTCGCTCACGGGCCTCGGTCGCAGCCTCGGGGAGCCGGTCGACGACCTGCGTCGTGAACTGCGCGAGCTGGCCGCCCGAGATCACCGCCACCTCGACGCGCTCGGCGAGGGCGACGAGCAGCTCGCCCATCCGAGGGTCGATCGCGCTCTTCGACGGCGCCAGGGTGTCGTCGAGGTCGAACGCGACGAGACGGGGGGCGATGGCGGTCATCGGATGCTCTCCCTTTCATGCGAGAGGCCCCGCCTTCCGGCGGGGCCCTCTCTGTGGTCGGGGTGACAGGATTTGAACCTGCGGCCTCTTCGTCCCGAACGAAGCGCGCTACCAAGCTGCGCCACACCCCGTTTTGCAACCCTTCGAGTCTAACCGATCCTCAGGGGTGCTGTTGACCACGCCGGGGGACCAGCGTGAGCAACGACGCCTCGGGGCGGCAGGCGAACCGCACCGGTGCGTAGATCGAATGGCCGAGTCCGGCGCTGACGTTGAGCGGCACGGTGCGGCCGAGATGCGTCCACTCGCTCAGCCCCCGTGCCTGCTTCAGCGGGATGTCGCAGTTCGCGACGAGCGCCCCGAATCCGGGGACGCGCACCTGACCGCCGTGCGTGTGGCCCGCGAAGACGGCGTCCGCGCCGAGGTCGACGAAGTCGTCCAGCACCCGGCGGTACGGCGCGTGGGTCACGCCGATGGTGAGATCGCGCGCGTCCAGCCCCGCCACGAGTTCGGGAAGCACGTCCAGCCGGTCCCAATGGCGGTGGGCGTCGCTCACCCCGAACGCGCCGATGCGCAGGCCGCCGGCATCCAGCGACCCCGCCCGGTTGTTCAGGTCGAGCCAGCCGAGCTCGTCGGTGAAGTAGCGGTCCAGCGCGTCGGTGTCGAGCGGCTCGGCCGCGCCCTTCACCTTCGACGGCCCGGTGAAGTACTTGAACGGGTTGCGCGGCGAGGGAGCGGCATGGTCGTTCGAGCCGTGGACGAAGACGCCCGGGATGCCGCGCAGCGTGTCGAACGCGGTGCGCAGGCCGCGGAGCCCCTCGGCGTGGCCCATGTTGTCGCCCGTGTTGACGATGAGGTCGGGCTGGAGGTCGGCGAGAGCGGAGATCCACCGCTGCTTGCGGCGCTGCCAGGGCGCCATATGCGCGTCCGAGAGGTGCAGCACGCGGATCGGGGCAGCGCCCTCCGGGAGCACCGGGACCTCGTGCGAGCGGACGGTGAACAGGTAGCGTTCGATGCCGATGCCCCAGACGGTGGCGCCGACACCGACCGCCCCCACCGTGCCGAGCACGGTGAGGGCGGTGCGCGTGGATGCGGAGGGCACTACCCGTTGCCGCCGTTGCCGCGACCGCCGC
>Ga0160450_100885_pt1 | contig 13724 bp, 15 predicted proteins | sample HID1975K_E1MG_FD_108257 | JGI IMG/M metagenome (GOLD analysis project Ga0160450, IMG submission 108257) | Enriched soil microbial communities from UW Madison campus, WI, USA - HID1975K_E1 MG | ecosystem: Environmental > Terrestrial > Soil > Unclassified | place: USA: Madison, Wisconsin...
ATGCCTTCTTCGCATCGTTCGACGCCTCCGCAGCGGAGCAGTCCGATCCGGACGACGCGGTTCCCTCCGGTGACGGCTCGGCGGCCGGAGCAGAAGCGCCGGCGGAGGACCACCCCGCGGACGACTCCGGCACGGGTGGATCCGCGGCACCCGAGGCGTGGGTGCCGCCGGAAGCGGAGGCGTTCGAGGATGCGCAGCAGACCGCCCCTGCGCCGGGCGGGGAACGGGACGAGGCATCCGCCCCCTCCCCCGACCGCGGGCCAGACGGCACCGGCTCAGACGACCACGAAGGGGGCGAGCGATGAGCCTCACGGCGGCGACCCGCGCCGAGACCACCAAGCTGTTCTCGACGAGCATCTGGTGGATCCTGGCGATCGTGTTGTTCGCGTACGTCGGCTTCACGTCGGGCGTGCTGGGCTTCGTGTTCTCGATGTCGGCCACCGGTTCGCTGCCGGGCGAGGCGACCGGCGCGCCGCCTCTTCCCGAGGAGATGCTGCCCGCGACGCTGTACAGCACCGCGACCGCCGTCGGGTATGTGTTCCCGCTGCTGGTGGGCACGCTCATGGTGACGGCGGAGTTCCGCCACAAGACGCTGACGCCGACGTTCCTCGCGACGCCGCGGCGTGGGCGCGTGCTGGTGGCCAAGCTCGCCGTCGGCGTCGCGCTCGGTGCGCTGCTCGGTGTCGTCGGCGTCGTCGCGTCCGTCGGCGTGTCCGCCGCGATCCTCTCGGGATTCGGGCTCGAGACCCAGTTCACCTCGTCCGACACGTGGGCGATGGTGGGGCGGATGCTGCTGGCCTACGTGCTGTGGGCGCTCATCGGCATCGGAGTCGGCGCGCTCGTGCGCAACCAGGTCGGTGCGATCGTCGGCGTGCTGGTGTTCACGCAGTTCCTGGAGCCGATCGGCCGCACCGCGGCGGCGTTCGTCGACGGCCTGTCGGATGTGACCCGGTTCCTGCCGGGAGCCGCCAGCGATGCCCTCGTCGGCGCCAGCGTGTACACGGTGGCGGCGACCGGAGCGACCTCGTCCGATGCGCTCGAGTGGTGGGCGGGCGGTCTCGTGCTGCTCGGCTACGCCATCGTGTTCGTGGTGCTCGGGCACCTCGTCAGCTGGCGCCGCGACGTCAGCTGATCCGGCCTGATCGCGCTCCGGGCCCTGAGCCTGTCGAAGGGCTCAGACGGCCGGAGCGGTCGCGGGCGCCTTGCGCTTGCGCGGCTTCTTCTCGGGCACCGCGGACGTGCTGCCCGTCTCGGCGGCGATCTCGACGACGTCGACCGGCTCTTCGGCGACCTCGACGCGCAACGCCTGCACGAGGGCGAGGCCGTGACGTGTCGTGAGGATCACCCGCTGGAACTCGGGGTGCCCGTCGAGGTCGATGACCACGCTCGGGCGGTGGCGGCGGATGACCGCGAAGTCCTCGCCGCCGGCAGAGCGCCACGTGCCCATCGCGATGACCCCGCGCACGTGCGTGCCGGGGCTCGGGATGCCGCGCAGCCACGTCCACGCATCGTCGGTGAGCTGCACCTTGGTGATCGTCGAGCGGTCGATGACGACATTCCCCTTGCGGAATGACAGGGCGCGCTCGGACACCGACAGCACGACCTCGAGCTGCGTCGAGTCGAGCAGCAGTGTCACCATGTGCCTAGTCTGCCAGCGCTGTCGGCGTGATCCGGGCTGATTTGCTTACGGGAGGGCAACGATCCCGGGCCCCGACCCCCGGACTCGGTGCGAGACTGGAGCGGTGACCGTCGCGTCCCCCATCGTCGTCTCCCCGTCGGCCGCCGAGGTCGATCTCGTGCTCGAGCGCGCCGCCGCCGGCGCGCGCCTCGACGCCTCCGACGCCGAGACGCTGCTCGGCGCGACGGGCGGGCAGTTCGATCGCCTGCTCGCGCTGGCCTCCGAGATGCGGGATGCCGGGCTCGCGGCATCCGGTCGTCCCGGGGTGATCACGTACTCGCGCAAGGTCTTCGTCCCGCTCACGACGCTGTGCCGCGACCGCTGCCACTACTGCGTGTTCGTCGACACCCCCGGCCAGCTGCTGAAGAAGCACAAGCCCGCCTACATGTCGCCCGAGCAGGTGCTCGCGGTCGTGCGGCAGGGCCAGGCGCTCGGCTGCAAGGAGGTGCTGCTGACGCTCGGCGACCGCCCCGAGGAGCGGTGGCCCGAGGCCCGAGCCTGGCTCGACGAGCACGGCTTCGCGTCGACGATCGAGTACGTGGCGCACGTCGCGCGCCTCGTCACGGCCGAGACCGGGCTGCTCGCGCACGCGAACCCGGGCGTGATGTCGGCCGACGAGCTGCGCCTGCTGCGCCCCGTCGCGCCGTCGATGGGCATGATGCTCGAGACGACGTCGCGGCGCCTGTACGAGGAGCCCGGGCAGGTGCACTTCGGCTCGCCCGACAAGGACCCCGGGGTGCGCCTGCAGGTCATCGAGGACGCGGGCCGTGAACGCGTGCCGTTCACCACCGGCATCCTCGTGGGCATCGGTGAGACCGTGCGCGACCGCGCCGAGTCGCTCGTCGCGATCCGCGACGCGCACGAGGGCCACCAGGTCGACGGGCAGGGCCACGTGCAGGAGGTCATCGTCCAGAACTTCCGCGCCAAGCCGCGGACCGCGATGCAGGGGGCGCCCGACGCCGAGCTGCTCGAATACGTCACGGCGGTCGCCGTGGCACGGCTCGTGATGGGTCCGCGCATGCGCATCCAGGTGCCGCCGAACCTGTCGGACCCGGCGGAGTTCGACCTGCTCGTGCGCGCCGGCGCCGACGACTGGGGCGGCGTCTCGCCCCTGACCGCCGACCACGTCAATCCCGAGCGCCCGTGGCCGCACCTGTCGGACCTCGCCCGCATGACCGCCGAGCTCGGCTACGAGCTGCGAGAGCGTCTGACGGCCCAGCCCGAGTTCGTGCAGGACGCCGAGACGTGGATCGACCCCGCCCTGCGCCCCGCGGTGTCCGCGCTCGCCGACCCGGCGACAGGGCTGGCTGCCGACGCCGTCAAGGATTCAGGAGACACGCCGGTCACCGGTGCCCGTGCCGGCCGGCCGGCCCCCGATCACCTGAACTCGCGACGCCCGAACGACGTGCGCCGCCTTGCTGAGGCCGCGGCCGCCGACCCCCTCGCGCTCGACGACGCGGAGTGGACCGCGCTGCTCGAAGCCGCCGGCGACGACCTCGACGTGCTCGCGGCGACCGCCGACGACGTGCGTCGCTACACCGTCGGCGAGGCGGTCACGCTCGTCGTCAACCGCAACCTCACGTCGTCCGGCCTCGGCACCGCCTTCGCCCTCGACGACGTCGCCGCCATCGCCGCCGACGCGTGGGACCTCGGCGCGACCGAGATCTGCGTGCAGGGGATGCTGGCGCCCGCGGCCGACCCGGCCGGGTACCTCGACATCGCCCGGGCCGTGAAGAGCGGGGCCGCCGGCATCCACCTCCACGCGTACCGCCCGCAGGACGTGCAGGACCTCGCCGACCGATCCGGGCTCGGGCTGGACGGCGCCCTCGCGGCGCTGCGGGACGCGGGCGTCGACACCGTGCCGGGCACCGGCGTGAAGGTCCTGAGCGAGCGGGTGCGCGAGCTCGTCGCGCCGGGCGACCTGGAGATCGACCGCTGGGTCGAGGCCATCACGGCGGCGCATCGCGCGGGCTTCCGCTCCACGAGCGTGCTGTTCTACGGCCACGTCGAGACCGCCGGCGAGCGCATCGCGCACCTGCGGCAGCTGCGGGAGGTCCAGTCCGCTTCGACGGGCGCGGCCACCGGCGGCGGGTTCACCGAGTTCGTGCCGATCCCGCTCCCGGGTCCCGCGGGCGGCGTCGCGCTCGTGCCCGGCCGCACGCCGCTCGACGAGCATCGGGCGATGGTCGCGGTGTCACGGCTGCTGCTGTCGGGCAGCATCCCGCACGTGCAGATCCCGTGGACGCGCGTCGGTCGCGAGGCCGCGGTCGTGCTGCTGCAGTCCGGCGGCGACGACCTCGGCGGCACCCTCCTGGACGGCCGTGTGAAGCCGGAGGCGGGCATCGAGTTCGGCCAGGAGCTGCCGGTCGCCGATGCGTCGGCGATGGTGGCGCGGCTGTTCCGGCCGTTCCGGCTGCGTACGACGACATACGGGCAGGTGACCGGGTGACGCACGTCGAGGTCGCGATCGTCGGAGCCGGGTTCGCCGGCATCGGCATGGCGATGTCGCTGCAGCGCGCGGGCATCGACGACCTCGTGATGCTCGAACGGGCGCCGTCGGTCGGCGGCACGTGGCGCGACAACACGTACCCGGGCATCGCGTGCGACGTGCCCTCGCATCTCTACGGCTTCGCGGCGCACCCCAACCCGTCCTGGTCGGGCACCTACGCCCGCGGCGACGAGATCCGGTCGTACCTGGAGGACGTCGTCGACGCCGAGGGCCTGCGCGACCGCCTCCGGCTCGGCAGCGCGATGCGCGGCGCGCGGTGGGATGCCGCGCAGGAGGTGTGGCGCCTCGACACGACGTCCGGCCCGGTCACCGCGGACGCCCTCGTGCTGGCGTGCGGGCGACTCACCGAACCGGCGATCCCTTCGCTCGCCGGGCTGGAGACCTTCACGGGTCCGGTCTTCCACTCCGCGCGGTGGGACCACGACGCCCCGCTCGCCGGCCGGCGCATCGGCGTCGTCGGCACGGGCGCCAGTGCGATCCAGATCGTGCCCGAGCTCGCGCGCACCGCCGCCCACGTGACCTTGTTCCAGCGGACCCCCGCATGGATCGTGCCGCGCGGCGGCGACGTCTACTCCGATGCCGACCGCGAGGACTTCGCCGCGAGCCCCCAAGCGCTCGAGGCACTGCGCGCCGACCTCTACGCCGAGGGCGAGGCCCGCTTCGCGTCGCGCTCCGGTGATTCGGCGGCCGCGGCGGAGGCGGAGGCGGTCGCCCGAGCGCACCTGGCGTCCCAGGTCGCCGACCCCGAGCTGCGTGCCCTGCTCACCCCGGGCTACGCGTTCGGCTGCAAGCGCGTGCTGCTGTCGGACGAGTTCTACCCCGCCGTCGCCTCCGACGCGGTGACGCTCGTGCCGTCGGCGGTGGAACGGATCGACGGCTCGACGATCGTCGCCGCCGACGGCTCTCGCCACGAGCTGGACGCGCTGGTGCTGGCGACGGGCTTCGCGTCGACGCGTCAGCCGTACGCCGAGCTCGTCGTGGGCGAGGACGCACAGACCCTCGCCGAGCACTGGTCCGGCGGCATGACGTCGTTCGCCTCGACGGTGGTGGCCGGGTTCCCGAACCTCTTCGTCCTCAACGGCCCCAACGCCTCGCTCGGGCACTCGTCGTCGGTGCTCATGATCGAGGAGCAGGCCGCGTACGCCGCGCGCGTGCTGCGCCGTCGCTCCGGCGGCGTGCTGCGCGTCGACCCCGCCGCCGAGCAGGCCTACACCGACGAGATCGCGCAGGCTGCGGCATCCACTCGCTGGATGACCGGGGGATGCCGCAACTGGTACGTCGACGAGCGGTCGGGGCGCCTCACCCTGCTGTGGCCCGGGACGGTCGACGCGTTCCGGGCGCGGCTCGACCGCGCCGACGGCTCGGAGTTCCTGCCCGAGCCCGCACTCACCCCCTTGGTGGAAGGAAGAACCGCATGAGCATTCCGCTGCGCTTCGGCTACAAGGCCTCGGCCGAGCAGTTCGGCCCGGCCGAGCTGCTGGACTATGCCGTCCAGGCCGAGGAGGCCGGGTTCGACTCGGTCTTCATCTCGGACCACCTGCAGCCGTGGCTGCACGACGGCGGCCATGCGCCGGCATCCATCCCGTGGCTCGGCGCGCTGGGCGCCCGCACGTCGCGCGTGCTGATCGGCACGTCGGTGCTGACTCCGACGTTCCGCTACAACCCGACGGTCGTCGCGCAGGACTTCGCGACGCTCGGCGTGCTGTACCCGGGGCGTGTGGTCCTCGGCGTCGGCACGGGCGAGGCGCTCAACGAGGCGAACCTCGGCATCGCGTGGCCCGACCCGCCGGAGCGGTTCCAGCGGCTCAAAGAGGCGATCGGCCTCATCCGGAGGCTGTGGTCCGAAGACCGCGTGACCTTCGACGGCGCGTACTACCACGCGCACAACGTCACCATCTACGACAAGCTGCCCGAGCCCGTGCCGATCTACATCGGCGCCGCGGGTCCTGCCGCCACACGCCTGGCCGGCCGCATCGCCGACGGCTTCATCACCACGAGCGGCAAGAATCGGGAGCTGTACACCGACACACTGCTGCCGGCCCTGCACGAAGGGCTCGAGAAGGCCGGCCGTCCCGCCGACGCGATCGACACCCTGATGGAGGTGAAGGTGTCGCTCGCGCCCACTCTCGACGAGGCGCGCGAGAAGACGCGCTTCTGGGCCCCGCTGGCGCTCACCCCGGACGAGAAGATGGGCGTCGACGACCCCATCGAGATGCAGCGCCTCGGCGAGCAGCTGCCGATCGAGCGCACCGCCTCGCGCTTCATCGTGTCGGACGACCCCGACGAGCACGTCGAGCGCATCGGCTGGTACATCGGCCTCGGCTTCCGCCACCTCGTGTTCCACGACCCCGGCCACGACCAGGGCGCGTTCCTGCGCATGTACGGCGAAGAGATCCTGCCGCGCCTGCGCGCGAAGTACGGCGCGTGAGCCCGCTGTTCCGGCGCCGCAGCAGCGCACCCGGAGGCCCCGCGCCGGCGGAGGGGGCCGAGACCGCCGCTGCGACTCCGCCGGTGCGCTGGATCGTCGTGGTGCCGGTCAAGCCGTCGATGCACGGCAAGTCCCGCCTGGAGGTCCCCGGGGTCGCCCGTAAGGATCTCGCCCGGGCGATCGCCCTCGACACCCTCGAGGCCGCGACCGCGTGCGACGACGTCGCGCAGGTCGTGGTGGTCACCGATGACGCTGCCCTGGCCCGCGACGCGGCGATGATCCCCGCGCTCCGGTTCGTGCCGGAGGGCGACGCGCGCGGGCTGGACGCCGCCGTGGCCGCCGGTGTCGCGGCGCTCGACCCGGGCGGACGGATGCCGCGCGCGGCGCTGCTCGGCGACCTGCCCGCGCTGCGTCCGGACGACCTGGGCGAGGCGCTGCGGGCCGCGGCATCCCTCCCCCGTGCCGTCGTGCCCGACGCCGAAGGCACCGGGTCGACGCTCGTCACCGCCGGCGTCGGAGTGGAGTGGACGTCGGCGTTCGGCGACGGCTCGCTCACCCGTCACGTCGCGCTGGGGTGCGAGGCGCTGGCGATCCGGGATGCCTCGACCCTGCGCCGCGACGTCGACACCGCCGCGCAGCTCGACGCCGCCCGCGTGCTGGGCCTCGGCCCCCGCACGGCCGCCCTGCTGGCAGGCGCCGCGGCCTGACCGGCGGTCGTCGGGTAGCGCACATGGTCGCTTCGTCCCCGACGTCACAGCCCCACGCGCCACCCGAACGAACGCGTGCCGTGCTCAAGTGGCGCACATGGTCGTCTCGACCGCGACGTCACAGCCACACGCGCCACCTGAACGAACGCGTGCCGTGCTCAAGTGGCGCACATGGCCGTCTCGACCGCGACGTCACAGCCTTACGTGCCACCTGAAGGTCGTGCGGAGCCGGGTGAAGCCGGTCCGCCGCCGGGGCAGTCGCAGAAGCTGCCGCTGTAACAGGCGCACGGCAGCGGATCGGGATCGACGTGCTCGATCGGCGCCACGGCGGGCCGCACCTCATCGGCGAGCCCGCCTGCAAGGAACCCGCACACCACGAGCAGGAGCAGCGCGAGCACCAGGGCGACCCAACGGCGCATGACGATCGCGCCGATCGCGGCGATGCCGACGCCGATCACGATGCCGACACACCGCCACCACACCTCGGTCCAGTCGTCGGGGGTCGTCGTCGCCCCCAGGGCCTGTCCGACTCCGATCCCGAGCATCATCCCGAACGTCTGGAACCCGAGCACCACCGCCGCGACGAGGGCGGTCCACACACCGGCGACGACCCAGAAGCGCCACCCCGCCCGGGGGCGGATGATCCGCGCCGGGGGGCGAGGTGCGGTCGCCGTGGTCGGGATCGCGTCAGGCGGGGAGGTCATGCCGCGAGGCTAGTGGCACCAGCCGCCCCATCAGCCGTTTCTTTGTGCCGGATCCACAAGATGCGTGCTCGTGCGCCTCGCTAGCCTGGCGGAATGAGCGACTACCAGGTGCTGGAGATGGGCGGCCTCGACGAGTGGCGGGGGCACTACGGCGGGTTCACGCCGGAGAAGTCCCGTGACGGCCGTCGCATCGTCGACCACGAGCTGACGATGCAGTACATCGGAATGAGCGCGAACGCCTTCGAGCCGGGCGAGGAGGCGGGCTACTGGCACGTGCACGAGCGCATCGAAGAGGTCTACGTGTTCCTCGCCGGGCGCGGCCAGATGGCGCTCGACGACGACATCGTCGACGTCGGCCCCGGCACCGTCGTGCGGGTCGGCCAGGGCGTGTTCCGCACCTGGCGGGCGCTCCCCGACAGCCCCGAGCAGCTGCGCTGGCTGTGCCTGCGCGCCGGCGGCGAGGAGCTTCCGGAGCTGCCCGACGACAGCCGCCGCGCTCCGGAGCGCCCGTCCCCGTGGAGCTGAGCCCGCAGGACGCGACGCTTGCCGCGTACGAGCGCGGCGCACGGCAGTACGCCGAGCACACCGCGACGGCGCCCGCGCCCGAGGTCGACGCGCTGCTTGCCCGCGTCCCAGCCGGAGCGCACGTGCTCGAGCTCGGCAGCGGACCCGGAAGGGATGCCGCGGCCCTCGAGGCCGCCGGACTCTGGGTCGACCGCACCGACGGGGCGAGGGCGTTCGTCGAGTCGCAGCGGGCCGCCGGCCACGCAGCGCGCGTTCTCGACATGCGGGCCGACGACTTCGGCGGCCCGTACGACGCCGTGTTCGCGAACGCCGTGCTGCTGCACGTCCCGCGCGCCGACCTGCCCGGCGTGCTCGCCACCGCCCGCCGCGCGTGCCGGCCCGGCGGCGTCCTCGTCGCGAGCTTCAAGAAGGGCGCGGGCGACGCCTGGACGCAGGTCAAGCTCGACGACCCTCGTCACTTCACCTACTGGGACGAGGCGGGCCTCACCGCCGCCCTGACCGCCGCCGGATGGACGACCGAGCAGGTCGCCGAGTCGACGCTCCCCGAGTCGGCCGAGCGGTGGATCACGGTGATCGCGCGGAACGCGGCATCCACCCCCGCCTGACCGGTTCAGACCACCAGCAGGTAGACCGCGCCGACGATCGTGAAGCCGATCACGAGCTTCTCGAACACGGACTGCGGCATGCGATCGGCGAGCCAGCGGCCTCCGAACGCAGCGACCACGACGAGCGGCACGAGCACGAGATCGATGAGCAGCCCGGGAACCGTGATGATCCCGATGCCGATCGAGAACGGCACCTTGAACACGTTCACGATCGCGAAGAACCACGCCGCGGTGCCGAGGAACGCCTTCACCTCGAACCGCGCCGCGAGGAAGTACATCGACATGACGGGCCCGGCGGCGTTGGCGACCATGGTGGTGAATCCGCCGAGCGTGCCGTAGGTCGCGGCGGCGACGCGGTGGGAGCCGCCGTCACCCGCGACCTGTGCCCCGACGCGCCGGCGCCACAGTGTGAGCGCGATCACCGCCAGCAGGATCACGCCGATCGTGCGCTTGACCCACAGGTCGTCGGCGAACCAGAGGAACACGACGCCGACGAGCACGCCCACCACGACGGCGGGCGCCAGGCGCAGCAGGGTCTTCCAGTCCGCGTGCCGCCGGTACATCGTGACGGCGAAGACGTCGGCGACGATGAGGAGCAGCAGGAGCACACCCGTCGACTGCTTCGCGGGCAGCACCGCGGCGAAGATCGCGACGGCGATCGTCCCGGCACCGGGCACGGCGGTCTTCGACAGCCCGACGACCACGGCGGCGACGCCGAGCAGAGCCCAGGCCCACCACGCCAGATCGGGCAGCATCAGACCTCGGCCGCCGCGAGCGCCGCCTCGGCGAGCGATGCCGAACGGTCGGGATCGGTCATCCACAGCGGACGCACGAGCGGGCGGATGCCGCGACCCGCGACCTCTTCCGCCAGGCGCTCGTCCTCCTCGGCGATCAGCCACGCGTCGAGCAGGCCGCCGTCCGCACGGGCGCCGTACAGGGCGGCGACGGCCGCAGCCGACGTCTCGACGCCGATCGCGGTGAGGCACACGTCGGCCATTCCGCGCACGACCTTGCCGCCGATGATCGGCGAGACCCCCACGACGGGGGCGGCCGTGGCACGCAGAGCCTCGCGCACACCCGGCACGGCGAGGATCGGGCCGATCGACACCACGGGGTTCGACGGCGCGAGCAGCACCACGTCGGCGGCGGCGATCGCCTCGACGACGCCGGGGGCGGGGGTGGATGCCGCCACCCCGGGATTCTCGAAAGCCGCCGGCGCGAGCGTCGCCCGGTGCCGCGTCCACCACTCCTGGAAGTGCAGGCGGGCGCCGTCCGGGAGCACCACGATCGTGTCGACCTCGCTGTCGGTCATCGGCAGCAGACGCGCGCCGAGCGGCCAGCGGTGCGACATGCGCTCCAGCACCTGAGTCGGAGTGAGTCCTTCGCGCAGCCAGCCGGTGCGTGCGAGGTGCGTGCCGAGGTCGAGGTCGCCGAGGGTGAACCACGGCCAGCCGGCGCCCCACTCCTGCAGCTCGTGGTTGACGCGCTCCGTGTCGCCCTGCCGGCCCCAGCCGCGCTCGCTGTCGTTGACGCCGGCGAGGGCGTAGGTGATCGAGTCGACGTCGGGCTGCAGACGGACGCCCGAGAGCCACAGGTCGTCGCCGGTGTTGACGACCACCGTGAGGGCGTCCGCGGTGTCGGCGATGCCGCGGGCGCGCAGCGCGCCGCGCACGCCCATCACGAAGCGGGAGCCGCCGACGCCGCCGGCGAGCACGACGATGCGGGGCGCGTGCGTCACGTGCCGTCAGGCCTGGGGCTTCACGTGCAGCTGCGGCAGCACGCCGGTCTTCGGCGCGAACTCGTCGGAAGAGTGCGGCAGCGGGAACTTCGCGACGGCGTCGATGAGCGCGTCGACGGTCTGCGCCTCGGCCACGATGTCGACGTCGAGCCCGGCGCGGCGCGCGTCCTTCGCGGTGCGGGGGCCGATCGCGGCGACGAGCGTCGTCTCGGGGAGCTCGGGGAACTGCTCGTGCACCTGCTGGGCGACCGAGCCGCTCGTCACGAGGATGGCGTTGATCCGGCCGGAGTGCACGTCCTCGGCGATGCGCTCGGTGACCGGGACGCCGACCGTGCGGTAGGCGACGACGCTGCGCACGCGGTGTCCGGCGTCGGTCAGCATGCGCGTCAGGACGGGCTTGGCGATCTCGCTGCGGAGGGTGAGGATGTCGCGCGCCTCGGGCTCGAGCCCGATCAGCTGCTCTGCCATGCCGGCAGCGGAGTTGTCGCGCTCGGGGACGAGGTCGACGCGGTAGCCGACCGCGAGGAGCGCGGCGGCGGTCGTCTCGCCGACGGCGGCGACCTTCGTGGTGGGCGGCACGACGGCCCGATACGCGTACAGCACGTCCACCGTGGTGGCGCTCGTGACCGTGAGCCAGTCGAACGCCCCGGCCGCGAGATCGGCCAGGGCCTGGTCGAGCGTCGCCTGATCGTTCGTGGGGGCGAAGTTGATGAGCGGGGCGATCACCGGAGTCGCACCCTGGCGCCGGAGATTGGCCGCCACACCGTCGCCCCAGGGACCGCCGCGAGGCACGAGGACGCGCCAGCCGGTCAGGGGCTTGACGGGCTGGTGCGATGCTGCGGCTGTGTTCATAAGGGGGGTCGACTCTCGATGGTGCAAAGTCGGCCGCCCATGACGTTCGAGCAGCCGACGCGCGATTCGAATCGGGTTCGCGCGGACGGCAGCATACGCACCATTGCACTGCCTCGACCTCCGAGCATACCCCTCGTTCCTGAACGGCCGGACTCCGTCCACGGCGAGGGCGCTGGGAGCGTCAGCGGGTGTAGAGCCGGACCGCTCCCCATACGGCGGCGCCGATCGCCACGGCGCCCACCACGACCGCCACCGCGGCGAGAGCCGGGCTGCGGCGGTTGAACGCGCGCGCCTGGGCGACGCGCTCGTCGACCACCCGGCCGACGCGGCGGGGCACGTTGGCCTTCTCCTCGATGGCGGCGAGAGCGGCCTTGAGCTCGGCGCGCGCCTGCTCGACCGGGTCGGTGATGCCGAGCGGCACGGCGGTGCGGGGCACGGGCACGGGAGCCTCAGAGCTCATCGCGCACCTCCTTCACGTCCTGGGCGATCGATTGGACCGGGTTCTGACGTTCGCCGATCTTGCGGAAGCGGAGGATGCCGAGCCACGCCAGCACCGCGGTCACGATGAGCATCGCGAAGAACACGACGAGCGCCGACAGCCACACCGGCCACCACGATGAGAGACCCGCGATGACGAACGTGCCGAGCACGGGCACCGACCAGAACAGCACGAACAGCGCCGCGAACACCCACAGCGCACCCCAGCCGCCGTCCTTGGCGGTGCGGGCCAGCCAGGCCTTGGCTGCGTCGATCTCGGCGATGACGAGGTTGCGGATCAGCTCCGGGACCTCGCCGAGGAGGGTGAGAAGACTGTCGTCCGCGCGGTCGCGGAATCCGCGTCTGCGCGTCTCCATGTCAGGCTCCGCCCTGGCCGGTGGCGTCTTCGACGGCGTCGTCGACCGCGTCCTTCACGGCCTGGGCAGAGGTCTGCGCCGCCTTGCCGAGGTCGTCCTGCGAGTCCTTGCCCACCTTGATGGCGGCGTCGAGCTTCTGCCCGGGCGTGCCCTGCGAGCCGGCGGCCTTCACGACCTTGACGCCGGCATCCCACAGCGTCGACGGCAGGGCCATCGCCTGGCTCTTGGCGAAGTCCTTGACCTTGCCGACCTGCTCCTGCACGGGGTCGAGGTTCCACACCTTCAGCCACTGCGCCTTGATCTGCTCATAGCGCTCGCGCCCTGCGCGCGTGCCCAGGACATACCCGATGGCGAGTCCGATGACGAGTCCAGCCTTGCCCCTCATGGGGTCTCCTCACACTCGGTGTGCACCTGACGACCCTCCCCAGGGTAGCCCTGTATGCCGATTCCGGCATCCACTTGACAAACGAGCGTCAGACGGGGGATCCGCCGCCCCACAGGGCGCCGCGGCGCAGGCGGTCGGCCTCGGCGTGCGCGTCAGCGACGACCTGTGCGAGCCCGCTCCCGGCCACCCAGGCGCCGACGACGGCGATTCCCGCGGCCTTCGCGACCGCTGCCCGCGCATCGGACGCGCGGTCCCGCTGCCCGCGCGCCGAGACCGGCGGCACGAGCGTGAAGCGATCGCGGTGCGCGGCCACGATGCGCTCGACGGACACGCCGAGAAGAGTGGATGCCTCCCGCGCGGCCAGCACGAAGGCGTCGGTGTCGGCCAGACCCGCCGTCGCGGGCTCGACGCCTGGTGCACCGAACGAGACGCGCACCAGGTGGCGGCCGGGACCGGCGTCCCGCGCAAGCCACTCCCACCGCGCCGTCTCGTGCACGAGGCCGGTCGCGGGGCCCGAGCCGGGGACGGCGTGGACATGCGCGCCGCGCGGTGCGGCGTCGAGCTCTGGGGCGTCGACGACGAGCGTGACGACCTCTCGTGCGATGCCCGCGGGCGTGGCGACGGCGAAGGCCCGGTCGTCGATGGCCGGCCCGACGAGCGCGCGGGCCGCAGCCTCGCCGGTCGCGACGATCACGGCGTCGGCGGAGAGCCGGGTGGGCACGGAGCCCACCGGCCCCGG
>Ga0160450_100887_pt1 | contig 13712 bp, 13 predicted proteins | sample HID1975K_E1MG_FD_108257 | JGI IMG/M metagenome (GOLD analysis project Ga0160450, IMG submission 108257) | Enriched soil microbial communities from UW Madison campus, WI, USA - HID1975K_E1 MG | ecosystem: Environmental > Terrestrial > Soil > Unclassified | place: USA: Madison, Wisconsin...
CGTGTCGCGTCGTCACCGGCCACGATGACGTCGAACGCCTCGAAGTCGATGAGGTCGACGACCGTCTGCGCCATGCGCCGCATCGACATCGTGACCAGCCCGGTCTTGATCCCGGCGGCGCGCAGGCTCGCGAGCAGCTCGCGTGCCCCTGGGCGGAACGGGATGCCGGTCTCGGAGAGCTGCCGCATGACCTCGCCGGTCAGGTGGTCGATGATCGCGTCGGTGCTCATCCGCACGCCGGCATCCTGCAGGATGCGGGCCGAGTCCTCCAGCCCCATCCCCACGAGGCCCAGCGCCTGCTCGTGCGACCACGAGCCGCCGAAGCTCTCGATGAGAGGGGTCTCCGCGGCCATCCAGTACGGTTCGGTGTCGACGAGGGTTCCGTCCATGTCCCAGAGGACTGCGGCGAGACGAGGTGCGTTCACCGTCCAATCCTACCCAGGGGGTCTCCGACCCTCCGGGGGACGAGAGGCCTATCCTGGAGGGAACCCGCAGCCGCTGCGGGTGAAGGGGGTCTCGTGGACGGACTGGGTCGCCGGGTGCTCGTCGCCGCGTTCGACGGGTGGAACGACGCGGGAGAAGCCGCGTCGTCCGCCATCGCTCAGCTGCGTGAGGGCGGCTCGTACGAGACCGTGTTCTCGGTCGACCCCGAGCTCTACTTCGACTACCAGTACACGCGCCCGAGCGTCGAGATCGACGGCGAGGGCCGTCGCCTGCTCCGCTGGCCCGAGGCCACGCTCCTGCGTCCCGCCCAGGCGACGCGCGGCACCCAGCTGTGGCTGCTGACCGGCGTCGAACCGGCTCGCGCCTGGCAGGCGTTCGCGACCGAGATCATCGACGTCGCCCTCCGCGAGGACATCACGGGCATGGTCGCGATCGGATCGATGATGTCGGACGTCCCCCACACCCGCCCCATCTCGGTGTTCGCGGGCAGCGACAACGAGGTGCTCCGCGGAACGCTCGAGCTCGAGCGCAGCACCTACGAAGGGCCCGTCGGCATCCTGAGCGTGCTGGGCGACGCCGCCGAGCGCGCCGGCATCCCCACCGCCAGCCTGTGGGCGAGCGTCCCGCATTACGTCGCGGGCCATACGCCGTCCCCCAAGGCGACGCTCGCCCTTCTCGACAAGCTCGAGGACCTCACCGGCGCACCGGTGCCCCGCGGCGACCTCGCGACCGAGGCGGCGACCTGGGAGGCCACGATCGACGCGGCCGCGGCCGACGACGAGGAGATGACCGAGTACATCCACCAGCTCGAGCGCACGCGCGACACATGGGACTCCCCCGAGGCCTCGGGCGACGCCATCGCCCAGGAGTTCGAGCGATACCTGCGCCGCACCGACGGGCGTCCGGGCGACGGGCCGCAGAAGCCCGGTCGCGACGACCCCCGCTCCCCCGGCCGCTGATCGATCCGCAACGAACGAGCCCCGTCGAAGCCTGCTTCGACGGGGCTCGTTCGTTCTGCCTCTATGCGTTGATGACGCCCATGCTGAGCAGCACGAGCAGCACCGAGCCCACCGCGACGCGGTACACGACGAACGGAAGGAAGCTGTGCTTCGAGATCCAGTTCATGAAGAACGCGATCACGCCGAGGGCCACCACGAACGCGACACCGGTGGCGACCGCGGTCTCGCCGAGTGTGAACACGCCCGGCTCGTCGAGGCTCTTGAACAGCTGGAAGAAGCCGCTGCCGAAGACGGCGGGGATCGCGAGCAGGAAGGCGTAGCGGGCGGCCGCAGCACGCTCGTATCCCATGAACAGCCCGGCGGTGATCGTGCCGCCCGATCGGGACACGCCCGGGATGAGAGCGAGCGCCTGCGCGAAGCCGTAGATCACGCCGTGACCGACCGTGATGTCCTGGAGCTTGCGCTTCTTCGCGCCGTAATGATCCGCGATGCCCAGCAGCACGCCGAAGAAGATCAGCATGACCGCCGTGATCCACAGCGACCGCAGCACGGTCTCGATCTGATCCTGGAACAGGATGCCGAGCACCACGATCGGGATCGAGCCGATGATGATCAGCCAGCCCATCTTGGCGTCGGGGTCGTTGCGCGGGATCCTGCCGAACAGGGCGCGGAACCAGTGCCCGATGATGCGCACGATATCGCGCCAGAAGAACACGACCACGGCCGCCTCGGTGCCGATCTGGGTGATCGCGGTGAATGCGGCGCCGGGGTCCTGCGCGCCGGGCAGGAACTCCCCCAGGATGCGCAGGTGCGCACTCGACGAGATCGGGAGGAACTCGGTCAGACCCTGGACGAGGCCCAGGATGATCGCCTCGAGAAGCATGGGCGCCTTTCAGCCATGGAGGGGCGGATGCCGCGGGCGGCGGCATCCACTCGGTTTCAGTACGTGCGAAGAAGGTCGATGAGCACGGCCTGCCCGAACACGAGCGCGTCGATGGGGACGCGCTCGTCGACGCCGTGGAACATGCCGGTGAAGTCGAGGTCGGCGGGCAGCCGCAGCGGCGCGAAGCCGTAGCCCGCGATGCCGAGGGTCGCGAGGGCCTTGTTGTCGGTGCCGCCGCCCATGAGGTACGGGATGACCGGCGCTCCCGGGTCGTGGCGGCCCAGCGCGCCGACCATGGCGTCGACGAGGTCGCCCGAGAAGGGCACTTCGAGGCCGATGTCCTGGTGGACGATCTCGACCTCGACGCCGTCGCCGACGATGCGGCGGATGTCGGCGAGGGCGGCATCCTCGGTCCCGGGCAGCACACGCACGTCGACGAGCGCCTCGGCACGGTCGGGGATCACGTTGTGCTTGTAGCCGGCGACGAGACCGGTCGGGTTGGTCGTGGTGCGCAGCGTCGAACGGAGGAATCCGGATGCCGCACCCGTCGCCGCCGCGATCGTGTCGGGGTCGCCCGACGGCCGGCCCATGAGCTCGGCGAGGCGCTCGGTCATCTCGCGCGTGGCGTCGGTGAGGGTCACCGGCCACGCGGTGCGGCCGAGCGCTGCCACCGCCTCGGCGAGGCGCGTCACGGCGTTCTGGGAATGGAAGCTGGAGCCGTGTGCCGCCCGGCCGCGCGCGACGAGCCGGATCCAGATGAGCGCCTTCTCGCCGACCTGCAGCAGGTACGCGTGACGGTCGCCGATCGGGATCGAGTAGCCGCCCACCTCGCTGATCGCCTCGGTGGCGCCCGAGAACCACTCCGGGCGGTTCTGGACGACGAGCGCCGAGCCTTCGACGCCGCCGTTCTCCTCGTCGGCGAAGAACGCGAGCACGAGGTCGCGCTCGGGCTGCTCGCCCGCGCGCAGGAGGTCGGCGACCGACGTGAGGATCATGGCGTCCATGTCCTTCATGTCGACGGCGCCGCGGCCCCACAGCAGGCCGTCCTTGACCACGCCCTCGAACGGGTCGACGCTCCAGTCCTCGGCGATCGCCGGGACGACGTCGAGGTGGCCGTGCAGCACGAGCGCGGGCTTGTCGCGGTCGCGGCCGGGCACCCGCGCCATGACGTTGGTGCGGCGCGGGATGGGCTCGTAGAACTCGGGCGTCAGGCCCAGGCCCTCGAGGTAGGCGCCGACGTACTCGGCGGCCTCCCGCTCACCGGCGGCGCGGCCGCCGCCATGGTTCGTCGTGTCGAAGCGGATGAGATCTCTCGCGACAGCGGCGACCTCGGGAAGTTCGGCTTCGGGCATGCCTGCAAACCTATCGTCTCGAACCTGTGACTCGAATCAGCGGGAAACGACGAAGGCCCCCTTTCGGGGGCCTTCGCCTTCTGTGCGCGAGGGGGGACTTGAACCCCCACGCCCTATACGGGCACTAGCACCTCAAGCTAGCGCGTCTACCTATTCCGCCACCCGCGCAGGTGGTTTTCGGTTTCGCAACCGAGGAATGACATTACCACGTCACCCGGGGTTCAACGAATCGCGCGCACCCCGGGCGCGTCAGCCCATCGACACGCCGAACAGCAGACCCAGCACGTAGGTCACCGCGGCGGCCCCGAAGCCGATCGCCAGCTGGCGCAGCGCCCGCTTGAGGGGCGGGGCGCCCGACAGCAGCCCGACGGCCGCACCCGTGGACATGAGGGCGATCCCGACCAGCACGAGTGCGAGCACGACGGCGGTCAGCCCCGACAGCCCGAAGATCCACGGCAGCACCGGGATGATCGCGCCGGACGCGAAGAACAGGAAGCTCGACAGCGCGGCACCCCACGCGCTTCCCACGACCTCGCCGTGGTCCACCACGTCGATCGGACCGCTGTCGGCGCGCCCGCGACCGAGCGCCTGCGCCTGGGACACGACACGGCGGGCACGCGCGGAGGCCTCGGCCTCGGGCATCCCCCGCGTGCGGTACACGAGGGCGAGCTCGTTCGCGTCGATGTCGAGGTGCGGGAGCGCGATGTCGGCGAAGTCGCTCGGCTCGGTGGCCGCGAGCAGCTCGCGCTGCGAGCGGACCGACACGAACTCGCCCGCGCCCATCGAGAGGGCGCCCGCCAGGAGGCCGGCGACGCCGCTGAAGAGCACGAACTGGCTGCTGGCGCCCGTGGCACCGATGCCCATCACGAGCGCGAGGTTCGACACCAGGCCGTCGTTGGCGCCGAAGACCGCGGCGCGGAAGGTGCCCGACAAACGTCGGCGGCCGCGTGCGGCGAGACCGCGGACGACCTCGTGATGAACCTTCTCGTCAGCGGCCATCGTGGACGTCGCGAAGGGCTCGTCGTCGTACGGCGAGCGGGCCTCGGCGTTCTGTGCGAGCGCCAGGACGAAGATCGACCCGAAGCGCTTGGCCATCGTGCCGAGCATGCTCGTGCGCGCGTCAGGGCGGGGCAGCCTGGCCGGCTCGCCGCCGAGCAGTCCCAGCCAGTGCGCCTCGTGGCGTCCTTCGGCCTCGGCGAGGGCGAGCAGGATCTCGCGCTCCTCGCCCTCTCGGCGGCCGGCGAGCTCACGGTACACGCGCGCCTCGGCGCGCTCGTTCACGAGGTACTGCGCCCATCGGCGGCGATCACGGTCGGTCGGGGCGGCGGGCGCGCTCACTCGAGCCTCCAGTTCAAGGATGTCGGGACTCGTCAACGGTAGTCATCGCCGGCCGCCGGATCGGCCCGAAATCGACGATTGCCAGCATTTCGGGGTTCCGAACCGCCCGGCGGACTCAGGAGTGGACGCGCTTGCGGAGCACCTCGATGCGGGCCTGCAGCTGGGTCACCGTCGCGTGCGAGACCGCGGGCCCGCCGCAGATGCGGCGCAGCTCGGCGTGGACGAGGCCGTGCGCCTCGCCGGACTGGCGGGCGTACAGGCCCACGAGGCTGTTCAGCAGCTGCCGCTGCTCCTTGAGCGTGCGGTGCAGCGCCTGCGGCAGCGCGGGCTCCTCCTCCGGCGCGGCCTCGCGCTCGTGCGCCTCACGGGCGGAGCGATGGCGGGACTGCCGCGACACACGGGACATGAGCACGTCGTGCACCTGGTCGGGTTCGAGGAGCCCCGGGATGCCGAGGAACTCCTCCTCTTCCGGCGTGCCCGGCACGGCGAGCTGACCGAACTCCTTGCCGTCGAAGAGCACGCGGTCGAAATGGGCGAGCGAGCCGAGCGCCTGGTAGCTGAACTCCTCCTCGAGCGCGTCGGACGCCTTGTCCTCGCGCTCGGCGGCGTTCATCAGGTCTTCTTCGGCGTTCCACTCGTCGTCGCCGTCCGAGTCGCGGTCCAGCGCATGGTCGCGCTGCACCTCCATCTCGTTGGCGAGTGCGAGCAGCTGCGGCACGTTCGGCAGGAACACGCTCGCGGTCTCACCGCGGCGCCGGGCCCGCACGAAACGGCCGATCGCCTGCGCGAAGAACAGCGGGGTCGACGCGCTCGTGGCGTACACGCCGACCGCCAGCCGCGGCACGTCGACGCCCTCCGACACCATGCGCACCGCGACCATCCAGCGGCTGGTGGACTTCGAGAACTCCTCGATGCGTCCCGACGCCTCGGCCTCGTCCGACAGCACGACGGTGGGACGCTCGCCGGTGACCTCGTGCAGGATCGCGGCGTAGGCGCGCGCGGCGGTCTGATCCGTCGCGATCACGAGGCCGCCGGCATCCGGGACGTGCTCGCGCACCTCGGTGAGGCGTCGGTCCGCGGAGCGGAGCACCGCGGGGATCCAGTCGCCTTCCGGGTCGAGCGCGGTGCGCCACGCCTGCGACGTGATGTCCTTCGTGTTGTCCTGCCCGAGCTGGGCCTCCATCTCCTCACCGGTCTTGGTGCGCCAGCGCATCTGCCCGGCGTAGACCATGAACAGCACGGGGCGCACGACGCCGTCCTCGAGCGCCCGCCGGTACCCGTAGGCGTAGTCGGTGCGCGAGACGCGGATGCCCTTGTGGTCGGGGTGGTACTCGACGAACGGGATCGGCGCGGTGTCGCTGCGGAACGGCGTTCCGCTCAGCAGCAGGCGCCGCGTGGCGCGCGCGTACGCCTCGCGCAGCGCGTCGCCCCAGCTGAGCGCGTCGCCGCCGTGGTGCACCTCGTCGAGGATCACGAGCGTCTTCGCATCCATCGTGAGGCGCTGGTGCACCGACGCCTTCACCGCGACCTGCGCATACGTCACGGCGACGCCGTGGTACTGCCGCGCGGGGGCGAAGTGCCGGTTGCTGAACGCCGGATCCAGGCGGATGCCGACACGTGCGGCCGCGTCGGCCCACTGGGTCTTCAGGTGCTCGGTGGGGGCGACGACGACGATCCGGTTGACGATGCGGCGCCGCAGCAGCTCGCTCGCGAGCCTCAGCGCGAACGTGGTCTTTCCGGCCCCGGGGGTCGCGGCCGCGAGGAAGTCACGGGGACCTCCGCCCTGCCCGTCCGGCCCGTCGAGCGAGAAGTACAGGTCGAGCGCCTCGGCCTGCCACGCGCGCAGGCGCTGAGCGGTGCCCCACGGCGCACGCTGCGGGTACGTCGGGCTGAGATGCTCCGCCGCGAACGACCCGATGTGGGGCTCGGACGCGTCGTCTCGTCCTTCGCTCAGCGCGAGGCCCGCGCCGTCCGGCCTGTCTTCGAGCAGGGGTGCGGCGGCGGATTCGTCGGTCACCGAACACCCCTTCCCCCGTGGACAACGAGTCACCACGATAAACGACCCGGACGACATCGAGGGCCGGGACGCCGCCGGGTCGCGGCATCCGATCGCGTCCTGCCCGTGCCGCGATACCCTGACAGTCGGTCACAAGCCGAGGAGGACGCGAGCCACATGCCCACACGCGAGGATCACCGGAGTCCCTACGTCGCCAACGCCGAGCCCCACCCTTGGCGGCGGTACGTCGCACTGGGCGATTCGTTCACCGAGGGGGTCGGCGACCCCGAGCCGGCGGCGCCGAACGGGCTGCGGGGCTGGGCTGACCGCGTCGCCGAGGTGCTCTCGGAGCAGGTCGAGGACTTCGCGTACGCGAATCTCGCGATCCGCGGGCGCCTCATCGGCCAGATCGTCGACGAGCAGGTGGAGCCGGCGATCGCGCTCAAGCCCGACCTCGTGACGTTCTCCGCGGGCGGGAACGACGTCATCCGTCCCAACGGCGACCCCGACAACGTGGCACAGCTCTTCGAGGACGCGGTCGTGCGCCTCTCGCAGGGCGGGGCGACGGTCGTCGTGTTCACCGGCATCGACACGGCCTTCACGCCGGTGTTCCGCGGCATCCGCGGCAAGGTCGCGATCTACAACGAGAACATCCGCGCGATCGCCGACAAGTACGACTGCATCGTCGCCGACCAGTGGGCGCTCAAAGAGGTGCAGGACATGCGCTTCTTCGACGACGACCGCCTGCACTACAACGCCCTGGGCCATCACGAGATCGCCCGCATGGTGCTGCGCGCCCTGAACGTGCCCAACGACCTGCAGCCGATGCAGCCCGACCCGCTGCCGCTGCGCACGTGGCGCGAGGCGCGCGCGGTCGACCTCGTCTGGGCGCGCGAGTACTTCGTTCCGTGGGTGCTGCGACGGCTGCGCCACCAGTCCTCGGGAGACACGATCTCGGCCAAGCGTCCCGACCCGCTGCCCGTGACGATCCTGGCGCCCGGACAGGACCCTGCCGCCCACCGCGGCGAGGAGGTCTGACGCATGGCGACGCACCTGATCACCGGGGCAGGCTCGGGCATCGGCGAGGCACTGGCCGACAAGCTCACCGCGCGCGGCGACGAGCTGTGGCTGCTCGTGCGCGACGCCGGCCGCGCCGCGCAGCTGCGCGACCGGTTCCCGGGCGCGCAGACCCTCGTCGGCGATCTCGCCGACCCCGCCCGCCTGTCGTGGGCGTTCAGCCACCAGAGCGTGCCCCCGCAGCTGGACTCTCTCATCCACGTCGCCGGCATCGTCGAGCTCGGGTCGGTCGCCGACACCCCGGTCGCGACCTGGCAGCAGCAGCTCAACGTCAACGCCGTCGCCCCGGCCGAGCTCACCCGGCTCATGCTGCCCGCGCTGCGCACGGCGCGCGGGCACGTCGTGTTCGTGAACTCCGGAGCGGGCCTGCGGGTCAGCCCCGAGTGGGGCTCGTACGGCGCCAGCAAGTTCGCCGTGCGGGCGATCGCCGACGCCTTGCGGGAGGAGGAGCGGCCCTACGGCGTGCGCGTGACCACCGTGTATCCGGGCCGCACCGCCACCCCGATGCAGGAGAAGGTGCATCAGCAGGAGGGAGCGGCCTACGACGCCGCGCGCTGGATCCACCCCGCCTCGGTCGCGACGGCGATCGTCGCCGCGCTCGACCTGCCGCGCGACGCGGAGCTCACCGAACTGACGGTGCGGCCCGGCGCCTGACCGGGGCGCCCGCCGGACGCATGCGTCAGCGGGTGCGCAGCTCCCACAGCGCCACCGCGCTCGCCGCGGCGACGTTGAGAGAGTCGACGCCGCCGGCCATCGGGATCGTGACGACCGTGTCGGCGGCTTCCAGGGCGCGCCGCGACAGTCCGTCGCCCTCGGCGCCGAGGATCAGCGCGACGCGCTCGGGCCGTCGTGCGCTGAACGCATCGAGCGACATGGCGTCGTCCGACAGCGCCAGCGCCGCCAGCTCGAACCCGGCCCCGTGCAGCGCGCCCCGCGCCTCGGACCACTCCGGCAGCCGCGTCCACGGCACCTGGAACACCGTGCCCATGCTGACGCGCACGCTGCGCCGGTACAGCGGGTCGGCGCAGCGCGGGCTCACCAGCACGGCGTCGGCGCCGAGCCCGGCCGCCGCGCGGAAGATGGCACCCACGTTCGTATGGTCGACGATGTCCTCCAGCACGACGACGAGCCGGGCGTCCGCGACCACGTCCGCGACGGCAGGCAGGGCGGGCCGGTGCATCGCCGCCAGTGCGCCGCGGTGCACCGCGTAGCCGGTGAGCGACTCGGCGATCGCGGGCGTCACGACATACACCGGCGTGCCGGCATCCACGAGGTCCTCGACGTCGGCGAGCCACTTCTGCTGCACCAGCACCGAGCGCGGGCGATGGCCGGCGGCGAGGGCGCGGGCGATCACCTTGGCGGACTCGGCGATGTAGAGCCCGCCCTCGGGCTCGAGCACGCGCCGCAGCGCGACGTCGGTGAGGTCGCGGTAGTCGGCGAGGCGTTCGTCGGAGGCGTCGGTGATCTCGAGGACGGGCACGCCTCATCGTCCCACGGCGCGGCGATCACCCGACGAGGCCGACCGCCGCCCACGCGCGCGCGGTGATCGCGAACGCGCCGTCCCCGAGGTCGTCGCGCAGCGCCCCTTCCAGGCGTGCGACCTCCGCGTCGTCGAGCGTCGCGACATAGCGCCCGGCGGGTCCGACCCCGCCCAGGAACGGCCGCCACCAGTCGTCGAAGTCGCGGAAGGCGACCGTGCAGCCCACGATCGCCTGCGTGACGTCGTGCAGGCCGGCGCTCTCGAAGATGTCGACGAGCTGCCCTTCGGAGGCGCCGTTCAGCCCCGACTCGGTGCGCACGTCCGGGTCGAGCGCGGCGGCGACGCGCCAGAAGTCCGAGAGCGGCCCGCTGCCGCCCCCGTGGTCCCACACGCACGCGCTCACCCGGCCCCCGGGGGTCGTGACACGCGCCATCTCGCCCACGCCGCGCACCGGGTCGGTCATGAAATGCACGACGAGCTGCGCGAGCGCCGCGCCGAACACGCCGTCGGCGAACGGCAGGTCCTCGGCGGCGGCGACCCGGACGTCCGCCCCCGGGCAGGCGTCCGCCGTCGCCGCGACGAACACGGGTTCGGGGTCGACGGCTGCGAGCGTCTCGGCGCCGCGTCGCCGGGCGAGCTCGAGCGTCAGCATCCCGGGTCCGCACCCGACGTCGATCACACGCGCCTGCGCGGGCACGCCGTCGAGTCCGATCGCCGCGAACTCCTCCGCCAACGGCGTCGAGAACCGGCCCATGAATGCCGCGTAGCCCTGCGCGCTCACCCCTCCGAAGCCGCCCACGGCCTCATCCTGGCACTGTGGCGGCCACGCCGTAACATGCCCGAAAACCGCGAGGCCTACACTCGACCCCGAAGGGGGTGCGCCGTGACGACGATCGCGACCGAATTCGACGCGAGGACGACGGATGCCGTGGCCGCTGCGGTCTCGGAGCTGTCGGGCCGACGCATCGCGGTGCTGACCGGCGCCGGCGTGTCGACGGACTCCGGGATCCCCGACTACCGCGGCGAGGGCGCCCCTGTGCGCACCCCGATGACGGCCGAGCAGTTCCTCTCCAGCGAGTCCTCACGCCGCCGGTACTGGGTGGGCAGCCATCTCGGCTGGAAGGCCTTCGCGGCCGCCGCGCCCAACCCCGGGCACCGTGCGCTCGCCGCACTGGAGGACCGCGGGCTCGCCACCGGCGTCGTGACCCAGAACGTCGACGGCCTCCACGTGCGCGCCGGCAGCCGCCGCGTCGTCGAGCTGCACGGCACGATGCGTCGCGTCTTCTGCACGCACTGCGGTCAGGTGTTCGACCGCCGCGACCTCGCGCGCCGCGTGGAGGACGACAACCCGTGGATCCGGGTGCCCGAGAACGTCCCGCTCGGCCCGGACGGCGACGTGCTGCCGGAGAGCACCGACGGCTTCGTCATCCCGGACTGCAGCGTCTGCGGCGGGATGCTGAAGCCCGACGTCGTGTTCTTCGGGGAGTTCATCCCCGCCGCGAAGTTCCGCGAGGCGGAGCAGCTCGTGCACACCAGCCAGGCTCTCGTGATCGCCGGGTCGTCGCTCGTCGTGAACTCCGGCATCCGCCTGCTCGAGCGCGCCCGACGCCGGCGCCTGCCCGTCGTGATCGTCAACCGCGGCGCCACACGGGCCGACGCCCGTGCGACGGTCAAGATCGACGCGGGCACCAGCGAGGTGCTGCAGGCCTTCGCCGAGGCCTTGCCGCCGCTCGGCTGACCAGCGGACGAAGCGGGTTCAGCTTCCCGTCATCTCGCGCCGATAGGGTCGAACGGTGACTGCGCTGACCCTGATCCGCCACGGCGAGACCGACTGGAACCTCGAACGACGCATCCAGGGATCGACGGACATCCCCCTCAACGACACCGGCCGGGCCCAGGCCCGCGCGGCCGCCGAAGAGCTCGCGGCGGAGTTCGACCGTCGCGGCGTCACGCCGATCGTGGTGTCGAGCGATCTGCAGCGTGCCCACGAGACGGCGCGCATCATCGCCGCCGTCCTCGACGCCGACGCGCCGATCCTCTACCCCGAGCTCCGTGAGCGCCGCTACGGCGCCGCCGAGGGGATGCTGGTCTCGGAGTACCGCACGCACCACAGCGGACCGGGCCGGTCGCCGGCAGACGGCGAGGAGGAGCGCACGCTCCTGCGCGCCCGTGGCGTCGACGCGCTGCGCCGCATCGCCGCCGACGTGCGGCGCGAGAACGCCCCGACCGACGTTCCCGTCATCGCCGTGTCGCATGGCGGCCTCATCGGCGAGCTCATCCGTCACGCCAGCGGCGACACCCTCCCCCTCGACGGCGAGCGGATCGGCAACGCCTCGGCCCACCGCTTCGTCGTCGAGCGCGACAGCCTGCGCCTGCTCTCGTACAGCGCCGTCGCGGCGTAAGCGCTGCCGACGGCGGCTCAGCCGCTCGCGCGGCCCAGCACGCTGCGCGCGTGCCGCAGCACGGGCTCGTCGACCATCTTCCCGCCGTACGAGAACACGCCCCGCTCCCCCGTCGCCGCGGCCAGCACGCCGCGCGCCCACGACACCGTCTTCTCGTCGGGACGGTACGCGGCGCGGATGATCGCGACCTGCGACGGGTGGATGCAGGCGGTGGCGCGGAACCCGGAGGCCGCGGCATCCGCCGCTTCGATCGCCAGGCGCTTCGTGTCGTCGATGTCGAGGTGCACGGCGTCGATCGCGGCCTTGCCGCGGGCACCCGCCGCGAGAAGCACGCGCGAACGCGCGTACCGGGCGATGTCGCGGTAGCGACCGTTGGGCTTGCGGCTGGAGGTGCCGCCCAGCGACGCGACGAGGTCCTCGGCGCCCCACATGAGCGCCACGACGTTGTCGAGCGCAGCGATGCGATCCGCCTGCGCGACCCCCTTGGCGGTCTCGCACAGCGCCACGACCTCGAACCGCGCGTCCAGACGGCCGATGCGCTTGGGAGACTCCGCCTTGGCCACCATGATGCGTCGGTAGTCGGTCTGCGAGAGCGTCGACAGGTCGGCGGCGAAGGCGTCCGTCTCGGGCGGGTTGACGCGCACGATGACGCGTTCGGGGTCGAGCTCGGACTCGATGAGGTGGCCTCGGGCGGCCGCCTTGTCGGCGGGGGCGACGGCATCCTCGAGGTCGAGGATCACGGCATCCGCCCGCTCCAGCGCCTTCGCGTAGCGCTCGGGCCGATCGGCGGGGCAGAACAGCAGAGCGGGGCCGAGGTCGAAGCTCACGGGGTCTCCTCCGGGGTGTCGGGTGTGCACCACATGAGCGCGGTGCGGGTGGCGAGGGCGACGACCTCACCGCGCTGGTTGCGGCCGGTGTGCTGCAGCGTCACGATGCCCTGGCCGGGTCGCGACGACGACAGGCGCTTCGCCGTGACCTCGGTCTCGGTGTACAGCGTGTCGCCGTGGAAGAGCGGCGCGGGGAACGAGACGTCCGTGAGGCCCAGTTGCGCGACGAGCGTGCCCTGTGTGATCTGCGACACGGATGCGCCGACCATCGTCGCGAGCGTCCACATCGAGTTCATGAGCCGCTGCCCGAACGGCTGATCCGACGAGAACGCGGCGTCGAGGTGCAGCGCCTGGGTGTTCATCGTGAGCGACGAGAACAGCACGTTGTCGGCCTCGGTCGCGGTGCGCCCCGGCCGGTGCAGGTACCGCGCGCCCACCTCGAGCTCGTCGTAGTACAGCCCGCGCTGGACGATGACGGTCGTGCGATCAGGCTCGCTCACGGTGTCACGCTACCCCGAGCGCCCGCGCGATGACGAGGAGCTGCACCTCGTTGGTGCCCTCGCCGATCTCCAGGATCTTCGAGTCGCGGTAGTGGCGCGCCACCGGGTACTCGTTCATGAACCCGTTCCCGCCGAACACCTGCGTCGCGTCGCGGGCGTTGTCCATCGCGGCGTCGCTCGCGGTGAGCTTGGCGATCGCGGCCTGGGTCTTGAACGGCTTGCCGGCGTCCCGCAGGCGTGCGGCATGGTGCCACGCGAGCCGGGCGACGTGCACCCGCTGCTGCATGCGGGCGAGGAGGAACTGGATCCCTTGACGCGTGGCGAGCGCCTCGCCGAACACGGTGCGCTTGCGCGCGTAGTCGACGGCGGCTTCGAGGCATCCCTCCGCCGCCCCGGTCGACAGCGCGGCGATCGCGATGCGCCCCTCGTCGAGGATGTGGAGGAAGTTCGCGAA
>Ga0160450_100890_pt1 | contig 13702 bp, 9 predicted proteins | sample HID1975K_E1MG_FD_108257 | JGI IMG/M metagenome (GOLD analysis project Ga0160450, IMG submission 108257) | Enriched soil microbial communities from UW Madison campus, WI, USA - HID1975K_E1 MG | ecosystem: Environmental > Terrestrial > Soil > Unclassified | place: USA: Madison, Wisconsin | collected...
GCGATCACCGACAGGAAGTAGAAGCGGTAGGCGTCCGAGCCGAACACGTCGGTGATCTCGGTCGGCGCGATGCCGGTGAGCTTCGACTTCGACATCTTCTCGCCGCCGACGAGCAGCCAGCCGTGCGCGAAGACGCCCCGAGGCACCTCGAGGCCCGCGGCCATCAGCATCGCCGGCCAGATGACCGCGTGGAAGCGCAGGATGTCCTTGCCGACGACGTGGTACGCCGGCCAGCGGCGCGCGAACTCCTCGGGGTCGGTGCCGTAGCCGATGGCGGTGGCGTAGTTGAGGAGCGCGTCGACCCACACGTAGATGACGTGCTGCTCGTCCCAGGGCACCGTGATGCCCCAGTCGAAGGCCGAGCGCGAGATCGACAGGTCCTTCAGGCCGTTCTTGACGAACGAGACGACCTCGTTGCGCGCCGAGTCCGGGCGCACGAAGTCGGGGACGGTCGAGTACAGCTCGAGCAGCTTGTCCTGGAACTCGCTCAGCTTGAAGAAGTAGTTCTTCTCCTGCAGCAGCTCCAGCGGCTTGGAGTGGATCGCGCAGACCTTGAGGCCCTCGAACGCGCCCGTGCCGTCCACGATCTCGGACTCGGGCTTGAACTCCTCGCACCCGACGCAGTAGAGCGCCTCGTACTCGCCGGCGTAGATGTAGCCGCGGTCGTAGATGGCCTGCACGAACTGCTGCACGCGCTCCTCATGCCGCGGCTGAGTCGTGCGGATGAAGTCGTCGTTGGCGACGTCGAGGGTCTCCAGCAGCGGGAACCACGCCTCGGTGACGAGCTTGTCGACCCACTCCTGCGGGGTCACGCCGTTGGCGGAGGCGGCACGCATCATCTTCTGCCCGTGCTCGTCGGTGCCCGTGAGCATCCACGTGTCGTCGCCCGCCTGGCGGTGCCAGCGCGCGAGGGTGTCGACCGCCACGGTGGTGTAGCCGTGGCCGATGTGCGGCACGTCGCTCGGGTAGTAGATCGGCGTCGTGATGTAGAAGGACTGGCGGCCGGAAGTCACCAGGAGAGTCTAGTTCGAGCGGATGCCGCCTCCGGCGCTGTGACCGACGGCCCACGTCCCCGGGTCCGCGGAGGGCGGAACGTAACAGTCAGGCGCTCTCTCGCACGACGAGCGTCGTGGGCAGCGTGATCGGCTGCGGCCGGCCGCCCTCGATGACCTCCAGCAGCAGCGACACCATCTCGTCGCTCAGGCGCTCCCACGGCTGGCGCATCGTCGTCAGCGGCGGCTCATGCGTGGCGGCGAGGCCGGAGTCGTCGAATCCGGCCACGGCGATGTCGTCGGGGACGCGCTTGCCGGCCCTGCGGAGCGCCGCGATCGCACCGGCGGCCATGAGGTCGCTCGCGGCGAAGACCGCCTCGATGTCGGGGGCGCGCTCCAGCAGCTTCGCTATGGCCACCGATCCCGACTCCTGGCTGTAGTCGCCCGCCTCGACGAGGGCGGGGTCGAAGTCCTCGCCCATCTCCTGCTCGAACCCGACGAGCCGGAAGCGCCCGCCCGGGGTGTCGTGGGGCCCGGCGATCATCGCGATGCGCCGGTGCCCGCGCGAGCGCAGGTGGCGCGTCATCTCGCGCGCCGAGCCGATCTCGTCGACCGACACGGTGGGGACGTTCGCCTCGTGCCCGAGCGGGATGCCGCAGCACACGGTCGGGACGCCGGCCTCCAGGAGCTGCTCGACGAGCGGGTCGGCCTCGTGCGACGAGATGAGCAGCACGCCGTCGACGTGGCCGGCACCGACGAAGGTGGCCACGCCGGCGCGTTCGGCAGGCGTGCCCGCGACGAGCAGCACGAGCGTCATGGAGCGTTGCGCGAGCGCCTCGGCGGCGCCGCGCAGCAGGAGCGCGAAGGTCGGATCCTGGAAGAGCAGGTGCTGCGGCTCGGTGAGCAGGAACGCCAGCGACCCCGCCCGCCCGGTCGCGAGGCTCCGCGCCGCGTGGTTGGCGGTGTAGCCGGTGCGCCGGATCGCGTCCTCCACGGCCGCGCGCGCATCGGGCGACACCCAGTGCCCGCCGTTGATGACCCGCGAGACGGTGCCTCGGGACACCCCCGCGGCCGCCGCGACATCGCGGATCGTCGGCTTGCGCCGGGCGGTCGTCTCGTCCACGACGAGTGACTCTACCCCGCTCCGGGCCCACAGCGGTCGCCGACACGATCACCGCACTGTGACCGGTCACAGTTGGGTAACGGTTGCCGGCGGAGTCGTGCGGTGCGGCATCCCCTCGAGCAACACTGTGACCGGTCACAGCCGCTGTGACCGCAGCCCCGGCCCCGGCCGGCGCAAGAGCCCTGCACCCGACCCGATGGAGCGTCCATGACCTCGCCCGACCGCTGGCCCGAGATCCGGGGTATCGCCTATGGCGGCGACTACACCCCCGAGCAATGGCCGAAAGAGGTGTGGCGCGAAGACGTCGCCCTCATGCGGGAGGCCGGGGTCAACCTGGTCAGCGTCGGCATCTTCGCGTGGGCGCTGATCGAGACGGATGAGGGCGTGTTCGACTTCGCGTGGCTCGACGAGCTGCTCGACCTGCTCCACGAGAACGGCATCTCGGTCGACCTGGGCACCCCCACCGCCTCTCCGCCCGCCTGGTTCTTCGCGAAGCACCCCGATGCCCGCGTCGTCACGCGCGACGGCGTCACGATGGGCTTCGGCGCGCGGGGCATGGCCTCGCACGCGGCGCCCGCGTACCGCGAGGCGATCGTCCGCATCGCCTCGGCGCTGGCCGAGCGCTACGGCGCGCACCCCGCCGTCGTGCTGTGGCACGTGCACAACGAGTACGGCGTTCCCGTCGGCGAGGACTACTCCGAGCAGTCCGTCCGCGCCTTCCGCGGCTGGCTCCAGGACAAGTACGTGTCGCTCGACGGCCTCAACGCCGCCTGGGGCACCACCTTCTGGGGCCAGCACTACGGCGCATGGGAGCACATCGGCGCCCCCGCCGCCGCGCCCTCCGTCGTGAACCCCGCGCAGCGCCTCGACTTCGCGCGCTTCACCGACCATCAGCTGCGCGCGTGCTTCATCGCCGAGCGCGACGCGATCCGCGCGCACGCCACGCAGCCCGTGACCACCAACTTCATGGCCAACCAGAGCTGGACGACCGACATGTGGGCGTGGGCGCGCGAGGTCGACATCGTGTCGGACGACCATTACCTCGTCGCGGCCGACCCCGAGGGCGAGATCGGCCTCGCGATCGCCGCCGACCTCTCGCGGTCGGTGGGCGGCGGCAAGCCGTGGATCCTCATGGAGCACTCGACGTCGGCCGTCAACTGGCAGCCCCGCAACGTCGCCAAGCGCCCCGGCGAACTCGCCCGCAACTCCCTGACCCACCTGGCTCGCGGAGCCGACGGGATCCTGTTCTTCCAGTGGCGCGCGTCACGCTCGGGCGCCGAGAAGTTCCACTCCGCGATGATCCCCCACGCCGGAACGACGTCGCGCGTGTGGCGCGAGGTGGTCGAGCTCGGCGGCATCCTCGGCCGGCTCGACGAGATACGCGGTTCCCGCGTCGCGGCAGACGTCGCCGTGCTGTGGGACTTCGAGTCGTTCTGGGCGCAGGACCTCGAATGGCGACCGTCGGTCGACGTATCGCATGCCGAGCGCATCCGCTCGTTCTACGAGCGACTGTGGCGCGACGGCATCACGGTGGACTTCGCCCTGCCCGGCCAGGACCTGTCGGGCTACAAGCTCGTCGTCGCCCCCGCCCAGTACATGCTGAGCGCCGCCGACGCGGCCAACCTCACGCGGTACGTCGAGTCCGGCGGCACGCTGGTGGTCTCGTTCTTCTCCGCCGTCGTCGACGAGAACGACGCCGTGCCCGCGGGCGGCTTCGTCGCCCCGCTTCGCGACGCGCTGGGCGTCGTGGTCGAGGAGTTCCTGCCGCTGCGCGAAGGCGCCCGCCACGCCGTTCAGTGGCACGGCGACGCCTCGTCGGACGACGCGGCGCTGCTCCTGGCCGATGCCTGGCAGGAGGACGTCGTGCTCGAGGGCGCCGAGGCACGGGGCACGTACGTCGACGGCCCCGGCGCCGGCGGCGCCGCCGTCACGCGGCACACGCACGGCTCCGGTGTCGGCTGGTACCTCAGCACCCGACTGGATGCCGCCGCCCTCCGCACCGTCATGGCCGAGGTGTACGCCGACGCCGCTCTCGCGCCGGCCGCTCACCCCGAGGGCCTCGAAGTCGTGGTGCGCCGCGGTGACGCCGCCGACTTCGCGATCGCGGTCAACCACCGCGACGATGCCGCCGCGTTCGCGGCGACCGGCGTCGAGCTCGTCACCGGCGCCGTCGTGGACGGCACGCTCACCGTGCCGGGCGGCGGCGTGGCGGTCGTCCGCCTGGACCGCACCCCCTGACCCGCACCTCCTGCACCACACCACCACCGAAAGGAAAACCATGCGCAAGCAGATCGCATTCGGAGCGCTGGCGCTCACGGCAGCGGTCGTCCTCGCCGGCTGCGCCGGCGGAGCGGCCGACAGCAGCGGCGACAGCGACGCCGACGGCAAGGGCGCCGAGCTCGTCATCTGGACCGACGAGGAGCGTCAGGCCGCCGTCAAGGACGCCGCCAAGGCGTTCGAGGACGAGACCGGCGCGACGGTCAAGATCGTCAAGAAGAACTTCGAGGATCTCCGCAACGACTTCATCGCCCAGGTGCCGACCGGCAAGGGCCCCGACATCACCGTCGGCGCGCATGACTGGCTCGGGGCACTCGTCGCCGCCGGTGTCGTCGACACGATCGACCTCGGCGACAAGGCGTCGGAGTTCGAGCCCGTCGCGCTCGAGGCGATGACCTACGACGGCCAGCTCTACGCCCTGCCCTACTCGCTGGAGACGATCGCCCTCGTCCAGAACGCCGACCTGGTCGGCTCCGAGGCGCCCGCGACGTGGGACGACATGATCCAGAAGGGCCTCGCGGCCGGCACCGAGCGCCCGTTCGTCATCAACACCAACGGCGAGACCGGCGACGGCTACACGATGTACGGCTTCCAGACATCCTTCGGGGCGCCCGTGTTCGTGCAGGACGACTCCGGCTCGTACACGACCGAGGTGGGCATGGGTGGCGCCGCCGGCGAGGCGTTCGCGCAGTGGCTGGGCGCCAACGGCAAGAACGGCACCGGCTACATCTCCACGACCGTCGACTACGACATCAACAACGAGCTCTTCAACTCGGGCAAGGCGCCCTACACGATCCAGGGGCCGTGGGCGATCAGCGCGTACCCCGACGTCAAGAACATCGTGGTGAGCCCCATCCCGTCGGCCGGCGGCCAGCCCGCCGCGCCGTTCGTGGGCGTGCAGGGCTTCTATCTGAGCTCGCAGTCGAAGAACAAGCTGCTCGCGCAGTCGTTCCTCGTCGACTACCTCGGGACCGAGGACGCGCAGCGCGCGCTGTACGAGGCCGACCCCCGCATCCCGGCGTGGTCGACGCTGGCAACGGAGGTCGCCTCCGACCCGATCATCGCGGGCTTCCTCGCGTCGGCGCAGAACGGCGTGCCGATGCCGAGCATCCCCGAGATGGGCTCGGTGTGGGATCTGTGGAACGCCGCGCAGTCGCAGATCATCAACGGCGCCGACCCGGTGTCGACGTGGAACCAGATGGTCACCGACGTCGAGACCGCGGTCAAGGGCTGATCCCACCGACCACCGGTCCCTCACGAACTCCGGGAGGCGGGCGAGTGCCTCTCCCCGCCTCCCGGACTCCACCCACTCCCCGCACGACTTCCTTCGACAGGAGCACCCGCATGACGGTGGACGCACCTCCCTCACCGCCGGCGACCACGACCGCGCCGCCGCGCGAATCCCACGCGCGCCGCTGGCGCGGGCCCGGCTGGGGCTTCATCGTGAAGCTCGGGCTGATGGCGCTGGTCAACGCGTTCGGCGTCATGACGCTGCTGAGCGCCTTCCGCGCCGAGTCATGGGTCGTCTTCGGCGGGATGCTGGTGCTCCTCCTGGCCGCCGACATCGTCTACTTCACGCGGCGCGCGCTCCCGTTGAAGTACCTGGTGCCGGGGCTGGTGTTCCTGCTCGTGTTCCAGGTGTTCATCTTCGGGTACACCGCCTACATCGCCTTCACGAACTACGGCACCGGCCACGCGGGGACGCAGGAGCAGGCCGTCGAGGCGGCCCTCATCCAGGGTGAGCGCCGGGTCGAGGACTCCCCCACCTACCCGCTCTCGGTGCTGCAGCGCGGCGACCAGCTGGGCTTCGCGATCGTCGGCGAGGACGGCGATGTGCTCGCGGGCACCGCGGATGAGCCGCTCGACGAGGTGCGCGGCGCCCAGATCGGCCAGGCCGGCGCCCCCACCGAGGTGCCCGGCTGGACCGTGATCCCCAAGGCGACCGTGATCACCGACGCCGACCTGCAGGCGCAGATCGCGGCGCTGCGCGTGCCCGTGTCCGACGACCCCAACGACGGCTCGATCCGCACGCGTGACGGCTCGACGGGCGCGGTGTACGAATCGACGCTGGTGTGGGATGCCGACGCCCAGACGATCACCGACACCACCACCGGCACCGTCTACACCGCGGACGACAGCGGATCCTTCGTCGCGGAGGACGGGTCCGCGCTGCCGGCGGGCTGGTACGTCAACGTCGGCTTCGAGAACTTCCTGCGCATCTTCACCGACCCGGCGCTCGCCGGCACGCTGCTCTCGGTCACCGTGTGGACCTTCGTGTTCGCGACGCTGTCGGTGCTGCTGCCCTTCGCCCTGGGTCTGCTGCTCGCGCTCATCTACAACGACGCGCGCATCAAGGGCCGCCGCTTCCTGCGGACGCTGTACATCCTCCCGTACGCCTTCCCGGCGTTCATGTCGGCGCTGCTGTTCCGCGGCATGTTCAACGCCGAGTTCGGCATCATCAACGACCTCTTCTTCTTCGGCGCGCACATCAACTGGCTGGGCGATCCGTGGCTCGCGCGAACCGCAGTCATCTGGGTGAACCTGTGGCTCACCTATCCGTACTACTTCCTGGTGTGCACCGGCGCCTTGCAGGCGCTGCCCCAGGACACCCTCGAGGCCGCCGCCATCGACGGCGCGGGGCGCGCCCGGCAGCTGCGCTCGATCATCCTGCCGCTCGTGCTGGTCGCGACCGCGCCGCTGCTGATCTCGTCGTTCGCGTTCAGCTTCAACAACTTCACGGTCATCTACATGTTCAACAACGGCGGGCCGTCGATCCCCGGTGCGCCGTACGCCCTCGGCGCCACCGACATCCTGATCTCGGCGATCTACGACATCTCGGGAGTCTCCGGCGGGGCGGCCGACTACGGCCTCGCGAGCGCACTGTCGATCCTCGTGTTCGCCGTGGTCGGCGGCATCTCGGCGATCGCGTTCCGTCAGACCCGCAAGCTCGAGGAGTTCCAGTGATGTCCACCGCCACGACCGCCTCCGCCTCCGGCACTGCCACCGCCACCGCGGCCGACCCGCGGCGCAGCGCCCGCCGCCGGCGCTGGCTGCTCGACGTCGGCTGGAAGTACCTGCTCGCCGTCGTCGTGATCTTCTACGCGATCTTCCCGCTGGTCTACGTGCTGTCGGCCTCGCTCAACCCCCACGGCACGCTCGCCGCGAGCAACGCGCTGTTCAGCGTCATCGACCTGTCGAACTTCTTCGCGCTGGGTCAGACGCAGTTCTGGACGTGGGCGGGCAACACGCTGCTGATCGGCGGCATCTCGTCGGTGGGCGCCGTCCTCATGGGCGCCGCGGCCGCGTACGCGTTCTCGCGCTTCCGCTTCTCGGGGCGGCGTGCGGGCCTCACGGGGCTGCTGATCATCCAGATGTTCCCGCAGGCGCTCGCCTTCGTCGCGATCTTCCTGATGCTGCTGACCCTCGGCGAGGTCGTGCCGGCGCTGGGACTCAACTCCAAGATCGCGCTGATCTGCGTCTACCTGGGCGGCGCGCTCGGCGTCAACACGTTCCTGATGTACGGCTTCTTCAACACCGTGCCGATCGAGATCGACGAGTCGGCCAAGATCGACGGCGCGACGCACGCGCAGATCTTCTGGCGGCTCATCATGCCGCTCGTGACGCCCATCCTCGCGGTCGTTGCGCTGCTCGCCTTCATCGCCGCGTTCGGCGACTACATCATCGCCAAGATCGTCCTCGTCTCCGAAGAGAACTGGACGCTCGCGGTGGGCATGTACCAGTGGGTCTCGAACCAGCTCGCCTCGAACTGGGGGCTGTTCGCCGCAGGCGCGGTGATCGCCGCGATCCCCGTCCTCGTCCTGTTCCTGTCGCTGCAGCGCTACATCGTCGGCGGCCTCACCGCGGGCTCCGTCAAAGGCTGATCCCGCGGCGCCGGCGCTATCCGCGGACGGCGAGCGAGGCCTGATACAGCTCGCGGCTGGAGTGTCCGGTCAATCCGGACACCTCGGCCGCGGCATCCTTCAGCCGCATGCCGTCGCGCACGAGCTCGAGCACCTGGGTGACCGCGTCGGGGAACGCGACGCCGCGCGCGGGCGCGCCCGCCACGACGATCACGAGCTCGCCCCGGACGCCGGCCTCGGCCCACGAGACGAGCTCGGCGAGCGTGCCCCGCGCGACCTCCTCGTGCAGCTTCGTCAGCTCGCGGCACACCGCGGCGCGACGGTCGGCCCCGAACTCGGCGGCCATGTCGGACAGCGACGCCGCCACGCGTGAGGGCGCCTCGAAGAACACCATCGTGCGGGGCTCGGCCGCGAGCGCCCGCAGCGTCGAGGTCCGCTCCCCCGACTTGCGCGGCAGGAACCCCTCGAAGCTGAAACGGTCGGTCGGCAGGCCCGACACCGCCAGCGCGGTCACGACGGCGCTCGGGCCCGGGATCGCGGTGACCACCACGCCGGCCTCGGCCGCCGCGGCCACGACACCGTAGCCGGGATCGCTCACGGTGGGCATGCCGGCGTCGCTCAGCACGAGGACGTCCTGGTCGCGCGCGAGCTCGACGAGCTCGGGCGCGCGGTCCTTCTCGTTGTGGTCGTGCAGGGCGATGAGCCGCGGCCGGTTGGCGACTCCGAGGGCCGCCAGCAGCCGCTGCGTCGTGCGGGTGTCCTCCGCCGCGATGACAGTGGCCGCTTCGAGCGCCTCGACGAGCCGGCGGGAGGCGTCCCCGAGGTTGCCGATGGGGGTCGCCGCGAGGATGATCACGTGCTCAAGCCTAGACTCGGCTCCCAGCTTCGGCAGAGGCCGCCGCCTAGACTGGGGCGGGTGACGGATGCCCCGCGGCTCGAGGCCGACCAGCCTGCCGCGCCCCTCCTGCCGCCCCCGCGTCCGAGCCTGTACGACCGGTTCACGACGCGCGTGACGGCGGATCCGCGGGCGCAGCGCCTGTACCGCTGGCTCGGCCCCGCCCTGGTGGTGCTGCTCGCGGCCGTGCTGCGTCTCTGGAACCTCGCCGCGGCGCATGACCTCATGAACCAGTTCGACGAGACGTACTACGTCAAGGACGCCTGGTCGATGCTGCACCTCGGCTACGAGGGCTCGTGGCCGTCCGACGCGAACGCGAGCTTCCTGGCCGGCGATCCGAACGTCTTCACCTCGAACCCCTCGTTCGTGGTGCACCCGCCGCTGGGCAAGTGGATCATCGGCCTCGGCATGCTCGTGTTCGGCCCCGACTCGGGCTGGGGCTGGCGCATCACCACCGCGCTCCTCGGCACCGCATCGGTGCTGCTGCTGATGCTGATCGCCAAGCGCCTCACGCGGTCCACCACGTTCGCCGTCGTGGCCGGGCTCCTCATGGCCGTCGACGGCCTCGCGATCTCGATGAGCCGCATCGCCCTGCTCGACACGTCGCTCACGTTCTTCGTGCTGCTCGCGTTCCTGTTCGTGCTGCGCGACCGAGAGCGCACCATGACCCGCATCGCCGCGACGGTCGCCGCCCGGTACGACGGCGACGACCCGCCGTCGTGGGGTCCCATCCTGTGGAACCGCCCGTGGATCATCGCGGCCGGGGCGGCGCTGGGTGCCGCGAGCGCGGTCAAGTGGTCGGGCGCGTGGGTGCTCGCCGGGCTCGGGGTCTACCTCGTCGTGACCGATGCGCTCGCCCGCCGCCGTGCGGGTGTGCTGTACTGGCCGACGGATGCCGTGCGCCAGGGACTCGCGACATTCGTGCTCTTCGTGCCCGTCGCGGTCGTCGTGTACGTCGCGTCCTGGACGGGCTGGCTCGTCACCGACGGCGGCTACGACCGCAACTCGGGCGGCAACGCCCTGGAGAGTCTGTGGCTGTACCACGAGGCCATGTACCGGTCGACGTCGCAGATCACCGCCGGCCACACGTACGCCAGTCCGGCGTGGCAGTGGCCCCTGCTGCTGCGCCCCACCGGCGTGTACTGGCACCACGACGCGCTGGGTGTGAACGGCTGCGAGGCAGCCAATGGGTGCGCCCAGGTCATCTCGACGATCCCCAACCCGCTGATCTGGTACGCCGGTGTCGCGGCCGTGCTGTACCTCGCGTACCGGTTCGTGGTGGCGCGGGACTGGCGGTACGCCCTCGTGCTCACGGGCGTCGCCGTGACGTACGTGCCATGGCTGTTCCTGCCGACGCGCACGGTGTTCCAGTTCTACACGGTGCTCATCCTGCCGTTCATGCTGCTGGCGCTGACGTTCGCCTTGAAGGACATCGCGGGACCACCGGACGCCCCCGCGCATCGGCGGCTGACCGGGCAGCGCCTCGTGCTCGTGTTCCTGGGGGTCGCGCTCGCGCTGTCGGCGTTCTGGTACCCGGTCATCTCGGCGATGAACGTCACGTATGACTTCTGGCACCTGCACGCGTGGATGACCGGCTGGATCTGACGTGCGACGCCCGCGAGGTCAGGGCTGGAGATCGCGCGGGTCGGTGACCGGCAGCCGGCACGCGAAGTCCCGGCAGTCGTAGGCGGTGGACAGGCCGTCGCGCAGGCTCTTGTCGGCGAACAGCCCGAATCCCGCCGCGGTCCAGGCCTGCGCCTGTTCCGGCGTCACGACGGCGACGACATCGGCCGGGATGCCGCGCGCCGCGGTGGCGAGTGCGGCCTCGGCATCGGGCGTGACGACGACGAGCTGACGCGGCGCGACGGCGAGCGTCGCGGCGACCCGCAGCAGCGCGCCGTACGCGAGCGGCTGAGCCAGGGCGGCGGGCGCGTGGGCGGCGACGAGCCGCTCCGCGCGGTCACGCGAGGAGGGCGCGAGGCCGTCGTCGGCGCCGAGCAGCCACAGGGCGGCGGCGGCACCGGCGAGGGCGGCGGGACCGGACGGCTCGTCGGCGTCGGACGCGGAGTCCGGCGCCCCGATGCCCTGCCCGGCGAGCACCGGATCGCCCCCGCCCGGAGCCGCCGGCACGTCGCCGGCATCGAAGCACGCGTCGACGAGCTCCCGCGCGCGCACCGCGTACGCGACCTCGCCAGTGGCCACGGCGAGGTCGGCAAGCCCTCGCGCCAGCTGCCCGTAGTCCGCGAGCGTCGCCGGCGAGCGCGACGGAACCTCGTCGAGCGATGCGCGTACGAGCCGCCCGTCCGCCGCGACGTTCGTCTCGAGGACGGCGTCGGCCGCCCAGCGCGCGGCCTCGATCCAGGCGGGTTCGCCGAGCGCGGCACCGGCACGGGCGAGCGCGCCGATCGCCAGACCGTTCCAGCCGGTCACGACCTTGCCGTCGACGGCCGGGGGTTCCAGGCCTGCACGGCCGCCGGCATCCCTCGTGTAGTACCCGCCCTCGCTGCGCGCACCGTCGATCCACGACTCGGAGTCCTGTGCGGCGCCGAAGCCGCCGCCGGGCTGCTGCAGCACGTCGACGAGGAATCCGGCGAGGCCCCGCGCGACCTCGGGACGCGGCGGTGTCGCCTCGAGCGCGACCTCGAGCAGCTGGGTGTTGTCGGTGAGCATGCGCTCGTAGTGCGGCACCGTCCAGTCGGGGCGCGTCGCGTACCGGAAGAACCCGCCTTCGACCCGGTCCCGCAGCGGGGAGGCCGACATCGCCGAGAGGGCCCGGTCGGCCACGGCGGATGCCGCGGCCGCTCCGTCGCGCACGACCGGCGCCTGCAGGAACCGCAGGGCGGTGGCGACCGGGAACTTCGGGGCGGCGACGGCAGGGTCGCCGAACCCGCCGTGGCGCGGGTCCTCGCGGGCGGCGAGCGCCTCGGCCGCAGCCCGCAGGTCGGCGGCGGTCGGCGCGTGCGTCGGACGGTCACGGGTGGTTGCCTGCGCCTCGGCGAGGGCATCGGCGATCGCGTCGGCCGTCTGGTCGATCTCGCCGCGGCGCGCGGTCCACGCCTCGTCGACAGCGGCCAGCACCTGCCGGAAGGCGGGCATGCCCGCGCGGGGCGCCGGAGGGAAGTAGGTTCCGGCGTAGAACGGCCGCCCCTCGGGGGTCGCGAACACCGTGAGCGGCCAGCCGAGGTTCGGCGTGAAAGCGGCCGCGGCGGCCATGTAGGCGGCGTCGACCTCGGGATGCTCCTCGCGATCGACCTTGACCGCCACGAACCCGGCGTCGAGGTCTGCGGCGGTGGCGGCATCCTCGAACGACTCCCGTGCCATGACATGGCACCAGTGGCACGTCGAGTAGCCGATCGACACCATGACGGGGACGTCCCGTCGTCGCGCCTCGGCGAACGCCTCCTCGCCCCACGGATACCACGCGACCGGATTGCCCGCATGGGCTCTCAGGTACGGGCTCGTGGCATCCGCGAGGCGAGGGTTCACGGCATCCGCTCCGGCAGAGGGACCGGGGTCAGTTGACCTCGTCCGGGTGCGCGCTCACGCGGCCCGAGCCGTCGCCCGTGTCCATCGCGTCGATCGCGGCGATCTCGTCGGCCGTCAGCTCGAAGTCGAACACGTCGAGGTTCTCCTCCAGGCGCTCGCGACGCACCGACTTCGGGAAGACGATGTAGCCCTTCTGCAGGTGCCACCGCAGCACCGCCTGGGCGGGCGTCTTGCCGTGCGCCTGAGCGGCGGCCGCGACCGGTGCGGCGTCGAAGAGGTCGTACTTGCCCTGGCCGAGGGGGCCCCACGACTCGATGCGCACGTCCTGCGCGGCGGCCCAGTCGGTGATGTCGCGCTGCTGGTAGGCCGGGTGCAGTTCGATCTGGTTCACGGCCGGCACGACGCCGGTCGCGGCGACGATGCGCTCCAGGTGCGGCACCAGGTGATTCGACACGCCGATGCTGCGGGCGAGTCCCTGTCCGCGCAGCTCGACGAGCTTCTCCCACGCGTGCACGTAGTTGTCGTGCGCCGGCGCGGGCCAGTGCACGAGGTACAGGTCGACCTGTTCGAGACCGAGCTTCTCGAGGCTCTCGGCGAGCGCGGCGTTCGGCTCGTCGCCGGCCTGCCGGTCGTTCCACAGCTTGGTGGTGATGAACAGGTCGCCACGGGCGATGCCGCTCGCGGCGAGCGCCGCGCCGACGCCCTCTTCGTTGCCGTAGATCGCCGCCGTGTCGATGTGGCGGTAGCCGACCTCGAGCGCTTCGCTCACGGCCCGCTCGGTGTCGGCAGGCGGCACCCGGAACACGCCGTAGCCGAGCTGCGGGATCTGGTAGCCGTCGTTGAGGGTCACGGTGGGGACTGTCATGCATCCAGCCTAGGCTCCTGCGGCAGGGCACGGACCGGCGGCCGACCGGCGCGATACGATCGAAGGCTATGTCTTCGCCCGCACCCGTCATCTCGTACCCGCCGGAGCTTCCCGTCAGCGCGGCGCGCGACGAGATCGCGCGCGCCATCCGCGACCACCAGGTCGTCATCGTCGCCGGCGCGACCGGCTCGGGCAAGACCACGC
>Ga0160450_100892_pt1 | contig 13667 bp, 8 predicted proteins | sample HID1975K_E1MG_FD_108257 | JGI IMG/M metagenome (GOLD analysis project Ga0160450, IMG submission 108257) | Enriched soil microbial communities from UW Madison campus, WI, USA - HID1975K_E1 MG | ecosystem: Environmental > Terrestrial > Soil > Unclassified | place: USA: Madison, Wisconsin | collected...
CCGTTGTTTATTCTTCCGGGAATTTTATGTTATGCGTTATATCCAGAACTAGGAAGCAATTCTGATTTAGCATATATGACCATGGTTACGAATCTTTTCCCAAGCGGAATGAACGGTTTGGTAATTTGTGTGATGATTGCTGTTTTGGTGGGAACAATCGGATCTTCATTAAACGCTTTAAGCACCGTTTTTACCAATGATATTTATGTAAAGAAAATTAACCCGACGGCGACGATTCAGGATCAAATTAAAATTGGTCGATTAACAATTGCTGCTGGATGTGTTTTTGCAATTTTAATTGCAGTTGCGATTGACAATATCAAAGGACAGAACTTATTCAACATCTTTCAGGCGGTTTTAGGGTTCTTGGCGCCTTCGTTATCTGTTGTTTTCCTTTTGAGTGTTTTCTGGAAACGCACCACCAAAAAAGCCGTAAATGCAACGCTTTCTTGGGGTTCTGCGTTTAGTTTATTTGTTGGAGTTTTATATTTATGGATTTTTCCAGCGGATAAATATCCCGCTTGGCCTCACTTTTTATTGATTTCGTTTTACATTTTTGCTGTGCTTTTAATTACAGCTGTTATTATTTCTTTAACCGATAGAAATCCTGAAGTTAATGTTTCAGATGAAACGGATATTCCTAAAACAAGTAAGAAAGTGAAATTGTTATTTGGTTTGTTAGGATTGACGATTTTGGCTTTGTATTTGGTTTTTAATGGGAATTAATAAATTCAAAGAATTTCAAACATAGCCCGTGGTTTCAACCACATGAACACAATATATAACATTACGATTATCAAAATACGTTCTCCAGTGGTTGAAACCACTGGCTATGTTTTGAAAAAGAATATAAATAAAAAAAAGTTTTTTTATGAATAGCCTTTAGTTTCAACTGGAGGGATATTTGAAAGAAAAGGCTTTAACCAAAATATCTGCATTTTGGTTAAAGCTTTTTAAATTTTTGTGTTATTCCCAACTAGGAAAACCAGCGCTATTAAATCTTTACAAAAACCAAAACAATATTTATTTAGTAGTATAAAAATTACATTTTAATTTATTTGTAGTATTTTTATTATATTTGCATTGTTTTTAAAACATTGTTTAACGATAAAAATAGAATCATGTCAAAAACTATATTGGCAATTGCAGTTTTTTTTACAGTAAGTATTGGTAAGATTGCATCGCAGAATCAAAAAATCTATGTCACACGTGTGCAAAAAGAAGACAATAGTGTGGAGTTTAATTATATTAAATCTACACCAGGAAATTATTTTCTTGAATTTGATTTAGAAAGCGTAACGAATACAGAGGATATTTCTGCATTCAAAAAAACTTATAATTTAAATCTAGAGGCTAATTCTGGTACACTTTTTAAATTATATCCAACAGATAAAAATAGGCAGATATATTGCTCATACACTTATAGTTATAAAAAAGGTCTTATAAAACCAGAAGTAGATAATTCTATAATTTATTATTTGCCATTTAAAGAAAATAAAAATGTTGAAGTATATGAGTCTTTTAGATATAATGTAAGTCCAGAAATATGGAAAAATTATGGGGTTTATTCTAAAAGTAAAGATACTATATGTGCTATGAGAAAAGGTATAGTTACGGATATTAGAAAATTTCCTGTAACAGAAAAGGGTAAAACAGTTTTTAGAAGTGAAGTTATAATTGATCACGCGGATGGAACAAATGCATCATATATGGGTATAGATGAAAAGTCAATAGCTGTGAAGGTGAATGATTTGGTTCTTCCGGGTTTTAGAATTGGGGTTATGGATGACGTATTAGATGAGGATAAAAACCACAATTTTAAATTCAATGTTTATTATTTTTCTGATGAAGAAATTCAGGGCTTAGACGGCAAAGGTGTCAAAATAGTTGAAAGATCAGTTTTTCCAGTTTTTTACACCGCTGAAGGATATTTGAATTTAGCAACTGATAAAAATTATACTGTAAAACATGCAGATGAAATTTTTATTAAAGAGATGACTGCTCAGGAAAAAGAAAAATATCAATCTCAGTACAAAGGTTAATATTATACAAAACAAAAAATGCTCCAGATATTCTGGAGCATTTTTTATATAGAAACTTTAAAAGTTAATCTTTAATCTTTTTTCTACCTTCAATATTTGGCAAGAATCCTGTAATAATACCAATTAAAGGCAGGAAAGCACAAATCTTAAATACATATTCTATACTTGTAGCATCGGCAATTTTTCCTAAAATAGCAGAACCTAAACCACCCATTCCGAAGGCAAATCCGAAGAAAAGACCCGCAACAAGTCCGACTTTTCCGGGTAGTAATTCAGTTGCATAAACCAGAATCGCTGAGAACGCCGAAGAAAGAATTAATCCGATAATTACAGATAAAGTTCCAACCCAGAATAAAGAAACGTAAGGCAACATTAAAGTAAACGGAGCAACACCTAAAATAGAAACCCAGATTACATATTTTCTGCCATATAGATCTCCAATTGGTCCTCCAATTAAAGTTCCTGCTGCAACAGCACCCGAGAACAAGAATAAATATACTTGTGATTGCTGAATTGTGATGTGAAATTTATCTATAAGAAAGAAAGTATAATAACTTGTAATACTGCTCATGTAGAAAAACTTAGAGAATATCAGAATCAATAAAACAACTAACGAAACAATTACCTTATTTTTTGATAAATGATGTGTCTCAATTTTATATGCTGATTTATTAGCGTTTCTCTCAGATAAATGTGCTGTATACCAAATCGCAATTTTATACAAAGCAAAAACACCAACTAACGCAATTATGCAAAACCAAGCGATATAAGATTGTCCGTGCGGAATTACAATAAATGCGGCTAATAAAGGTCCGATGGCACTTCCAGCATTTCCTCCTAATTGAAAAATAGACTGCGCCAAACCTTTTTTCCCGCCCGAAGCCAAATGTGCTACGCGTGAAGATTCAGGATGGAAAATTGAAGATCCAATTCCGATTAAACTTACTGATAACAATAAGTTGATAAAACTCGAAGCGATTGAGACAAAGAAAAGCCCAACCATTGTAAAACACATTCCAACAATCAGCGAATAAGGTTTAGAATTTTTATCCGTATACATTCCCACAAATGGCTGTAAAATAGAGGCTACCATTTGGTAGGTCAGAGTAATAATACCAATTTGAGTAAAACTTAAACTGAAGTTTTCTTTTAAAAGCGGGTAAATTGAAGGCACAACAGCCTGTAAAAGATCATTAATTAAATGAGAAAAACTGATGATAAATAAGATCGAATAGGTGGTTTTTTTAACTATGTCTGGATTTGCTTTAATAGTGTCCATGAGATATTTTTTGATTTTTAAATTAGGTTAAAAAACAACAGCTGAATTATTTTTTGCAAAGATTAAAAGAATAGTAATGTCAGAATTGCTATATTTGGACAATGAATAACCAGATTCGGACATATCGAATGGCGCAGGAACATGGATACAGAGTTGATCCATCGATACCTGTTATTGGCTATACCGAAATGGTAACCAATGAAATGTGTATTTCACATTCGCATCCAAGAGGCCAGTTAATCTATGCAACTCGTGGCGTAATGAACGTTGTGGTTGGAAATCATATTTGGGTTGTGAATCCGTTGCAGGGTTTGTGGCTTCCGGGCGGAGTAGAACATCAGGTTACTTTTCAGAAAGACGTTAATTATTACAGCGTTTTTATCGATCCGTCTGCAATGGAAAGATTACCAACCAACAGTTTTTCCTTTGACATTCCGATGTTTTTAAAGCAATTGGTTTTTAAAATCATTTCTTTTGGAGTTGAAGGAAATCTTACTCCGTCTCAAAAAAGAATTAGCGACGTTTTTTTGGATGAATTGGCTTTAATTGAGCCAAGTGCCACTTTTCTGCCAACAACGAATCACGAAAGATTGCAAAAAGTAGTTGAGCTTTTAATGAATGATATTGCCAACAAAAACACGATTGAATATTACGCCGAACTTTCTTTTATGAGCACCAGAACTTTATCGCGTTTATTCATCAAAGAACTGGGAATGAATTTCAGCGATTGGCGTACACGTTTAAAATTATTAGAAGCCATAAAACGTTTGGGTGAAAAACAATCCATCAAAGAAATCGCGTTCAATTTAGGTTACGAAACTACAAGCGCCTTTATTTATATGTTTAAAAAGCATTTAGGAAAAACGCCTTCTAACTATATTTTAGAAGATGAAAACGATAAATTATCGGCTTAGATAATAATGCAAATTAGAACGCGGATAAAACGGATTTACTTCGTAAAGACGCTGATTGACATGGATTTTTTTAGTTTTATCTAGAATAAGCATAATAATTGTCATTTCGACTGAAAGTAGAAATCACACTAGTAATTCTACAAAGATTGGCGACAAACGTTGCGGAATCTCGCGTGTGATTTTTCCTTTCAGTCGAAATGACAATAAATACGTAAATATTTAGAATCCGTCACATCCATGTCCCATAAAATTGTAACATCATTTTTTTTAGTACTAAAAAAGTGATAAGCCGTAATTTTTCCCTTAAAAAATTATCAAAAAGTATTATTTTTTATGAAATAGCAGGATAGTGCAGGTTGTGAAATGTAAAAATAACACTTATCTTTAGTCCCAAAATACACTAACTATGCTAAACCGCTTTTCCATTTTTAAAATTTTACTTCTTTTTGTTGCTCTTTTTTCTTGTTCACTTTCATCAGCACAGGAAAAACGAAAAGAAGCGACATGGATCTGGTATCCAGGTGATTTTGAAGTTTGGTTAAGCAATAAAATGCAGGTAAGACGCACTGAACGCGAGGCAGTATTTCCGCCACTTTGGCAATATTACAGTCCTTATGCTTTGGTCACTTTTCAGACAGAAGTAGATATTCCAAAACCAGATGAAGTGAAAATCTTTTCAGAAGGACCTTTTCAATTACTTTTAGATGGCGTTCAAATTTACGGACAGCCAAAATCGATTACAGTTCCTGCTGGAAAACATAAAATTTCCTTTAAAGTTTACAATCAAGAAGTGTTGCCAGCTATTTATATTTCAGGTCAATACATTAAATCAGATGCCTCTTGGAAAGTAACCAACGAAGATAAACTTTGGATTGACGAAACTGGAAAAGCACAACAATCCGGTACACCTTGGGTTCCTGTTGGTTCTTGGAATTTTAATTCTCCAGAAAACAAACCTTCTAAATTTAAATTGACAACTAAACCTTTAAGTGCAAAAAAATCAGAAAAAATAGGATCTGGTCAGTTGGTAGATTTTGGAAAAGAAACTTTTGGTTACATTAAAATTCACGGTTTAAAAGGAAAAGGAAAACTAGCATTTTATTATGGTGAATCTCGTGAAGAAGCGCTAGATTCTGCTAAATGCGAAACTTTAGATCATTTATCTTTTGATGGAAAACAGTCTCAAACCTACACGCATGATGGCTCAAAAGCATTTCGTTATGTTCAGGTACAAGCAGATGCAGGAATAAAATACGATTCGATTTCAATGCTTTATGAATATTTGCCATTAGATTATCGTGGCGCATTCAAATCTTCGGATGAACAATTGAATAGAATTTGGGATGTGTCGGCTTACACGATGCATTTAACGTCTCGTGAATTTTTTATAGACGGAATCAAACGTGACCGCTGGGTTTGGTCTGGCGACGCTTATCAAAGTTATTTAATGAATTATTATTTATTCTTTGATTCGGCTTCGGTAGAACGAACGCTGTTAGCCCTTCGCGGAAAAGATCCTGTAACGGCTCACGTAAATATCATAATGGATTATTCGCTGTATTGGTTTGTAGGTGTTTACGATTACTACTTACACACAGGCGATACAAAATTCATCAAAACTTTTTATCCAAGAATGAAATCACTTATGGATTTCTGTTTAGAAAGAAGAAACAAAAACGGATTCCTTGAACCTTTAGAAGGCGATTGGGTTTTTATCGATTGGGCAGACGGATTACCAAAAACCGGTGAAGTGAGTTTTGAGCAAATGCTTTTAGCAAGAAGTTTAGAAGCTATGGCTGTAAGTGCAGAAATTGCTGGTAAAAGTGAAGATCAAAAACAATATCAAAAATTAGGGAATGATTTAAAAACGAAATTATTTGATGTGTTTTGGGATAAAAAAGAAAACGTCATGAAACACCAGCGTATCGACGGTAAAATTCAAAATATTGTAACCAGATACGCAAATATGTTCGGTATTTTCTTCAATTATTTTACTGAAGAACAGAAACAAAACGTGAAAAATAAAGTGCTACTGAATAAAGATGTTCTTCAAATCACAACTCCATATATGCGTTTTTACGAATTGGAAGCGCTGTGTGCGATGGGCGAACAGAGTTATGTTTTAAAAGAAATGAAAAACTATTGGGGCGGAATGCTGAATGAAGGTGCAACATCTTTCTGGGAAGAGTACAATCCGAACAAAAAAGGAGCAGAACATTTAACGATGTACGGACGTCCTTACGGAAAAAGTCTTTGCCACGCTTGGGGTGCAAGTCCGATTTACTTATTAGGAAAATATTATTTAGGTGTAAAACCAACTGCTCCGGGTTATTCAGAATACGAAATCAAACCTAGTTTAGGAGGTTTAAAATGGATGGAAGGAAAAGTGCCAACACCAAATGGAGAAGTTGCTGTGTATTGCAGTACCAAAGAAATTAAAGTAAAAGCAGGTGAAGGAGAAGGGAAATTGATTTTTGAAAGTGCGAGCAAACCTAAAACAAACTCTGGAACAATTACAGAATTAGCAAAAAATAAATATCAGTTGATTGTAAAACCGAATGTGGAGTATAAAGTGAGTTATAAGGCTTTGTGAGTTATGAGTTATGAGTGATTAGTTGATAGTTTGTAACACCCAGTTTGTCATTCCGACCGAAGGGAGGAATCACACTCGTAACCACAAAGATTGTCGACTATTGTTGCGGAATTCCTAGTGTGATTCCTCCTCCGTCGGAATGACAAAAAAATAAAAAAAATAAAAAACCAATGTTTTCAAAAAATAAAAATTACAACTTCAAATTAAAAACCGCATTCTTAATGCTGTTTGTAATCTGCATTCAAGCCACAGCACAAAACACCGCATGGAAACCAGCATCATTTGAAATTGTAAAATCCAATTACAAAACTTTCAAAACCACACAATACGCTCATGTATTTTCAGGAAGCAAACACAATATCGTTCGTGTAGCTCCAGAATTGGAAGGTTTAAGAGGTGTTGAACTTCCTTTAGATAAATATAAAAACGGAACCAATGCTCCATTGCAATTAAAGTTTAAAGAACCAGTAACTGTTTTAATTGGAGTTTTTCAGGATAAAAATGCTGGATATTTACAAGCAAATCAGATTGGAAATAATAATGAGATTCTGGAAAACGGAGTAACAATTACAGGTTTACCACCAGTAAGTGTTTATGCAATTCCTTACGGAAAAGGAACACACACTATTTTACCAAATCAAAAAGGATTGTTTGCTGTTTTGGGAGTTTTGAAAATCAACCAGCAATTGAATGCCAGAGATGCTAAATTACCAGACGGAAAACTTTGGAATCCAACTTTTATCGTTGAAGGATTTTCAGATGAAAAACCGCTTTTCGAAGTTATCGGCGGAGAAAACAAACCTGTTATTGATGAAGGAATGTCTGGAACAGAAGGAATTCAAGGAGGTTTTGAAGGCGGACGTGTGGTTAAAGTCGGCGATACGTATCATATGTTTCCAACCGAAAGAGCAGGAGAAAAAGGCGTTGATTATTATTATGATCGTGTAAAAACCAAAATCGGACATTGGACAAGTAAAGATGCAATTAATTGGAAAAGAGAATCTACAATTTATCAAGCTAGCGGAACTTACGCAGTAACCGAAGATGACAATCCTATGAATGATCGTCGTGCTGCAATTTGGTCGTATATGCCAGTTTTCAATGAAAAAGCAAACAAATGGTACGGCTATTATTTGGCATATACCGTAAGTAAAGAAATAGAACCGAATCACTCTTTCGGAAGAATCTGGCGTTGTGAATCAACTGTAGAAGGAATCAACGGAATTGGTGGGCCATATAAAGATATGGGAATCATTATGGAGCCAGGATTGGATTCTCAGCCTTGGGAAGGCCGTCAGGGGGTTGCTTCCTTTTTTCCATATCAAGTTGGCGATAAATGGTTTGGATTTTATAGCGGTGCGTATCCTTTCAATTCATGGGCAGATTATCCAAAGAAATCAGGAAAAGGCTGGTTTGTAGCTTTAGCAGAATCCAAAAGTTTAGAAGGTCCTTGGTTTAGAATGAATAAAGGTTTGGAACCCATTAAAACCATACATCCACTTTTTGTTGAAAATCCAATTGTAAGTCAATTACCAAACGGAATGTATATCGCTATTTTCGACGGAGGGCCAGACGGCTGGGGGCACCATTTTCCCAACATGATTGCGTATTCGTTATCAGCAGACGGAGTGAATTGGGACGAAGCACATTATCTACCTATAGAAACCAAAGTTGATAAATGGTGGGATATTATGAGAACTCCGCTTTGCTTAATTCCAGAAGGAAATGATGTTTACACCATAGTTTATAATGCAATTGATCTGAAAAGAAGATTTCATCCAACAGGAATGGTAAAGGTAAAATTGAATAGAGATGTGATGGAATCACGTTTGAAAGAGTTGAAGAAATAAAAGAGAGTGGGAAGAAGCAAGATACAAGAAGCAAGATTTTAGAATATAGAGTATAGAAAATAGAAACTTTGCGACTCTGCAACTTTGCGAGATTAAATCTTTCCAAAACAAAAACTTAGAGCATTAGCGCCTTCACGGCAAAAAAAAACATAAAAATGAAGATTAAATACCTAATACTAACCATTTCAGCACTTGCCATAACCAGCTGTGCAACTAAATACAAAAAAAGAGAAATCACCGACAGCGTAATGCAGGAGATTTACGAAGAAATCAAAACGCCTTATAAATACGGCTTGGTAATGGTTCCAACTGACAACTCATACAAAATGGATTGTCCGAGTGTGTTTAGAAAAGATGGTAAATGGTATATGACGTATTTAATTTATGACGGAAGAGGTTACGAAACTTGGTTAGCAGAAAGCGAAAATTTATTAGACTGGAAATATTTAGGAAAAGTAATGTCTTTTTCAGAAAATGAAAAACACTGGGATGTCAATCAAAAAGCAGGATATATTTCGTTACAAGATCCAACTTGGGGCGGAAGCTACGAATGGGAGAAATATGATGACAAATACTGGATGAGTTATTTTGGCGGAGACAGCAAAGGTTACGAAGCAGGCGTTTTATCAATCGGAATGGCGTATACCAAAGAAGCGCCAACAAAACCACATGAGTTTCAAAGATTAGAAAATCCGGTTTTGACTCCAAAAGATAAAGACGCCAAATGGTGGGATAATAGCACAATGTACAAAAACAGTGTAATTCGTGATAAAGATAAATTGACGGGACACAATTTTATCATGTATTACAATGCGCGTGGTGATAGTATCAATCCTGCAAAAGGCGCTGAGCGTATTGCGATGGCAGTTTCTAACGATATGAAAACATGGAAGCGTTATGGAAATAAACCTTTAATCAATCATCATAAAGGAATCTCAGGAGATGCTTATATTCAGCGTATTAATGATACTTGGGTAATGTTCTATTTTGGAGCTTTTTGGACGGGTTGGAATCAAGGTGCATTTAACCGTTTTGCCGTTTCGAATGATCTAGTAAACTGGACGGACTGGAAAGGCGACGATTTAGTTAAATCATCCGAACCTTATGATGATATGTTTGCTCATAAATCTTTTGTTGTGAAACATAATGGAGTAGTTTATCACTTTTATTGCGCCGTTAACAAAGCAGAACAAAGAGGAATTGCGATTGCAACGTCTAAAGATTTAGGGAAAAGCAAATTGAATTTTGTAGCACCGCCGGAGAAAAAGAAGAAGAATTAAGAGCAAAGTACAAAGTACAAAGTACAAAGTACAAAGAATTAAGATACAGTACGTTTTAAACCTGACAGGTTTTTAAAACCTGTCAGGTTTAATTACGCAAAAATAAATAAAGACACAGTTTTGTCATTTCGACGAAGGAGAAATCTCCACAAGTAGCTCCGCACAGGATGGTTGCCAATCTTTGTAGAATATCGCGCGAAGATTTCTCGTTTCTCGAAATGACAAAAAAACTAAAAATAAAATAATGTTTAAACAAAATCATATTCAGCAATTTTTCAACTTTCGACTTTCGACGTTCTACTTTTTGACTGTAATTTTACTATTCACAACTTACACGCAAGCCCAATCCGTAACAGGAGAGCCCGCAGGAATCCCTGAATTGCATAAAAAATACGAATTCGCTCCGTGGGAAGATCCAACAATAACGAGCATTAATAGGCAGCCGTCGAGAGCAACTTCATATTCATACACTTCTGTTGAAGACGCATTAAAAGGCGACAGAACCAAAAGCCGAATCCAAATGCTAAACGGCGAATGGGATTTTAAATATGCTGTAAATCTAAAAGAAGCCTCAAAAGATTTTTATAAAAACACGGTTTCAGGCTGGGATAAAATCGAAGTGCCTTCAAACTGGGAAATGAAAGGATACGATAATCCAATTTACAAAAGTGCCGTTTATCCATTTAGACCCATAAATCCGCCTTATATTCCTAAAGATTATAACGGAGTTGGTTCTTACCAAAGAAGTTTTACTGTTCCAGAAAACTGGAAAGATATGACCGTAACTTTACATTTCGGAGCCGTAAGTTCAGGTTTTGAAGTTTGGTTAAACGGAGAATTTTTAGGATATGGAGAAGACAGTTTTCTACCATCAGAATTCGATATTACACCCTATTTAAAAGTGGGAGAAAATGTAGTTTCAGTTCGTGTAATTCGTTGGACAGATGGCTCTTATTTAGAAGATCAGGATCACTGGCGTATGAGCGGAATCCAGCGTGAAGTTTTCATTATGGCCGAGCCGAAACTGCGTATTCAGGATTTCTTTGTTCAAACCAAATTAGACAAACAATACACAGATGCGATTTTTAAACTGCGTCCAAAAGTAGAAAATCTTACAGGAGAAAAAATCAAAGATTATACGATGAATGTTCAATTGTACGATGCTAATAATACGGCAATGTTCAAAGAACCGCTTCAAAGACCTGTGATTGATTTAATCAACGAAAGTTATCCCCGTTTGGATAATGTTCGTTTCGGATTCTTCCAAGAAACTATCAAAAATCCAAAAAAATGGAGTTCAGAGGAGCCGAATTTATATACGATGGTCATTTCTATCAAAGATAAAAACGGCAATGTTACAGAAGCCAAAAGCTGTAAAGTTGGTTTCCGTTCAATTGAATTTTCAAAAGAAAATGGAAAAATGCTCATTAACGGAAAAGAAACTTACGTTTATGGCGTAAACCGTCACGACCATCATCCAACAAGAGGAAAAGCCGTTACACGAGAAGATATAAAACAAGATATTACTACGATTAAAAAGTTTAATTTCAACTTTATACGTACAAGTCATTATCCAAACGATCCTTATTTCTACGAATTATGTGATCAATACGGAATCATGGTTATGGATGAAGCCAATCAGGAAACACACGGAATTGGCGGAAAATTAAGCAACGATCCGCTTTGGACAAATGCTTATATGGAACGAATGATTCGAATGGTTGAAAGAGACAAAAACCATCCATCGGTCGTAATGTGGAGTTTAGGTAACGAAGGCGGAAAAGGACCAAATCATGCTGCAATGTCGGGTTGGGTTCACGATTTTGATATCACACGTCCTGTGCATTACGAACCAGCGCAGGGAAATGCAAAATTAGATGGTTATATCGATCCGCTTGATCCGAGATATCCAAAAACAATCGATCACGCTTATCGATTCGAAAATCCGCAAGATGATTCGTATGTTGATATGGTCAGCCGTTTTTATCCGGGCGTTTTCACACCGAAATTTTTAGTCGATCAAAAGAAAGATACAAGACCAATCATTTTCGTTGAATATTCTCATGCAATGGGAAATTCAGTTGGAAACTTAAAAGAATTATGGGATGAATTTCGTTCGCTTCCAAGAGTTATCGGAGGCTGTATTTGGGAATTTAAAGATCAGGGAATCGTGAAATTTGATTCCAGATCAGGACAGAATTATTTTGCGCACGGAGGAGATTTTGGAGAAAAATACCATGATGGAAACTTCAATACAAAAGGAATTGTAGATTCTAATGGAAAACCAAAAGGATCTATTTTTGAAAACAAATGGGTGTATCAGCCAGCGATTTCGACTTTAAACGGAAATCAGTTAGAAATTAAAAATCGTCAGGCAGTTAAATCTTTAGAAGGTTATATTCCCGTTTTAAAAGTGTTGGAAAACGGAAATGTAATCAAAACTCAGATTTTAAAACCGTTAAAAGTAGAAGCAGGACAATCAACAACATTAGATATCAGTTCGTATCTGCCAAAAATGAAAGCTGATGCGGAATATATTTTAGATATAGAATTCCAGCTTTCAAAAGAGGAACTTTGGGCTTCAAAAGGTTACGCTGTCGCGGAAGATCAATTTCTGCTGAAAAAGAAAGAAGCTGTTTCGCCAGAATCTAAAAAAGAAACTTTAAACGTTTCTGAATCAGATTCAGATTTCAAAATAAAAGGAAAATCTTTTGATATTACAATTTGAAAAACAAACTGAGCTTTGAGTTCGTATATTTTTAATGGTGAAGAACAAGTTTTTGCACCGTTGCTTCCTAATTTCGTGAGACCATTGACAGACAATGATAAACGCGGATGGAAATCGCAAAAGCTGTTGAAACAATGGTACAAAGCAAAACCAAAATTGGTTAACATTTCAATTGATAAATCGGCTTCTGAAATCAAAATAACAAGCGATTATGAAGTTATAAAAGATAGTGCGAGCGTAAAAGTGGTCTATAATATTTTACCAAACGGATTAATAAAAATAGATTACAGTTTAAAAGCATCAAACAAACTGCCTAACATTCCAAAAATCGGAATGCAAATGGGAGTTCAAAGAAAATTTGATCAGATTTCGTGGTACGGAAAAGGAGAATTAGAAAATTACAGCGATAGAAGTTTCGGTTCGTTTGTTGGGAAATATTCACTTCCAATAAATGATTTTATCGAACATTATCCAAAACCACAGGAAAACGGAAATCGATGCGATGTGAGATGGATGGCGCTAAGCACTCCGCAGAAAAACAACGGATTTTTAGTAGTTAATGATACCAAAGTTTTAAGTATGAGCGCATGGCCATATACACAAGAAAACTTGAGTTCTGCAGGTCACACGTATGATTTGAAAGATCCGGGATTCCTGACTGTAAACATCGATTTAATCCAAATGGGAGTAGGAGGAAATGATAGTTGGACGTTAGTTGCACAGCCTTTAGAACAATATCAGATTAAGTCTGGAAATTATGAATACAGCTTTTATTTGACACCTTTTAATGGTTCAAAAAATGAATTGGAAAGTAGTTTGAAGAAGTTTAAATATTAATAATATATAATTAAAAATTAAGAATTAAAAGGCATAGTTTGTCATTTCGAGGAACGAGAAATCACACGCGTATGTCGACAAAGATTGGAGAAGTACGTTGTGGAGTTTCGAGTGTGATTTCTCCTTACGTCGAAATGACAAATA
>Ga0160450_100899_pt1 | contig 13534 bp, 10 predicted proteins | sample HID1975K_E1MG_FD_108257 | JGI IMG/M metagenome (GOLD analysis project Ga0160450, IMG submission 108257) | Enriched soil microbial communities from UW Madison campus, WI, USA - HID1975K_E1 MG | ecosystem: Environmental > Terrestrial > Soil > Unclassified | place: USA: Madison, Wisconsin...
GAGGGAGTGGTTGCCGGCGATGCCGACGGCGATGGAGTGGACGCCGTCGGTCCAGTCGGCGGGGCGGGCGAGGGGGTCGTTCCCGGGGCCGATGAAGACGTCGCGGAGGAGGAGGGCGTCGCCGCCGCCGTGTCCGCCGGGGCCGGCGTGGATGGGGATCTCGACGGGCTGTTCCCAGTGTCGTTGGATGAGGAGCCGTTCGCCCTGGGGGCGCAGCGAGTCGGTGGCGCCGGCGTCGGTGGCGCTGGGGTCGAGCACGGGGTGCAGGCCCTCGTCGACGAGGACGGCGCCGCGTTCGATGACGTCGAGTTCTGCGCGGCCTTCGGTGCCGTTGACGGCGACGCGGTAGCCCTCCCAGGGGGCGTGTGCGTTGAGGGAGTAGGACAGGGTGGCGCCGGAGGTGTAGTCGACGATCAGGGCGAGGTTGTCTTCGATGGTGATGCCGGGGCCGAACACGTCCTGGTCGCGGTGGTAGCCGTCGTGGCCTTCCGCGTCGAGGTAGAGCGCCTTGAGGCGGGGGTCGTCGCGCAGGTCGAGTTCGAACGCGTCGTGGGTTCCTTCGTGGGTGCCGCGGGCCGGGCGGGTGCCGAGGCCGCGGGCGGCGGCGTTCTCGGCGCCGTAGAAGCGGAGTCCTCCGGAGGCGAACACGCGGGTGGGGGTGTCGCGGATCCACCAGTTGACCAGGTCGAAGTGGTGGCTGGATTTGTGCACGAGCAGGCCGCCGGAGTGGTGCTTGTCGCGGTGCCAGCGGCGGAAGTAGTCGGCGCCGTGCTTGGTGTCGAGCATCCAGGAGAAGTCGATCGAGGTGACCCGGCCGATCCGGCCGTCCTGGATGACCTGTCGCAGGGCGGAGTTGCGGGGGGAGTACCGGTAGTTGAACGTGAGGACGACCTCGCGGCCGGTGCGGGCCACGGCCTGTTCGATCGCGGCGGCGCTGGCCGCGTCGATGGTGAGGGGTTTTTCCACCACGACGTCGGCGCCGGCGTCGAGGGCGCGGACGATGAGCGGGGCGTGCTGGTCGTCCCGGGCGCACACGATGATCCGGTCGATGCGCTCCGCGGCGATCATCTCCTCGAGCCGGTCGGGGTGCCACGTGCGGGGGGTGGAAACACCGCGCGCGGTGATCAGGTCGACGTAGAGGGCCGCGCGCACCGGGTTCGGCTCGCAGATCGCGACCAGCTCGGCCCGCTCCGGGTAGGTCTGGGTGATCGCGTCGACATACATCTGAGCGCGGTGACCGGCTCCGACGAGCGCATACCTGCGCATATCGGCCGGTGCGGCACCCGTCACTTCAAACCCGTCGTTGCGATGCCTTTGACGAGGTACCGCTGTCCGATGAGGAACACGATGAACACAGGGATGAGCGTGACGATCGACATCGCGAACAGCGATCCCCAGGACGCCCCGCTGGTCGCGTCGACATAGTTCCGCAGTGCGACAGGCGCAGTCTGGACAGCGGGTTTGGTGAGGTAGATGAGCTGCGCGAAGAAGTCGTTCCACGTCCAGATGAAAGTGAAGATCGCGGTCGTGGCGAGTGCGGGAACGGACAACGGGAGCAGCACCTGAAAGTACGTCCGCCAGTATCCGGCGCCGTCCAGCTTGGCTGCCTCATCGAGCTCCCTCGGAAGACTCCTGAAGAACTGGACCATGAGGAAGATGAAGAACGCATCGGTGGCCAGAAACTTGGGGACGATGAGCGGAAGGAATGTGTTGACCCATCCGATGTTCGAGAAGACCACGTACTGCGGTACCAAGACGACGTGGATGGGCAGCATCAGCGTGAGTAGCATCGCCGCGAAGAGGATCTTGCTTCCTCGGAATCGCAGGCGGGCGAAAGCATATGCCGCCATGGAGCACGTCAATAGGTTTCCGATGAGTGCGCCGGCGACAACGATCGCCGAGTTCGTGAGGAACAGGCTGAAGGGGTGAGCGAGCGCGTTCCATCCCTTGGCGTAGTGGCTGAAGTCCCATTCGCTTGGCCATAGGGAGGGATCGGAGAAGATCACGCTCTCGGGCTTGAACGAGCTGGCGAGCATCCACAGCAGTGGATAAAGCATCACCGCGCCGACCGCGATGAGCAGAGCGTGCTTCGTCAACCCGCGAACGCGATCGGCGGTGTTCCGACCGGCGGGCTTCGAGCGCCAACGTGAGCGAGGAGCGGTGAGCGCCTGGGTCGCGTTCAGCGGCGAGATCTCGGTTTCGTCAATCCTGGTCACTGTAGAACACCCATCGCTTGCTGAAGTAGAAGTTGACCGCGGTGAACACGGCGATGATGACGACCAGCAGCCACGCCATCGCGGATGCGTACCCCATATTCAGTCGGCCGAATGCCTGTTGGTAGAGGTACAGGGAGTAGAAGAGCGTCGAATCGGCAGGCCCACCGGTCCCCCCGCTCACGACGAACGCCTGCGTGAAGGTCTGGAAGGAGTTGATGATGCCGAGGATGAGGTTGAAGAAGATGATCGGGGTGAGGAGCGGGACCGTGATGCTGCGGAACTGCCGCCATCGACCCGCTCCGTCGATCGAGGCAGCCTCATAGAGCTCTTCGGGAATCTGTCGCAGACCCGCGAGAAAGATGACCATCGAGGATCCGAAGGTCCAGACGTGGAGGACGATCAGCGTCATCAGCGCGGTGTCAGGGTTGGAGATCCACCCGGGGCCCTCGACGCCGAACAGCGCGAGGAACTGGTTGACGAGTCCTTCCTTGCCGAACACCTGTCGCCATAGGATGCCGACGGCCACCGACGCGCCCAGGAGGGAAGGAAGGTAGTACACGGAGCGATACAGCGGGAGTCCTCGGATGCCGCGATTCAGAACGATGGCCAGCGCCAGCGCAGTCACGAGGAGCAGAGGCACGCCGATGAGCACATACGTGAAGGTGACGACCAGTGACTTGTGAAGTCGTGCGTCGGTGAGCATCCTCTCGTAGTTGGCGCCGCCAACCCATTCAGGAGCACTCAGCAGGTTGTAGTCCGTGAACGAGAAGTACAAGGACGCGATCATCGGCCCGATGGTGATCAGCGCCATACCGATGAACCACGGCAACAGGAAGGTCCAGGCGGCCCGTTCCTCATGCCTCAGTGCGAAACTTCTTCGTGTTGTCACCTGGGTCGTCATGCGTTCTCCTCGACGTGGTGGAGGTCTTCCAGTGCGTTCGGGTCCGTCTCCTCGAAGAAGAACCCATGAACGCGGACGTGGCCGTCATCGCTGACGAGCCCGATCACGCGTCCCGTAAAGCCGCCAGCGACCTCCGTCGACAGGTAGCGTCCGTCGAGCGTTGTGAGGGTGATCGCTGTCTCCCCCTGGCGCACGCGCAGCTCGATGCGATCCGGTCCGCCCGCGTCATTGGGGGTCGCGCGAAAGATGAGGCTGAACGGCAGAGGTCGAGCGTTGTCCAGCGGGTGCTGGGCGATGATCGCCTCAACGTCCCCTACGCGGGAGATGGCGGCGACGCCCGAGGACGTTGCGCGCAGCGCATACCAGTGGCGCTCGTCCAGTCGAAGGAGCATTCGGGTCGTACCGGACGGTGCCGAGATGTCGAAGCGCGCCTCCCAATACTCCGCCGGCACTCTGGTGAAGAGCCCGGAAGGGGCACCGGAGGTGCTCTCCGCAGAGTTGAGCACCATGCCGGCATCGGTCGCAGTCATCAGGCTCTCTGGGCGCAGACCAGGGGAGACCCAGCGGGGGTGGAGGGGAAGCGCGGCGAACTCGTCGCTGATGCGTGTGAGATCGCCGGGCAACGCCGCGTCGAACGGCACGAAATCCGGCCACCCGTCGATCCACTCGATTCGCGAGAGGAAGGTCTCACGGCCGTTGACGTGAAAGCGAGGAGTCCCTCCCCGGACTCGTACGCCGAGATAGACGGCCGCCCACGTTCCGTCCGCGAGTTCGAACAGATCGGCGTGGCCGATGTTCTGAACGGGATGGCGAACACTGCGGTGAGTGAAGATCGGATTGTGCGAGGCGCCTTCGTAAGGCCCACGCGGCGACCGGGCGCGTGCGACCGAGACGACGTGTCCGCGTTCGGTCCCGCCCTCGGCGATGACCAGGTACCACCATTCGCCGCGTCGGTACAGGTGCGGCCCCTCCGGGTGGGAGAGCCCTGAACCGTGCCACACCCATCGGGGTTCTTCGAGGAGCGCTCCGGAAGCGGGGTCGATGGCGACTTGCTTGATTCCCGCTCGCTCATTGTCCCAGGAGCAGTACGTCACCAGACAGGTGCCTGCCTCATCCCAGCAGATGTCGGGGTCTATCCCGTCGATCCCGCGGATGAACGTCGGATCCGACCACGGCCCGCTCGCATCGCTCGAGGTGAGCAGCCAGTGTCCGCCGCCCGCATCATCCACGTTGGTGCCGATCAAGAAGAACAGCCCGTCGCGGTATCGCAAGGTGGGCGCATAGGTGCCATGGCTCGCCTTGGACACGCCCGAAGGGAACTGGCTATTCGCCTGGAGGGCGTTCCCGATCTGCGTCCATCGCACCAAGTCGCTGGAGTGCCACACCGGTGCGCCGGGACTGAACTCCATCGACGAGTTGGCCAGGAAGTAGTCGTCGCCAACTCGGCAGATTGTGGGATCTGGGTAGAGCCCCGACAGGATCGGCGTGCGGGTCGGATCACTTCTCACAGAGGTGTCGAACAAGATGATGACCTCTCCGTTGATTGATCAAGAAATCGCTTACTCAAGCGTCGATCTCCGCGAAACTGGGGAATCTGGGGTTCAACATAGCAGATACAGCCCGAGTTTTACACGCATCTCAGAACGGATCCATCAGCCCTTTGCTGGGCAGTGCGGATTTTGGAGAAAGCGTTGTCAAACGTGGCGGACCCAGCTACTCTGGCCATGCCCGAGCCTTCGACGGCTCGCATCACAACCCGGTAGATCGCAGTCGCATAGGCCGTGATCGCACAGCAAAGGAGCTTTGAATGGTCCGATCAACTTCGACCCGCCGCCGTCCGCGTCGTGGCGCGGCGGTCGCCGTGGCGGCAATAGTCGCGATGTCCTCCGTCTCTCTCGTGAGCTGCGCCGCGCCGGACTCAGAGCTGACACCGACAGGCGACGAGACGGTGACCTTGCGGTTCAACTGGTGGGGATCTGAGTCGCGCCAGGTCTTGACCGACCAGGTGATCGCAGCCTTTGAAGATGAGCACCCGAACATCAAGGTCGAGGGCGAGTACAGCGACTTCGGCAGCTACTTCGACAAGCTCTCCGTCATGGCAGCAGCCGGGGATCTGCCGGACGTCATCACCCTTACCGATCCGTATATGTACGGGTACGTGGAGAACGGTCAGATCATCGATCTGACCGAATATGCGGGCATCCTGCCGACCACGGAATTCAGTGAAGCGACTCTGGCGAACATGGCCCTGGACGGTGGCCAGTATGCGATTCCCGCAGGCGGGGGCGCGTTCGGTATCGCTGTGAATCCTGCGCTCTTCGAGCAGGCAGGGATCCCTGTTCCCGACGACTCGACCTGGACATGGGATGACTACCGCGACCTGTCAGTCGAACTCGCCGCCGCCTTGCCTGGTGTGTCCGGTACGGGGCTGTTCCTCACCGAGCAGATGATGAACGTGTGGCTGCGGCAGCAGGGCCAGGACTACTGGGCAGAGGAAGGCGCAGAGCTCGGATTCGACGCGGCGACCGCTGCTGCCTTCTGGGCCTACGAACTCGACCTTGCCAACAGCGGTGGCGCATTGGGTGTTGAGGCGTCAGTCGAGGCGGGTTCGCTCGCTCCCGAGCAGTCTCCGCTTGCCCTCGGACAGCAAGCGATGTCGCTGATCGCCGTCGGGCAGCTTGGCTCGTATGAGTCTGCGGGGCAGACACTCCAGCTGCTGATGGTTCCCGGGGAGAGCGAGTTCGAGGCGCCAGGGGGATGGACGAACCCTGGCCAGTGGTACGCCGTCGCAGCGACGAGTGAGCACCCGGAAGAGGCAGCGCTGTTCATCGACTTCATCGTCAACACGGCAGAGGCCGGGAGCATCAACAAGTTCGATCGCGGCGTTCCGGGCAACCTGTCGGTGCTGGAAGCGATCACACCGACGCTCAGCGGTCCCGAGAACCAGATCGCGACCTACTTCGCTCGAGTTCAAGCACTCGAGCCGGCGCCCTTCCCGCGCCAGAACGCTGGTGCAGGACCCGTCTTCGTCGAAGCTCAGAAGCGACTCACGCAGGAGGTCTTGTTCGAGAGACTCACCCCGGAGCAGGCTGCGCAGCAGCTGATCGCTGAGGTTGAGGCGGCGCTCTGACCGATCGGGGAGGGGCTGCGCACGTGCCGTCCCTCCCCGTCCAACGCTCCACGTCAACCAGAGGAGAAGGCGTCGCACGTGAATCGCACTCGTCGTGTTCGCGCAGTCCCGAGTCCGAGGCAGTGCGGGCGCAACGTCCCCGACGGTTCGCGCTCCACTCAATGCGCTGTGCTCTCCCGGAGGATCACCTTCCCCGGGAGAACAACGCGTGTAATCGCGCATCCGGGGGGTCGCATCGCGAGCCGGAACGCATCGCGCCCGGCCTGCTCGAACGGCAACGACGCAGTAGTGAGTGTGGGTGTCACGTCCGTCGCCAGAGGAATATCGTCCACTCCGCACACCAGAACATCCTGCGGAACCGAGAGTCCGCGTCGCTCGAGCTCGGCGAGTGCGCCCAGCGCGAGTCGGTCGTTTGCAGCGAGCACCATGTCTGGGGAGAACTCGTCGAGAGCCACGCTCAGGACGGCGCTCCCGTCCTCGCGACTGACCACAGAGTGGATGACTCGGATGTCCTCGACCCCGCCATCGCGCAGTCCCTCGATGTATCCATCCGTGCGCGCACGGAACGCATCATGCTGAGCGCGTCCCGCAAGTATCACGGCGCTGCGGCGTCCGCTTGCCGCCATGTGGTGCCCGAGTTCAACGCCGACACGTCGATCATCGAACCCGACGGAGTTGTACCCCAGAGTTCCGACGCCGATCTGCACCACCTGGCCGCCCTCGGCGGAAAAGTCCCGCAGCTCGCTCTCCAGACGGCGCAGAGTGGCCGGCGCGACGGTCCATCTCCCGGTGAGGATGAGGGCTCGAGGGCTGAGCTCGCGGAGCGCCGAGAACGCATCCATCTGTGTCTGCGGGTCTCCCCCCGCAGCAGACACCGTGGCGATCACCCCTTCCTCGAAGGCCGCGGCCTCCAATGCCGCCGCCATCTCGGCCACTGCTTCGGTGCCGACATCGTCGGCAAGCATCGCGACTGCACCCGGTCGACCCCGAAGTGCCTGGGCGGCCGAGTTGGACACATAGCCAAGAGCAGCTGCGGCGCTGCGGACCCGCTCCTCGAGCGCCGGGCTGACTGCGCTTCCGCCATTCAATACACGCGAAGCGGTCGAAGGCGATACCGACGCCGCTACCGCAACGTCCTTCAACGTCGCCATCGTGATGGGGGTGGACTGGGTCAAAGCGCTTCTCCCGAGGGGCCCAGGTCTGCGGTGGGCGTGGTTGTGTCAGGATACCCACATGGCTGACACCTCCCGCGATGTTCGCCATGCGGGCCGCCGCGTCAGCCTGCAGAGTGTGGCATCCGAAGCAGGTGTCTCGCTTGCGACCGCCTCGAGGGTGATCAACGGCGCGACGAGCGTGAACGAGGTCAGTCGAGACCGGGTGCTGGCGGCTGCGGAGCGGATGGGGTACCGCCTCAACATCGCCGCGCACGCGACAGCCCGTGGGACGGTGCCGATCGTGGCCGTCGTGGTGGACGATCTGCGTTCACCGTTTTCCGCGGAGCTCGCGAAGGGAGTCATCGACGCTGCATCGGGGTGGGGCCTCGTTGCCACCGTGACTGGCGGTGCCAGCAACCCCGGCGGTCTCAGCGCGATCGTGCACGGTCTGCGCGGGCAACGCCCACGGGCGATCATCATGGCGGCAACTGCCATGCAGAATCGTTCTGACGAGTCGGCACTCGTCGCCGAGTTGAAGGCGTATGAGGCAAGCGGTGGGCGAGTCGTGTTCGTCAACGGCGCCGCGCTGCCGTTTGCGAGTTGTGATCTGGGCGAGGCGGAAGCCGGGAGCCGACTCGCCGCTCTGCTCGTCGCCCAGGGATACGTCCGGCCGCTGGTCCTTGGCGGACCGTCGGATCGTCGTGACCTCGATGCGCGATTGGAAGGGCTGCTGCACGGCTTCGCAGCGCTGGGCGAGCCGGCTCGTTACCTGCGCGCCGACCCGGATCGCGCAGGCGGCGCCCGCGCGATCCGGGCCTTGACCGATGAAGACCTCGTCTCATTGGATCTGATCGCCTGCGTCGATGACTCCCAGGCCCTCGGAGTCATGAAGGAGCTTCGCCGTCGTTCATTGCCGGTGCCGTCCGCGGTCAGTGTCACCGGGTTCGGCGACCTGCCCGGCTCGACTGACGTCCGTCCCATGTTGACGACTGTCGGCATTCCGTACGGGCAACTGGGCCGCACTCTCCTCGCGCTCGCCCTCGAGTCGTCGGGAGTCTCACGTCGGAGTCTGGAGCTCAGGATCCAGGTTCGCGAGAGCGCGGAGGTCCCACGCGATTCGCAACCCACGCCGCCCGAGTTGCTGGCCATGAACGCACCTCATCGAGAGGCGGATCTGCCCGTCAGCCAGCCGTCGCCGCTCGGCGGGCGAGAGGATGCTCCTCGAAAGGTGAAGCAAGGCTCGGCAGCGGCGGAGGCCACTCGTTCCGTGACGATCGCTGACGTCGCTGGACTCGCACGTGTTTCGACCGCAAGTGTCTCTCGAGTCCTCAACGGCGTCTCGACCGTGCGACCAGAGATCGCCGCCCGAGTGTCCGACGCGGTCAAGCAACTCGGGTACGCGCCGAACAATGCTGCCCGGTCCTTGTCTCGCGGGACCACGAAGACCATCGGCGTGCTTGTGCCAGACCTGTCCAATCCGATGTTCCAGCAGCTTCTGGTCGGAGTGAACTCGGCCGCGGCCGCTGCCGGCTATCGCGTCCAGATCGCCGACACGCGAGAAGACGCCGCAGGCGAGGCGCGCGCTGCTCTTGAGGCCCGAAAGACCACCGATGCGATCATTCTCTGTGCGCCACGAATGGGGAGAGAAGAACTTCAAGCGAGTGTCGCTCGTCTCGCACCGTGTGTCGTGATCAACGGTGATGTGCCCGACGACTTGCCCCACGTGGGTGTCGACTATGCGGCGGGTGTCCGTCTGCTGGCCGCGCACTTGTGGAGTCTCGGTCACCGGCACATTGCTTACCTCGGCGGGCCTTCGGGGAGCTACGCGCAGACCCAGCGGGAGAACGGACTCCGCGAGTTCGAGGACGCGCATCCCGATGTTCGCATCGACCGGTTCCCGTGTGGTTCGGGGATCGATGACGGCTACGAAGCTTGGGACCGCATACAAGTGACCGCGGCCACCGCGGTGCTTGCGTTCAATGATCTGGTGGCACTCGGATTACTCGGCCGCCTCAAGGAGGAGAGAGTCACCGTGCCCGACGATCTTTCCGTAGCCGGGTTCGACAACGTCCCGCTGTCCCGATTCGCAAGTCCCGCTCTTACGACCGTCGAGGTGTCGTATGAGCGAGTAGGCGAGTCGGCCTGGGATGCATTGGGAATGCTGAGTGACATCGAAACGGATCGTTCTCGTCCCGCATTCGACCCTCGGCTCATCCGCCGCGCGAGTACGGACGCGCCGCCCCGTGGGGCCCGCGGGTGACGGTCGAGGCTCGCACGCTCAAGACAACCGCCGTTGGCAGGAGGCCCCACCCCATGACTCACGCGACCATCCGCAGCGGCATTCCGTGGCATGACGACCGCGGGAGCGTGGTGAACGCTCACGGCGCGTGTGTGGTGGAGGAAGGGGGCCGTTACTACCTGTTCGGCGAGTACAAGGCCGACGAGGGGAACGCCTTCGGAGGGTTCGCGTGCTACTCCTCGCTCGACCTCGTCAATTGGACCTTCGAACGGATGGCGCTGCCCGTTCAACCGGAGGGGTTGCTGGGCCCCGATCGCATCGGCGAACGCCCGAAGGTGATGAAATGTCCGTCGACGGGCCAGTTCGTGATGTACATGCATGCGGATGACCTGCGTTACATGGACCCCCACATCGGCGTCGCAACCAGCGCGACGATCGACGGCGAGTTCATTTTTCGGGGCCCACTCCTGCACGGCGACGAGCCGTTGCGGAGGTGGGACATGGGGACGTTCCAGGATCGCGACGGGACCGGATACGTCCTCGTCCACGACGGTGACATCTACCGGCTGAGCACCGACTATCTGACCATCGACGCGCAGGTCGCGACGGGGATAGCGGAGGGCGGTGAGTCGCCCGCGATGCTGGAGCATGAGGGGCAGTACTTCATCATCTTCTCGAACAAGACGATGTGGGAGCGCAACGACAACTACTACCTGAGCGCGCCCTCGCCCGCAGGTCCCTGGGTTCACCGCGGGCTGCTGGCGCCGGAGGGCACCCTGACGCACAATTCCCAGTGCACCTTCGTCCTGCGGATCCAACGTGGCGACGAGTCCACGTACATGTACATGGGCGACCGCTGGTCCTTCCCGCGTCAGGCCTCGTCGGCGAGCTACGTGTGGTTGCCGCTCACGGTCGGTGGTTCCGGAATCTCGCTGCCGGCGTTCCTGCCGGAGTGGAGCCTGGAAGGTTCCGCCCCCGTCGAACCGGAGCCGGCTCAGGTCGATGTGCAGTTCGCGGCACGGCTTCCGGGGGCGTCGGTCGAGATCCCGTTCTCCGGCGGACGCGCCGCCGTGCACGGCGACACGAACTCCCAGAGCGGGTACGCCCGCCTGGAGGTTCACGAGCGCGTGAGCGGGCGACTGGCGCACGCCGGATATGTCGACTTCTACAGCCTCGTCGAGAGCACGGGACTGCGCTACCTCTCGCCTGCGCTGCCGGCCGGCGATTACACGCTTCGTCTGACAGTGACCGGTGAGATGCCCGTCAGCTACAACAAAGCAGGCACCCGCTTCGGGGCGACCGACAGTTTCGTCACGGTCACCGGGGTCTCGTGTGATGTCGCCCCGGAACTCGGCGATTGAGTAGGCTCGTCCGCGATGAATGAGGACGCAGAGGGCTACGGTGCTCACGCGATCCGCTGGGCGAAGGCGCACCTGGGGTCGACCGCGTACGCGACGCGATGCCTGGCCTTCGTCGAGGATGCGATCGAGCGCGCCAACGGTATCGAGATGTTCGGCGGAGACGATGCCGCCGAGTCCGCCCGGCTGTACGACGCGGCGGCACGTACGAGCGAGCCGCCGATCGGCTCGCTCGTCTTCTACGACGGAGTGGGGGAGCTGCTCGGCACCCGGCGGAACTGGGGTCACGTCGCTCTGAGCCTCGGCGCGGGGGAGGTCATCCACGCCTGGGACACGGTGCGCATCGACCACTACCGGGACCTCGATTCGCTCGCGCCCGCCCCCGGATGGGAGGCGCTGAGCTTCGTCGGCTGGGTGCCGCTGTCCCGCGCGCTCGAGGGGAGTCGTCCGAGGCAGTGGATGACGGACGCGGCGACGAGCGCGGTGCAGATGCAGGCCGAGAGGTTCGGCACCTGACCGATCACCCCGGCCGCCGGAGAGAAGACAGATGAGTCACCCGCCCGCTGAGATCGAACTCACCGCCGAGGCCGTGGACCGTCTGATCACGACCCAGCATCCTTCGTTTCGCGGACCGCTGAGGCTCGTCGCGCACGGATGGGACAACGATGTGTACCGCCTGGGGGACGACCTCGCCGTGCGTCTTCCTCGGCGAGGCAGCGCCGCCGAGCTCGCGGAAAAGGAACAGCGCTGGCTCCCCATGCTCGCCGGGCTTCTCCCGATTCCGGTGCCGGTCCCGCTCGCGATCGGCCGCCCCTCCGCCGACTACCCCTGGAGCTGGAGCATCATCCCCTGGTTCCGCGGGGTGCGGGGCGCAGACCTGTCCGCCGCGGAACTCGACGCGGCTGCGGAGCAGCTCGCGGAGATCCTGCTCGCCCTCCACGTTCCGGCTCCCGAGGATGCACCGATCCATGCCGTGCGCGGCGTTCCCCTGATCGAGCGCGACGAGATCGTCCGCGTGCGCCTCGCTCGCCACCCGGCTCTTCTCCGAGAATGGTCGAACGCCGTGGCGGCCGCCCCGTGGCCGGGCCCGCCCGTCTGGGTCCACGGCGACGTGCACGCGGGCAACATCGTCCTCGAGGACGAGCGCATCGTCGCCGTCATCGACTTCGGCGATCTCAGCTCCGGCGACCCGGCCTGCGATCTCGCCGCGGCCTGGCTCATGTTCACCCCGACAGGGCGCACTCGCTTCCGGCGCCGCATGGGCGACAGGTACGACGACGCCGCCTGGACGCGAGCGCGGGGGTGGGTCGCAGCGATGGCGAGCCTCGTCCTCGATGCGGATGATGCAGGCCTTCACCGCATGGCCACGCACGCCATCGGCGAGCTCACGCGCGACCCGGCTTGACCGGCCGGCCGTCGGCTCGTCCGGTCGTCGTCAGCCCTTGTGCTGGGCGCGGTAGGCAGTCGGGTTCACCCCGTGCACACGCCGGAAGTGGCGCGAGAAATAGAGCGGATCCGCGTAGCCGACCGCCTCCGCGACCTCCGCGATGGGGGCGGAGGTCGTGTCGAGCAGCGCGCGTGCCCGCGCCATCTTGACCGAGGTGTGGAAGGCGCCCGGCCCGCCGCCGGTCGCGCGGCGGAAGAGTGCGCTCAGGTGCGACGGCGACAGGCCGACGAGCGCCGCGAGCTCGGCGACCTGGATGTTGCCGTCGACTCGCCCCTCGAGGTAGCGCATCGCCCGTTCGAGGGGCGAGCCGTCCGCGGGCAGCACGGCATCTGCCGCGATGCGCGTCAGCAGGCTCCAGGCGACGCCGGAAGCAGCCAGCAGCTGCGCCGGCGAAGGGCGCCGCTCCAGCAGCGTGACGAGCTCGTCGAACAGGGCGACGATGCGGTCGAGTGAGCGCAGGCGGGGCGGCTGGGCGGCCGCGCGCAGCGGCGCGACGAGGTCGGCGACATCGTCTCCGCGGGCGTGCAGCCACCAGATCGTCCATGGATCCCTGTCGTCTGCCCGGTACTCGTGCGGCCTGTAGGCGGGCAGGGCGATGCTGGTCCCGGCGGTGAGCGCGGTGGTCGTGCCGTCGACGTGCACGACGCCGCCGCCGGACACGCACACGAGCACGATGGTCTCGGGCGCGCCTCCCATGCGCTCACGGTGGTGGCCCTCCGCAGCGGGGAAGTAGCCGGCATCCGTCACGACGAGTCGCCGGGTCACAGGTCTCGTGAGCGACGCCTCCGCCTGCGGGCGCGGCACCACGACCAGACGCTGGTTCGCAAAGCCCTCCCGACGGTCCGCGCGGGCGGAGCGAGTCGTCGTTTCATCCATGAGGTTCCTCGTTCCCACCATATCGCCGCGCTCGCGCGCCTTCTACCATCGACGATGTGACTGACGAAGACGACGCGATCGCCCTGCCCGACGCACCCGGTGACCTGAGCGCCGCGCTCGCCGGCGGTGCGGCCGTCGCCTGGAACGAGCCGCTGACGATCCGCACCTACGCGGCGGGGGAGCCGAGCCGGTATCCGATGTATCTGGACCAGC
>Ga0160450_100900_pt1 | contig 13523 bp, 13 predicted proteins | sample HID1975K_E1MG_FD_108257 | JGI IMG/M metagenome (GOLD analysis project Ga0160450, IMG submission 108257) | Enriched soil microbial communities from UW Madison campus, WI, USA - HID1975K_E1 MG | ecosystem: Environmental > Terrestrial > Soil > Unclassified | place: USA: Madison, Wisconsin...
GGCCGGCACGCGCGCGACCCCGCTCACGGCGTCCGACACCCGCGGGTCACGGATGGCGTCGGTGACATCGGCCTGCCCGACGCGTACCCAGTACTCGTCGGGGTCGAGCGAGATCGCGTAGTCGAAGTCCCCCGAGACGTCGAGGACGGATGCCGCGTCCGACGTGTCGATGCCGTGCTCCAGCGCGTGCCACGCCAGCGCGCGGTACGCCGCGCCGGTGTCGAGGTAGCCGTAGCCCAGCCGGCGTGCGGTCTGCTTCGAGACGCTCGACTTGCCGCTGCCTGCGGGGCCGTCGATCGCGACGACGATCACGTCGTCGGCCGCGGATGTGGGGTCAGTCATTGGTGGTGCTCGCAATCTTCCAGCCGCGCGCTTCGAGACCGTCGACGGCGCGGCGCACCGCGCTCGGGACGACGCTGATCTCGGCGAGGCCGAACTGGGCGCCGGGCGAATGCTCCAGGCGCAGGTCTTCCACGTTCACGTCGAGGTCGCCGAGCTCGCCGAACAGGCGGCCGAGCTGTCCGGCGGTGTCGTCGACCATGACGACGACCTGCTCGAACCGGCGGTTCTGGCCGTGCTTGCCGGGGAGCCGCTCCACGCCGTCGTTGCCGCGGCGGATCGTGTCGGCCACGGCGCGCCGAGCGCCGGGCGCGTCGGGGTCGCGCAGCGCGTCGGCCACCGACGTGAGGTCGGCGGCGAGCAGGTCGAGCACGTCGACGACCGGTGCCGCGTTGGCGCCGAGGATCTGCACCCACAGCTCGGGGGCGGATGCCGCGATCCGCGTCGTGTCGCGCACGCCCTGTCCGGCCAGGCGCAGCGAGCCGTCGGGGGCGTCGACGAATCGGCCGGCGAGCAGGCTCGCGACCAGCTGCGGGACGTGCGACACGAGGGCGACGCTGCGGTCGTGGTCCTCGGGGGTCATCTCCAGGGGAGTCGCGCCGAGGTCCAGCGCGAGGCCTTCGACCAGCGCGAGGTCGGCCGACGACGTCTCGCCGTCGCGGCACACGACCCACGGGCGTCCGACGAAGATGTCGGCGCGGGCCGAGATCGCTCCCCCGCGCTCGCGTCCGGCCAGCGGGTGCGAGCCGATGTAGTGCGTGAGGTCCACGCCGCGCTCCCGCAGCGTGCGCAGCGGCTCGAGCTTGACGCTCGCGACATCGGTGACGACCGCGCGCGGGTAGCGGGCGAGCTCGCGCTCGATGACGTCGGCGGTCACGTCCGGCGGCACAGCGACGACGACGAGCGTCGGCTCGTCGTCATCGGTGGCCCGGCGCCCGGCACCGTAGTCGACGGCGAGACGCAGCTGCGACGGTGACGTGTCGTCGAGCGCGACGTCCACGCCGTGCGCACGCAGCGCGTGCCCGATGCTCGCGCCGAGCAGGCCGGTGCCGACGATCCGCACCGTGCCGTGCACGCGCGACGCCAGGGCAGGCGACGCCTGGACAGCCTCAGTCACGTTTCTCCTCGTTCGCCAGGTTCTCGGCAGAGCCGGTTTCGTGGCGCGCGAGAGTCAGCAGAGCGCCCTGCTCCATTTTAGTCAACTCGCGGGCGCGCCCGGCTGGCAGCGTTCCCAGGTGCAGGGGCCCGAACTGCCGGCGGACCAGTTCGACGACGGGATGCCCCACCTCCGCCATCATGCGACGCACGATGCGGTTGCGCCCCGAGTGCAGGGTCAGCTCCACGAGCGAGCCGCCGCCCTCAGCGGACGCCGAGAGCAGCCGGGCCTTGTCGGCCGCGATCGGCCCGTCCTCCAGCTCGACGCCGCGCAGCAGCCGCTGGACGGTCTGAGGCGTGACCTTGCCGTCCACCTTCGCGATGTACACCTTGGTCACGCCGAACGAGGGGTGCGCGAGCACGTGCGCCAGTTCGCCGTCGTTCGTGAGGACGAGCAGGCCACTGGTCTCGGCATCCAAACGCCCGACGTTGTACAGGCGCTCGGGCCAGTCCTTCGTGAAGCGGCGGAGGTCCGGGCGGCCGCGGTCGTCCTTCATCGAGCTGACGACGCCGGTGGGCTTGTTGAGCATGACGTAGCGCTTGGACTGGTCGAACTGCACGGCGGTGCCGTCGACGTCGACGAGGTCCTTCTCGGGGTCGATGCGCGAGCCGAGCTCGTCGACGACCCTGCCGTTGACCCGCACGCGGCCCTCGACGATGAGCTGCTCGGCCACGCGGCGCGAGGCGACGCCCGCGTTCGCGAGCGCCTTCTGCAGCCGCACGCCCTCGCCCTCCCCTGGTCCCTGAGCCTGTCCAAGGGTCACCGTCGTCCTCCTTCTTCCGCACCCTCGGCCACCTCGTCGGCTCCGTCCAGGAGCGGCGAGATGTGGGGCAGTTCGTCCAGCGAGTTGATGCCGAGGTGCGCCAGCAGCGCGTCGGTCGTGCCGTAGTTGATGGCGCCGGTCTCGGCATCCGCGAACAGCTCGGTGATGAGCCCGCGCGCGAGGAGCGTGCGCACCACGGAGTCGACGTTCACGGCGCGGATCGAGGCGACTTGGCTGCGCGTGACCGGCTGCTTGTAGGCGATCACGGCGAGGGTCTCCAGCGCCGCCTGCGACAGGCGCGACGGCGCCTGTCCGCCCACGTACTCGCTCACCAGGTCGTCGAGCTCTTCGCGCACGTAGAGACGCCAGCCGCCGCCGACCTCGCGCAGCTCGAAGCCTCGCACGGGTCCTCCCGAGCGGCCGTCGTAGTCGTCGACGAGCGCCTCCAGCGCCTGACGCACCGCGGGCACGGGCGCCGACACGGCGGCAGCGAGACTCACGAGGCTCTGCGGCTCCTCGACGATCAGCAGGATCGCCTCCAGCCGCCGCGCGACGTCGGCGGTGTCGACGACGGCGGGTGCGTCCTCGGTCGCAGTGGTCGGGTCATTGGTCATAGTCGGCTCCCAGGGTGGCGAGGTTCTCGTCGCTCCAGCGGTGGGCGCTCCAGCGCAGGGTCAGCTCGCCGAGCGGCTCGAGCTGCTCGAACGACAGCGCAGCGTGGCGGTACAGCTCCAGCACCGACAGGAAGCGCGCCACGACGACACCGGTCTGGCCCACCCCCGCGATGAGCTCGCGGAAGGTCAGGGAACCGGCATCCCGCAGCAGCGTCACGACGATCGCCGCCTGCTCGCGGATGCTCACGAGCGGCGCATGCAGGTGGTCGAGGCCGACGCTCGGCAGCTCCTTCGGGGTCATCGCGAGCAGGGCGAGCGCCGCGAAGTCCTCGGGGCTCAGCGACCACACGAGCTCGGGCACCGCGTTGCGGTACTTCTCGTCGAGCCGCACCGAGCGGGTGTGCCGGCGGCCCTCACGGCGCAGGCTGCGCTCGAACCACGCCGACACCTCCTTGAACGCCCGGTACTGCAGCAGCCGCGCGAACAGCAGGTCGCGCGCCTCCAGCAGCGCCACCGCCTCGGCGTCGACGAGCTCTCCTTGCGGCAGCAGCCCCGCGACCTTCATGTCGAGCAGTGTCGCCGCGACGACGAGGAACTCGGATGCCTCGTCCAGCTCCTCGCCCGGCCCCACCGCGCGAAGGTACGCGATGAACTCGTTCGTGACGAGCGACAGCGACACCTCGGTGATGTCGAGCTCGTGCTTGGAGATCAGGGTGAGGAGCAGATCGAAGGGCCCGTCGAAGTTCGACAGCGACACCCGGAACCCGTCGGCGGACTCGGGAGCGCTTCCCGGCTCGCCGGTCGCTGAGCTTGTCGAAGCGTCAGGCGACAGCGCCACGGGCGACCAGCTCCCGCGCCAGTCGCAGGTAGGCCTGCGCCGCGGCGTGCTCGGGCGCGAACTCGGTGATCGGCATGCCCGAGACCGAGGCGTCGGGGAACTTCACCGTGCGGCCGATCACCGTCTCGAGCACGTCGTCGCCGAACGCGTCGACCACACGCTCGAGCACTTCGCGCGAGTGGAGCGTGCGCGCGTCGTACATCGTCGCGAGCACGCCGTCGAGCTGGATCGTCGGGTTGAGGCGATCCCTCACCTTGTCGATCGTCTCGATGAGCATCGCGACGCCGCGCAGGGCGAAGAACTCGCACTCGAGCGGGATCACGACGCCGTGGCTCGCCGTGAGCGCGTTGACGGTCAGCAGGCCGAGCGACGGCTGGCAGTCGATCAGGATCACGTCGTAGTCGCCGGTGATCCTGCGCAGCGCGCGAGAGAGCGTCTGCTCACGTGCGACCTCGTTGACCAGGTGCACCTCTGCGGCCGACAGATCGATGTTCGCCGGGATGACGTCGAGGTTCTCGACGCGCGTGTGCACGATCACCTCGCGCGGATCGCGCTTGCCGTCGAGCAGCAGGTCGTAGATCGTCGGGATCTCGTGCGTCTGGATGCCGAGGCCCGCCGACAGCGCGCCCTGCGGATCGAAGTCGACCGCGAGCACCTTGCGGCCGTAGCCGGCGAGTGCGGCGGCCAGGTTGATGGTGGTGGTCGTCTTGCCGACGCCGCCCTTCTGGTTGCACAGCGCGATGATGCGGGCAGGTCCGTGACCGTCGAGCTTGGGCGGAGTCGGGAATCCCTGATACGGACGGCCGGTGGGGCCGATGGGGACGTCGGACTCCGGTCCCTTGGCCGTCCTCGTCTTCGCCGTGCTGTCAGCCACCGTGCTCCCGCTTCCTCGTGCTCGCTCGATCCTAGTGGGCTGTTGGGGAATCGTTCACCGGGCACGCGGATGACTGGTGGCGTACACGTCACGCAAGGCATCGACGGACACGTGGGTGTAGATCTGCGTCGTCGCCACCGACGCATGCCCGAGCAGCTCCTGGACGACGCGCACATCGGCGCCGCCCTGGAGCAGGTGCGTCGCGAACGAGTGACGCAGCGTGTGGGGCGACACATGCGCGGTCAGGTGTGCGCGCTCGGCGGCGGACTGGATGATCAGCCAGGCGCTCTGCCGCGACAGCGGCGCACCCCGGGCGCCGAGGAACAGTCGCGGTGTCGCGTGCCCGCGGCGCGACAGCTCCGGCCGCGCGCGCGTCAGGTACGCGTCGACGGCGGCACGGGCGTACGAGCCGACCGGCACGATGCGCTCCTTCGACCCCTTGCCGCGCACGCGCAGCACATCGCCGTGAGCGAGGTCGTCGACGTCCAGCTGCACGATCTCCGACACGCGGGCGCCTGTCGCATACAGCAGCTCCAGCAGCGCCCGGTCGCGCACCCCGAGCACGTCGTCGGCGGGACCGGCGGCCTCCAGCAGCGTCGAGACCTGGTCGATGGTCAGGGCCTTCGGGAGCCGCCGCGGCTGCTTGGGCGGACGCAGGTGCGAGGTCGGATCCGCCGGCTCGATGCCCTCGCGGGCGAGGAATCGGTGGAGCCCCCGCACCGAGGACTGCAGCCGCGCGAGCGACGAGGCCGCCATCGGAGGCTGTGCGGCCGCCCGGTCGGCGACGAAGCTCGCGAGCATCGTCGGCGTCACCTGCGCGGTGTCGGCGACGCCCTGCTCCTCGAGCCACGTCGCGTAACCCGCGAGGTCGCGCCGGTACGCCGCCACGGTGTTCTCCGACAGCCCGCGCTCGATCGAGACGTGCCGCAGGTACGACTGCACCGCACGCTCGATCTGCACGTCAGGCTCCCGTCCTCAGGCGCGCAGCCGTTCGGATGCCGCCAGCACGCCGGTCGCGAGGATTCTGCACGTCAGGCTCCCGTCCTCAGGCGCGCAGCCGTTCGGATGCCGCCAGCACGCCGGTCGCGAGGATGCCGTTGCGCATGCGACCGGCGAAGACCGCCGCGACCACGTCGGCCAGCGGCATCCACTCGATCCGGATGTCGGCCTCCTCGGCCTCACGCGCGTGGACCTCGCTCGCCGCAGAAAGACCGCGCGCGAGGAACAGGTGCACGATCTCGTCGTTGCCGCCGGGCGTCGTGAACACGCTCACGAGCGGCTCCCACGACGACGCGACGAGGGCCGCCTCCTCGGCGAGCTCGCGCTGCGCGGTCTGCAGCGGCGACTCACCGGCCACGTCGAGCAGGCCCGCCGGCACCTCCCAGTCGCGCGAACGGATGGGATGCCGGTACTGCTGGATCAGCAGCACGCGGTCGTGCTCGTCCAGCGCCACCACCGCGGCCGCCCCCGGATGGTCGACGTACTGGCGCACGATCTGCCCATCGCCGTACGCGACGGTGTCGCTGCGGACGTCCCACACATGCCCCTCGTAGACGAGGTCGCTGTGCAGGACGGCCGCATCGACGGGCTCGTCGGCGAGCGTGCGCTCCCCCGCCATCAGTCGTTCTCGACCTCGAACAGCTCGCTCGAACGGTGGCGCTCCAGCGCGGCGCCCACGAGACCGCGGAACAGCGGGTTCGCGTTCGTCGGCCGCGAGCGCAGCTCCGGGTGCGCCTGCGTGGCGATGTAGTACGGGTGCACGTCGCGCGGCAGCTCGACGTACTCGACGAGGTCGAGGTCGGGGTTGATGCCCGAGAACACGAGGCCGGCCGCAGCGATCTGGTCGCGGTACCGGTTGTTCACCTCGTAGCGGTGACGGTGGCGCTCCGACGCGCGGTGCGAGCCGTACACCTCCGCCGCGATCGAGCCCTCGGCGAGGTCTGCCGGGTACAGGCCGAGTCGCATCGTGCCGCCGAGGTCGCCGTGGTCGAGGATGTCGACCTGCTCCTCCATCGTCGCGATCACCGGGTGCTGGGTGTCGGGATCGAACTCGCTCGATGACGCGTCCTCGATGCCGGCGACGTGACGTGCGTACTCGATCACGATGCACTGCAGGCCCAGGCAGATGCCGAGCGTGGGGATGCCCTGCTCGCGCGCGAACTTCAGCGCGCCGATCTTGCCCTCGATGCCGCGGATGCCGAAGCCGCCGGGGATCACGATGCCGTCCAGCGGGCTCAGCGCCTTGGCTGCACCCTCCGGCGTCTCGCACTCGTCGGAGGGGATCCACCGGATGTTGACGTGCGTCTCCTGCGCGAAGCCGCCGGCCTTGAGCGCCTCGGTGACCGACAGGTACGCGTCGGGCAGGTCGATGTACTTGCCGACGAGGCCGATCGTCACCTCGTGCTTCGGGTTGTGCACGGCGTTGAGCACGCGCTGCCAGCGCGACCAGTCGACGTCCTCGGCCTTCGCGAGACCCAGCGCGCGCACGATGTAGGCGTCCAGTCCCTGCTCGTTCAGCATCGACGGGATGTCGTAGATGCTCGGCACGTCGACCGCGTTGACGACCGCGTCCTCGTCGACGTCGCACATGAGCGCGATCTTGCGCTTGTTCGACTCGGTGACAGGACGGTCGCTGCGCAGCACGAGCGCGTCGGGCTGGATGCCGATCGAGCGCAGGGCCGCGACGGAGTGCTGGGTCGGCTTGGTCTTCTGCTCGCCCGAGGCGCCCATGAACGGCACCAGCGACACGTGCACGAAGAACACGTTCTGACGGCCCAGCTCATGACGGATCTGCCGAGCCGATTCGATGAACGGCTGCGACTCGATGTCGCCGACCGTGCCGCCGATCTCGGTGATGATCACGTCGGGCTGGGGCGTCTCGTCGGCCTGCAGGCGCATGCGGCGCTTGATCTCGTCGGTGATGTGCGGGATGACCTGCACGGTGTCGCCGAGGTACTCGCCGCGGCGCTCCTTGGCGATCACCTGCGAGTAGATCTGGCCGGTCGTGACGTTGGCGGCCTGGCTCAGCTCGATGTCGAGGAAGCGCTCGTAGTGGCCGATGTCGAGGTCTGTCTCGGCGCCGTCGTCGGTCACGAAGACCTCGCCGTGCTGGAACGGGTTCATCGTTCCCGGGTCGACGTTCAGGTACGGGTCGAGCTTCTGCATGACGACGCGCAGTCCGCGTGCAGTGAGCAGGTTCCCGAGGCTGGCGGCGGTCAGACCCTTGCCCAACGAGGAAACGACACCACCGGTCACGAAGATGTGCTTGGTGGTGTCGTTCGAAGAGTCGCCGCGGAAAGAATCAGAAGTCTGCATCACGGGCTTTTATCCTATCAGGCGGTGTTTCGATGAGCTTCGCAGAAGCTGAGGACACGCGGAAGCGGTGCCGGCTCGTCAGTCGGCGTCGGTGCGGAGGCCGAGCAGCTCGCGGGCATGGCTGAGCGCCGCCTCGGAGTCCGGCATGCCCGACAGCAGTCGAGCCATCTCCGCTTCGCGGTCGGCGCCCTCCAGGCGCCGCACGTCGGAGGCCGTGACCGAGCCGTCGTTCGCCTTGACCACCGTCAGGTGGTTGGCCGCGAACGCCGCGACCTGGGCCAGGTGGGTGACCGCGATGACCTGGGACGACTGCGCCAAGCGCGCCAGACGGCGGCCCACCTCGATCGCGGCGGCGCCGCCGATGCCGGCATCCACCTCGTCGAAGACGAATGTGGGCACCGGGTCGACGCCCGCGATGACGACCTCGATCGCGAGCATGACGCGGCTGAGTTCACCGCCGCTCGCCCCGCGCGAGACGGCACGGGGCTCGGCTCCCGGGTGCGGCGCCAGGAGGATCGCGACATCGTCGCGCCCCGAGGCGGACTCGGTCCCCTGGGTGACGGCGACCTCCAGGCGTGCGTCTGGCATCGCGAGCGCGCGCAGCTCCGTCGTGACCGCCGCGCCGAGACGCCCCGCGGCCTCGACGCGTGCCTCGGTGAGCGCGGCGGCGGCCTGATCGAGAGTGGATGCCGCGGCATCCCGCTCCGCCGTCAGCCGCTCGATGCGGTCGGAGTCGTCGTCGAGCTCGGCCAGGCGCGACGAGCCCGTGTCGAGCAGCTCGATCGCCGCGTCCAGCGTGCCGTGGGCGCGGATGAGCGCCGCGAGGACGGCACGGCGCTCCTCGACCGCGGCGAGCTCGTGCGGGCCGGACTCGTCGAGGTCGGCGAGGTAGCCGGCCAGCGCCGCCGCGATGTCGGCGGCGCGGTAGCCCAGGTCGGCCACCTGCCCCGCGAGCTCTTCGAGCACGGGGTCGTGCACGCGCTCGAGGGCGCGGCGGGCGTCCGACAGCAGCGCGCCGGCATCCGGTCCGTCCGCCTCGCCCGACAGCGCGTCGTGCGCCGTCGCGGCCGCCAGACGCAGTTCTTCGGCGTTCGCGAGGCGCTCGGCACGCGTCGCGAGGTCGGCGTCCTCCCCCGGTTCGGGCGCGGCCTGTTCGATCTCGGCCAGCTGCGCGCGCAGGTCCTCGGCCTCGCGGGCGCGGGCGTCGCGGTCGTCGGTGAGGCGCGACAGCTCGCGGTCGATGCCGCGCCAGTGCTCGAACGCCCGGCGATACACGTCGCGCGCCGACTGCACGGGCTCGCCGCCGAAGCGGTCCAGCGCGTCGCGCTGTGCGGCCGCGGACTTGAGGCGCAGCTGGTCGGACTGTCCGTGCACCACGACGAGGTCGTCGGCGAGGTCCGCGAGCACGCCGGCCGGCGCCGAACGCCCTCCCACCGATGCACGGCCACGGCCTTCGCTGGAGATGGAGCGGCCCACGTACAGCTCGGCACGGCCGCCGCCGATCGGCTCGACGTCGCCGCCCGCCTCACGCACGCGGTCGGCGACCGCGCCGTCCTCCGGCACGATCCAGACACCGTCGACCGTCGCCTGCGACGCTCCGGCGCGAACGGCACCCGAGTCCGCGCGCTGGCCGAGCAGCAGGCCGAGGCCGGTGACCACCATGGTCTTGCCCGCACCGGTCTCGCCGGTGATCGCGGTGAAGCCCGGTCCCATCGGCAGCGTCGCCTCGGCGATCACGCCGAGGTCGCGCAGACGCATCTCTTCGATCACAGCGCCTCCTGCCGACCACTCGTGACCGGCATGACGCCGGTGATCGCGGCGGGGCCGCGCCAGCCTTCGACGGGGAGGTGGAACTTGCGCACGAGGCGGTCGGTGAACTGCGCGGGATGCAGCCGCGCGAGCCGCACGGGGCGGTCCGAACGGCGCACGACGACGCGCGCACCGGGCGGGAGGTCGTGCGAACGGCGGCCGTCGCACCAGAGGATGCCGGTGCCGTTGGTGCGCTCGAGCACCTCGATCGCCACGGCGTGCTCCGGACCGACGACGAGCGGCTTCGCGAACAGCGCGTGCGCCGACAGCGGCACCACCGCGATCGCCTCGACGGTCGGCCAGATGACGGGGCCGCCTGCCGAGAAGTTGTAGGCCGTGGATCCTGTCGGCGTCGAGACCACCATTCCGTCGCAGCCGAAGGACGACAGCGGTCGGCCGTCGATCTCGACGACGACCTCGAGCAGGCGCTCGCGGCTGGCCTTCTCGACCGTGGCCTCGTTGAGCGCCCACGTCTCGTAGATGACCGAGTCGGCGGTGTCCTTCACGCGGACCTGCAGCGCCATGCGCTCCTCGACGCCGTAGTCGCGAGCGATGACGCGGCGGACAGCCTCGTCCATGTCGTCGCGCTCGATCTCGGCGAGGAAGCCGACGTGGCCCATGTTGATGCCGAGCACGGGCGCCGTGCCGTCACGCACGAGTTCGGCGGCGCGCAGGATCGTTCCGTCGCCGCCCAGCACGATGGCGAGCTCGATGTCGGTCACCGGCACGTCCTCGCCGAGGATCGCCACGTCGAGCGGGGATCCCGCGGCGGCGAGTTCTTCGCGGTCGTCCGCGGCGAACACGGGACGCGCCCCCGCCGCCCGCAGCGCGTCCACGACCCGCTCGGCCGCGACGACGGTGTCGTGGCGGTGCGCGTGCGCGACCACCAGGATGCTGCGCTCGGCCTGCACGTCGACAGTGTTCATCGGCTCCCCGCCAGTCGGTACATGTCTCCCCATTCTGTCGGATCGTCCGACACTCGGGGCAATCCGACCCGGCCTGGGGATGCCCTGTCGCCCGACCCGATCGGTGCTGCGCTGGGGAGGAGTCTGCGTGCCATCGTCACGCGGTCAGACGCTCCACCTCGTCCCGCCACTGCTCCGGGATCGACCCCTCGCGCGCCGACAGGTGCACGACGTACTCGCGGTTGCCGTGGGTTCCCGCGATCGGCGACGCGATGAGTCCGCGCGTCCCCAGCCCGAGATCCCACGCCGCCCACAGCACCCCCGCGACCGCGTCCGCGCGCAGCACCGGATTGGTCACGAGCCCGCCCTTCACGGCGGTGCGTCCCACTTCGAACTGCGGCTTGATCAGCAGCACGACGTCGGCGTCCGGCGCCGCCACGGCGCGGACAGCCGGCAGCACGTGGGCGAGCGAGATGAACGACAGGTCGCCCGTGATCACCGATGGCGCGCTGTCGACGCCGCTGGCCTCGGCGAGCGAGGCGGCCGTCATGTACCGGACGTTGAGGCCTTCGATCGAGATCACGCCCGCATCGAGCGCGACGGCGGCCGCCAGCTGCCCGTGTCCGACGTCCACGGCGATCACCGGTACGGCGCCGCGTTCGCGCAGCACCTGCGTGAATCCGCCCGTCGACGCGCCCATGTCCAGCGCGACCCGGCCGCGCACGTCGACGCCGAACGCGTCCAGGCCGGCGATGAGCTTGTGGGCGGCGCGGCTGACGTAGTGGTCCGCACCCGCGACCTCGAGCACGCTCTCGTCGCCGACGGGCGTCGAGGGCTTGACCACGGGGCGTCCGTCGACCGAGACGAGGCCGTCGGCGACGAGCGTCGCGGCGTGCGTGCGGGAGCGCGCCAGTCCGCGCGCGGCGAGGGCGGCATCCAGGCGCTGCGTCATGCGTGCGCGCCCGGTGTCGCCTCGAGGCGCCGCGACAGCGTGTCGTGGAGCGCGTCGTAGGCGTCGGCCCGGGTGGACAGCGGCTGCGCCTCGATCACCTCGAGCGTCGACAGCAGATCGCCGGTCTCGTCCTCGTGCACGCGGGGCTCATCCATGCCCCCAGAATACGGCGGAGAGGCTCAGGGCCGGTGGAACGGGTCGGCGTACAGCTCCTCCGGCACGCGGAAGCCGAAGATCGCACGTCCCGTGGACCAGATCGCCGCAGCTCCCGCGCGGACGAGGTCGACCGGGCGGGTACCCGCCGACACGATGCGCACGTCCGGGCCGTCGATCGCGACCGTCGCGTCACGCACGGTGGCCACGCCTTCGACGACGCGCACCTCCGGGTACGGCTCGTGGAGCTCGCGCAGATCGCCCAGGATGAACGTCGGACGCGACCCCTCGGGCGCGGCGAGAACGTGCTTGGGCCGGTCGATCCCGGTCAGCACGAGCGCTGAAGCGATGCCGGCACGGTTCGCGCCGAGGATGTCGGTGTCGAGGCGGTCGCCGAGGAACAGTGGATGCCGCGCCCCGAACCGTGCGACCGCTTCCTGGAAGATCGGCACCTCGGGCTTTCCCGCCACCGTCGCCAGACGCCCCACAGCGGTGTGCACGGCCGACACGAGAGTGCCGTTGCCCGGCGCGATGCCGCGCGACTGCGGGATCGTCCAGTCCGTGTTGGTGGCCACCCACGGGATGCCACCCTCTTCTTCGGGCGTCTTGAGCGCGAACGCCGCCTCGGCCAGCTGCATCCAGCCGACCTCGGGCGCGAAGCCCTGGACGACGGCGGCAGGCGCGTCGTCCGCGCTGCGCGTCACGACGAAGCCGGCCTTCTCGACCTCGGTGACCAGACCGTCGCCCCCGACGACGAGCACGGTCGAACCGGGTGCGATCCGCTCGGCGAGCAGCCGCATCGCGGCCTGCGGGCTCGTGACGACATCGCGAGGAGCGGTCTCGAGGCCGAGGTCGGTGAGATGTGCCGCGACCGAGGCATCCGTCCGGGCGGCATTGTTGGTGATGTACCCGATCGTCCGGTCGACGCGCGCCTGGTTCAGGCTCTCGACCGCGTAGGGCAGCGCGCCGGGCCCGGCGTACACCACCCCGTCCAGGTCGGCGAGCACGACATCCACGCCGGCGAGCGGCGCGGGTGCGAGTCCTTCAGTCTGCGTGCGGCGCCCGAACAGCGCCATCAGGCCTTCGCCTCGTCGTCCGGGGCCTCGGCCTCGGGCTCGTCGACGCCGGCCTCGACGAGGATTTCCGCGACCTCGTCGGCCACCGACGACTCGACGTTCAGCGGAGCCTCGTCGTCGAGCCCGTCTGCCTCATCTACGTCGTCGTCCTCGTCATCCTCCTCGAGGATCTCCTCGACGACGATCGTCTCGAGATCTCCGAAACCGGATGCCGCGTCCAGAGCTTCCGCGGCGACCAGCGCGCGCTGCTGCCACTGCGCGGCCTCGTCGGTGCGGCCGAGCTCGTCGAGCACGGCCGCGCGGGCCGCGAACAGACCGGGGCTCCACTCGAACGCGCGATCCGGGTCGAACTCCGGGATGTCGAGCTCCTGCAGGGCGCGCTCCGGCTCGCCGAGATCGAGGCGGGCCCCCGACATCGCGATCGCCAGCTCGACACGCTCCGCCGTCTCCAGCGTCATGCGATCCACAGACCGGCCGACCTCGAGGGCGCGGTCGGGGCGACCGACGCCACGTTCGCTGTCGACCATGAGGGCGATCTGGTCGTCGTTGCCCGAGATGCGGCGGTACGTCCGCAGTTCGCGCAACGCCAGCGCGTAGTCGCCCGTCGCGTACGCCGTGATCGCGAGCGTCTCGCGGACGACCGCGATCCGCCCGGCGCGGCGCGAAGCCGACAGCGCGTGCTGGTGAGCAAGCTCAGGGTCCTCCTCGATCAGCTGCGACGCCATCGCC
>Ga0160450_100904_pt1 | contig 13495 bp, 12 predicted proteins | sample HID1975K_E1MG_FD_108257 | JGI IMG/M metagenome (GOLD analysis project Ga0160450, IMG submission 108257) | Enriched soil microbial communities from UW Madison campus, WI, USA - HID1975K_E1 MG | ecosystem: Environmental > Terrestrial > Soil > Unclassified | place: USA: Madison, Wisconsin...
ATGCCGGTGACCTCCTCCGAGACCGGGTGCTCGACCTGCAGGCGCGTGTTGACCTCGAGGAACGAGATGGTCCCGTCGGCGCCGATGAGGAACTCGCAGGTCCCTGCGCCGACGTACCCGACCTCCTTGAGGATCGCCTTCGACGCCGAGTAGAGGATCTCGTTCTGGGCATCGGTCAGGAACGGCGCGGGCGCCTCCTCGACGAGCTTCTGGTGACGGCGCTGCAGCGAGCAGTCGCGGGTGGAGACGACGACGACGTTGCCCGCGGCATCCGCGAGGCACTGCGTCTCGACGTGACGCGGCTTGTCGAGGTACTTCTCGACGAAGCACTCGCCGCGGCCGAACGCGGTGATCGCCTCGCGCGTGGCCGACTCGAACAGCTCGGGGACCTCGTCGATCGTGCGGGCGACCTTGAGGCCGCGCCCGCCGCCGCCGTACGCGGCCTTGATCGCGATCGGGAGGCCGACGGTCTCGGCGAACGCCACGACCTCGTCGGCACCGGCGACCGGGCCGGGGGTGCCGGGGGCGAGCGGCGCGCCCACCTTCTCGGCGACCGCGCGGGCGGTCACCTTGTCACCGAGAGCCTCGATCGCCTCGGGGGACGGGCCGATCCACACGAGACCGGCCGCGATCACGGCGCGGGCGAAGTCGGCGTTCTCGGCGAGGAAGCCGTAGCCGGGGTGCACCGCGTCGGCGCCCGAGCGGCGGGCGACAGACAGGATCTTGTCGATCGACAGGTAGGTCTCGGCGCTCGTCGCGCCCTCGAGCGCATACGCCTCGTCGGCGAGACGCACGTGCAGGGCATCGCGGTCCTGGTCGGCGTAGACGGCGACAGACGCCTTCCCGGCGTCACGGGCGGCGCGGATGACGCGAACGGCGATCTCGCCGCGGTTGGCAACGAGAACCTTGGCGATCTGAGGCATGGATGCCAGCCTACCGACGCGGTTCCTCGGTCTTTTGAGCGCTTCGTACAAGAACCGAAGAGAAACGTGGGATTCCTACTACAAACGCGGCGCGGCGTCCGGGGCGGCCCTCGTCTACCGTGCGGGCGTGTCGTCGAGCGACGGGTCGGTGGTGTTCCACAGCGCCGTCCACTCCACGCCGAGCTCGCGGACGAGGCTCCGCAGCGTCGACACCGACATCCCGACGACGGTCGAGGGATCTCCCTCCACCCGCGAGATGAACGCGCCGCCCAGGCTGTCGACGGTGAACGCTCCGGCCACGTGCAGCGGCTCGCCCGACGCGACGTATTCGTCGATCTCGGCATCCGTCACGTCATCGGCGAACGACACGGATGCCGCGGCCGTGGCGTTCACCTCGCGCGGGGCGACACCGGGCTGCAGCCGGACGACGGCGTGACCGGAGTGGAGCACGCCGGTGCGTCCGCGCATCGCGCGCCACCGCGCGGTCGCGTTCTCGGGCGTGTAGGGCTTGCCCAGCACCTCGCCGTCGAGCTCGAACATCGAGTCGCCGCCGATCACGATGCCGTCGAAGTCGGGGATGTCGTCCTGCAGCCGGGCGGCGACGTCGGCGGCCTTGCGGCGCGCCAGCAGGAGCACATGCTCGTCGGGGGCGAGCGTGCGTCCCTCGGCGGCTTCGACCGTGGCGATGACGGCCTCCTCGTCCACGTCGGGGGCGAGGGTCAGCGGACGGATCCCGAACTGGCGCAGCAGCATGAGCCGGGCGGGCGAGGTCGAGGCGAGGCAGACGCGCATGCCCCCACCGTACGCGGCACCCAGCGGCGAGGATTCAGGAGAAACGCCGATCGACGTGGGTCGCCGTGCCGATCCTCCACCGGATCTCCTGAATTCTCGACCCTGTGCGCGGCGTAGGCTCGTCGGGTGAGTGCAACCGGCGACGTCATCGACCTCGAGATCACCGATGTGGCGCACGGCGGCGTGTTCGTCGCGCGTCATGAGGGGCGCGTCGTGTTCGTGCCCGACGCGATCCCCGGCGAGACGGTGCGCGTGCGCCTGACCGACACCGCGAAGAAGTCGTTCTGGCGCGGCGAGACGCTGGAGGTGCTCGAGGCGTCGCCGCACCGCCAGCCGCACGTGTGGCGGCAGGCGGACGTCGACGTCGAGCCCGAGAATCGCCCGGGCGGTGCCGATTTCGGCCACATCGAGCTGTCGCACCAGCGTCTGCTCAAGGCCCGGGTCCTCGTCGACGCGCTGCAGCGCTTCGGCGGCGTCGAGTCGCCGGCGATCGGCGTCGAGGCGGCATCGCCGCTCGTGTCGGCCACCGGCGAGACGCTCGCCGACGAGACTGAGGACGGCACCGGCTGGCGCACGCGCATCAGCCTGCATGTCGACGCCGATGGCCGCATCGGTCCGTACGCCGCCCGCAGCCACCGCGTCATCACCGACCTCGACTTCCCCCTCGCGACCGAGCAGATCGAGCGGGCGGCGATCGAGCTGCGCGGCGGCGAGCCCGGCCGCATCGATCTCGTGCAGCCGGCCGACGGCCGCGTCCGCGTGCTGACCCGGCCGGAGCGGAGGGGGGATGCCGGGCGCCGCGACCGTGGCGGCCGTCCCGCGGTCCGCGGTCCCGAGACGGAGGTGCTCATCGAGCAGGTCGGCGGGCGCGACTTCCGCGTCGACGCCGGCGGGTTCTGGCAGGTGCACCGCCTCGCGGCCCACACCCTCACCCAGACGGTGAGGTCCGCATTGCAGAGCATCCGTCCCGATGGGCCGATCCGTCGCGACGGCGGCCTGTGGATCGATCCCGACGCGTGGCACCTCGACCTGTACGGCGGCGTGGGCCTGTTCGCGGCGACCCTCGGCGACCTCGGCGGCCCCACGACGCGCATCACGAGCGTCGAGTCCGACGCCCGTGCGACCGAGCACGCCGGCGAGAACCTTGCCGAGTGGGTCGGCGCACGCGCGGAGACCGCGCGTGTCGACCGGTGGCTCGCGCGGCTGGCGGACGAGGCATCCACGTCCGAGCGCGAGCGTCTCTCACGCGGTGTCGTCCTGCTCGACCCGCCCCGCGCGGGCGCCGGCCGCGAGGTGGTCGACCGCATCACGGGCCTCTCGCCCGAGACCGTGGTCTATGTCGCGTGCGATCCGGTCGCCCTGGCACGCGATGTCGCGACCTTCCGGGCCGGTGGCTACGACCTCGCCAGGGTCGACGCGCTGGACCTGTTCCCCAACTCGCACCACATCGAGGCCGTCGCGGTCCTCACTCGTGCGGGCGGCGCTCGCTAGGCTGACGGCATGACGCGCGTGGCCTTCATCGACGACCACGAGTCGGTGCGGCTCGGGCTGGAAGCCGCGTGCGCGCGGATCGCCGACATGCAGGTCGCCTTCTCGGGCAGCACCGTCACCGAGTACCTGGACTGGCGGGCCTTCTCGCGCGAGGCTCCGGCCGACGTCGTGGTGCTCGATCTGACGCTCGGCGACGGCACGACCGTGACCGAGAACGTCAGCCGGCTCGTGCGAGACGGCTCGAGCGTCATCATCCACAGCGTCGCCGACCGGCCCGCGGCCGTGCGCGAGGCCCTCGCGGCGGGCGCCGCCGGCATCGTCAGCAAATCCTCGCCCATCGGCGACGTGATCGCCGCCGTCGGCACCGTCGCGCGCGGCGAGCCGCTCAACAACGTGGAATGGGCCAGTGCTGTCGAGGGCGACCGCGACTTCGCCGACGCGCAGCTCGCGGCGCGCGAGCGGGAGGTGCTGCGCCTGTACGCCGCCGGCCTGCCGCTCAAGGCGGTGGCCGACCGCCTGGGCATCGCGTACTCGACCGCCAAGGAGAACATCACGCGCATCCGCGTGAAGTATGTGGAGGTGGGTCGACCGGCGCCCACCAAGATCGACCTGCTCCACCGCGCCGTGGAGGACGGGCTCATCGACGAGCCGGCTTCCGATTCGGGGGACATCGCGCGTGGCCGCTGACGGGCAGACCGCGGTGCTCGACACCGCTTGGGCCCAGATCCCGCACTCGCGCGAGGCGACGGCGGGCATCGGATCCTTCACGCGTTCGCGTGTCGAGCGCATCATCTCCCTCGTGGCGGGCGGCCTCGGGTCGCTCATCGTCGGCGTTCAAGCGTTCCTGACCGCCCTCGGCCCGTCGGACGAGCGCCCGGGCTGGCACGAGGCGCTCATGATCGCCGTGTTCGGCTCGTTGAGCATCATGATCCTCGCCTGCGTCATCGGGCGCGGCGTGCGCCTCGCGGCCGGCGTGTTCGCCCTCGTGTACATGCTGGCGCTCGCCGTGTGGCCGATCGCGACGGCGGGCATCGCCCCGCAGTCGCTCGACGAGCCGTGGATCTGGTACCTCGTGAACCTCGCCACGCTCGCCGCGGTGCTCGCCTTCCCGTTCCCGCTCCAGATCGGCTGGACGATCCTCGCCCCGGTGCTCTTCGGCCTCGTGCGCCTCGTGCAGGGCGATTTCGCCGTCGACTACTGGATCTCGGTCAGCCTCGACGTCTCGTTCGCGCTGATCCTCGGCGGAGTCATCCTCACCCTCGGCTGGCTGTTCCGCTCGGTCGCGGTGAACGTCGACGAGACGCGCGCACGGGCGGTCTCGTCGTACGCGCGCGCCGCTGCGGCGGACGCGGCGGAGCAGGAGCGCGTCGCCGTCGCGGCCCTCATGCACGACAGCGTCCTGGCGGCGCTCATCGCCGCGGAGCGTGCGACCACGCCGCGCGAGCGGACCCTCGCCGCGGCGATGGCCCGCGAGGCGCTCACGCGGCTTGCGAACACCGAGCAGGACGCCCACGAGGGCACCGACGAACCCCGTGATGCGGAGCAGCTCGCCGACGACATCGAGGCCGCGGCCGGCGAGCTCGGGGTCGAGGTCGACGTGCAGCGCGATATCGCGCCCGGAAGTCCACCGCTGCCGGGACGCGTGGCGCGGGCGCTGTCGCTCGCGGCGACCCAGGCGATCGCGAATGCCCTGCAGCACGCGGACGGGGCCGGGCTCGGCGTGGCGCTCGCGGCGGCCGACGGCCGCGTGCGCGTCGACGTGCACGACGCCGGCGAGGGATTCGACCTCGACGCGGTGCCCGACGACCGGCTCGGCATCCGCGCATCGATCGTGGCGCGCGTGGCAGCAGTGGGCGGCAAGGCGGACCTCGAGACGGGATCCCACGGGACCGCCGTGCACCTGTCGTGGCAGGACGGTGCCGCGTGATCAGCGTCAAGAACGTCCTCAGCCTGCTCGCCGTCGCGTTCACGGCCTACCTGGCCGCGCGAGGCCTGTGGTGGACCCGCGACGTCGAACAGCCTCTCATCATCGTCGCCGCGCTCGCGTTGTACCTCGTGACGACGTGGCTCTGCATCTTCTGGGAGCCGACGTCGGGCTCCGTCCTGGCAGCCGAGGGCGTGCAGGAGGAGGGCGCCGCCGCAGCGGGGGCCGCGACGGCGGACGCGCAGGCGCAGGCCGCGATAGACGGCATCCAGGGTCCACGGTCGCTGCCGCTCGTCGCCCAGATCCTCGCACTGGCGTGCGCCGCGATCGTGCCGAGCGCGATCTCGCTGGCGGTCGGGCCGGCCGCCCGCACGGAGCCGTTCGCGACGTGGTACCTCGGCGGCATCGGAGCGCTGATGACCATCGTGATGGTGCGCCGCCGGCCGTGGACGGCGTGGTCGGGCATCCTGCTGCTCACGATCGCGTCGATGGCGTGGATGGGTCCGCTGCAGGCGCTGTCGCTCGGCCTCGTCGGCTCGATCGTGTGGGTCACGTGCGCGCAGCTGCTGGTGCTGTCGATGGACCGTGCCGCGCGCGACACGTCGCGCCTCACCCGCCTGCAGCGCGCCGCTTCGGCGTGGCAGACATCGCAGGTCGTGCGCCAGCGCGAGCGGCGCATCCAGGTGCAGAAGGCGCTGGCGGTCGCCGGCCCCGTGCTGACGCGCACCGTCGCGCACGCGGGGCATCTGACCGACGCCGACCGTCTGGAGGCGCGTCTGGCCGAGGGCCGGCTGCGCGACGAGATGCGGGGGCCACGCCTCCTCGACGACGACGTGCGCGCAGAACTGGAGCGCGCCCGCCGCCGCGGGGCCAACGTCACCGTCCTCGACGAGGGCGGCCTCGACGGCGTCGACGAAGAGACGCTGAGCGTCATCCGAGCGCAGCTGGCCGAGACGCTGCGCTCTGCGAGCTCCGACCGCCTCTACATCCGGACGTCGCCCGACGAGCGCATCGCGGTCACCGTCGTGGGCCGCTCGATGTCGGTGGGCGGTCCGAGCGATGAGGACGCGGTCGACCTGTGGCGGGAGATCCCGCATCCCGGCCGCTGAGGACGACCCTCAACGAGGATGCCGGAGGCCTGGCATCCCGCAAGGTCCGTGCTGCGACGGGGAGGGCGGTTTCGTCCCCCGCCCAGCAGGGGGAGGGGACGCCAGGCGGGGAACGTGACCGGAGGAGGCGAGGGGCGGCGAAGCCGCCCGCCCCTCGCCTGGCGGACGGTTACCCGAAAACCGTCCGCATGGCCGGATCCGGGGCATCCGCAGAGCGGATTCGGATCGACCGAACGCAGAAGCGTTCCAGCGATACAAGTATCGCCGGGCCGCAAGAGGGTTGTCTGTAGGTATTTCGGGGGACAAAGCTGTCCGCTGGACTCGGGGCGCCCGAGAGCTCAGCCGAAGCGGCCCCAGCCGAGGTCGCGGCGCAGCGGCTGCCGCATCGATCGTGCCGAGAGCTCCCATCCGCTGCGGCAGCGTCCCTCTTCGGCGACCGCCTCGGAGGCCTCGCCGGTGTACGCCTGGCTGACGACGGCGATGAGCGCCGCGAGCTCCTCGTCGGTGGGGTTGCCGCGGCGCACGTCGATCGTGACGCCGGCGTCCGCCTCGTCCGCGATGCTCACAGCGGGATGTTCCCGTGCTTCTTGGGCGGCAGGCTCGCGCGCTTGCCGCGGAGCGCCCGCAGCGCCTTCGCGATCGACACCCGCGTCTGGGCGGGCTCGATGATGCCGTCGAGCTCGCCGCGCTCGGCGGCGAGGAACGGGGATGCCACGTTGTAGGTGTACTCGTTGGCCAGGCGCGTGCGCACGGCCGCGACGTCCTCGCCGGCCTCCTCGGCGCGCTTGATCTCGCCGCGGTAGAGGATGTTGACGGCGCCCTGGCCGCCCATCACGGCGATCTCGGCGGTCGGCCACGCGAGGTTGATGTCGGCGCCGAGCTGCTTGGAGCCCATCACGATGTACGCGCCGCCGTAGGCCTTGCGGAGGATGACGGTCACGAGCGGCACCGTCGCCTCGGCGTAGGCGTACAGCAGCTTCGCGCCGCGGCGGATGACGCCCGTCCACTCCTGGTCGGTGCCGGGGAGGTACCCGGGCACGTCGACGAGCGTGACGATCGGGATCGAGAACGCGTCGCAGAACCGCACGAAGCGGCTGGCCTTCTCGCCGGCCTCGATGTTGAGCGTGCCGGCCATCTGCGACGGCTGGTTGGCGATGATGCCCACCGAACGGCCCTCGATGCGGCCGAAGCCGATCACGATGTTGGGGGCGAACAGCGGCTGCACCTCGAGGAAGTCCTCGGCGTCGACGATGCCGCGGATCACCTGGTGGATGTCGTACGGCTGGTTCGGCGAGTCCGGGATGACCGTGTTGAGCGCGCGGTCGGAGTCGGTCGTCTCGAACTCGAAGCCGCTCTCGTAGACGGGCAGCTCGGCCATGTTGTTGTCGGGGAGGAAGCCGAGCATCGAGCGCACATAGTCGATCGCGTCGTCCTCGTCCTCGGCGAGGTAGTGCGCGACGCCTGAGCGGGTGTTGTGCGTGTGCGCGCCGCCGAGCTCCTCCATGCCGACGTCCTCGCCGGTGACGGTCTTGATGACGTCGGGGCCGGTGACGAACATCTGGCTGGTCTTGTCGACCATGACGACGAAGTCGGTGAGGGCGGGGGAGTACACCGCGCCGCCGGCGGCCGGCCCCATGATGATCGAGATCTGCGGGATGACGCCCGATGCGGCGGTATTGAGGCGGAAGATCTCGCCGTACTTGCCGAGCGCGATCACACCTTCCTGGATGCGCGCGCCGCCCGAGTCGAGGATGCCGATGATCGGGATGCCGCTGCGCAGGGCGAACTCCATGACCTTGATGATCTTGTCGCCCGCGGCCTCGCCGAGCGATCCGCCGAAGGTCGAGAAGTCCTGCGAGTACACCGCGACGGTGCGTCCGTGGATCGTGCCGACGCCGGTGACGACCGAGTCGCCGTACGGACGGGACCGGTCCATGCCGAACGCGGTGGTGCGGTGGCGCACGTACTCGTCGAGCTCGACGAAGCTGCCGGTGTCGAGCAGCTGCTCGATGCGCTCGCGGGCGGTGCCCTTCCCCTTCGCGTGCTGCTTCTGCTTGGCGGCGTCCTCGGGGTCGAGGACGGCCTCCTGGTAGCGCGCGCGGAGGTCGGCGATCTTGCCGGCGGTCGTCGAGAGGTCGGGCTGCTCGGTCACGGATTCCACCCTATCTGCGGGGTCGCGCGATCCGTTGGAGGGTTCGCACAAGGGGTTGCGGCATCCACTGTGTCTGTCGGTCTCCGCGCCCGTCGAGGGCGACGGCGCACCCGGTCGCGCGAGTAGCGTGAGCAGCATGTCGTTCCCGTCTGAGGGATACCCCCTCGCCGCTGCGGTGAGTCCGCGCGTGCAGGTCGTCCCGACCACCGACTCCACGAACGCCGACGTCGTCCGCCACGTGACCGACGCGCCGGACGAGTGGCCGCACCTGTCGCTGCTGCTCACCACCGACCAGCGCGCCGGTCGCGGGCGTCTCGACCGCACGTGGGTGACCCCGCCGGGCTCCGCGCTCGCCGTGTCGGTCGTCGTCGACGCGGCGGCGATCCCTGCTGCCGCCCGGGGGTGGATCCCGCTCGTCGCCGGCGCCGCGATGACGCGCGCGGTCGCCGCCCAGCTGGCGCGGACGCCGCACTCGACGACGCTCAAGTGGCCGAACGACGTGCTCGTCGACGGCCGCAAGGTGTGCGGCATCCTCGCCGAGATCGTCCCGTCTCGCCCCGACACGGTGGTGATCGGCTCGGGCGTGAACACGCGGATGCCGGCGGTCGATCTTCCCGTCGACACGGCCACCTCGTTCGCGGCACTCGGGCAGGTGTGCGACGAGGACCGCCTGCTCGCGGACTACCTCGGCGCGCTGGAGGAGCAGCTGACGGCCCTCGCGTCCGCGCATGGCGATGCCGCCGAAGCGGGCGTGCTCGCCGAGGTGGAGTCGCTGTGCGGCACGCTCGGCGCCGATGTCGCGGTGTCGCTGCCTGACGGTGAGACACTGCGCGGCCGTGCGCAGCGGATCGACCCCGACGGACGCCTCGTGGTCGTCCAGGACGGCGAGTTCGAGAGCGCCGTGTCGGCCGGCGACGTCGTCCACGTGCGCCGCACCACCTGACACGACACGGCGGGTTCGCAGCGGGCTGTCGGCCGCACCCGCCACAATGGAGCCATGACGCAGCCGTTGGGATTGGGAGGCAGGCCGCTGACGCCGGCGCCCGGTGCGCCCACGCCCGAGCTGCTCGTCGCGAAGTTCCGCGGGCATGCGCGGCGGCTGTTCTGGTCGGCCCTCGTGCTCGTCGCCGCCGCGGGGGCGTGCGGCTATCTCTACGGCAACCTTCCCGCCGGGTTCCACAACTGGATGCTGCTGGCCGCCGCCGCAGCCGTGGTGCTGCTCCTCGTCGTACTGCCCTTCCTGGCGTGGTGGGGCCACGTGTATACGATCACGACCCGCCGTGTCCTGGAGCGGCGCGGGGTCTTCGCGGTCAAGCACCGCGAGCTCGAGCACGTGCGCGGGTACACGCTGAACGTCAAGCGCGGTCTGCTGCAGCGCATGTGGGGTGCCGGCACCATCACGCTGCGCAACGGGATCGACGAGCCGATGCGCCTCGCGAACATCCCGTCCGTCGAGCTCGTCCACGAGGCCCTCGTCGATCAGGTCGAGGTCAACCAGATCCTCGCGCACCGCGACGCGCAGCCGCTGCCGCCCGGCCCGCCGCCGCCCGTTCCGCCCACCGCACCGGTCGCGTAGGTCCTGCGGCATCCCGCCGGTGCGGGATGATGGAACAAGGCAGTCGAGAGGGAGTCGCATGACGCTGCGAGTCGGAGTCGTCGGGGGCGGGCAGCTGGCCCGCATGATGATCGCGCCGGCGGTCGAGCTCGGAGTGGACCTCCGCGTGCTCGCCGAGGACGAGGGGATGTCCGCATCCCTCGCCGCGACGGCGGTGGGCGACTACCGTGACGCCGCGACGGTGCTCGGGTTCGCGCGCGACGTCGACGTCGTCACCTTCGACCACGAGCACGTGCCACAGGACGTGCTGGCTGCCCTCGTCGAGGCGGGCGTCGCGGTGCACCCGGGCCCTGACGCGCTGCGCTTCGCGCAGGACAAGCTGCTCATGCGCGCGCGTCTGCAGGAGCTCGGGATGCCGCAGCCCGACTGGGCGGCCGTCACGGACCCCGACGAGCTCCAGGCCTTCATCGACGACCACGGCGGCCGTGCCGTCGTGAAGACCCCCCGCGGCGGCTACGACGGCAAGGGCGTGCGCGTCGTGTCGGCGGGCACCGAGGCCGCGGACTGGTTCGCGACGCTCGCCGAGGATGCCCACGGCGGCGCCCTCCTCGTGGAGGAGCTCGTCGACTTCACACGCGAGCTCGCTCAGCAGGTGGCACGCCGCCCGTCGGGCGCGATGCGCACCTACCCGGTCGTCGAGACCGTGCAGCGTGACGGCGTATGCGCCGAGGTGATCGCTCCGGCCCCGCACGCGGGCGAGCGGCTGCCCCAGGTCGCCGCGCAGATCGGCACCGCGATCGCCGAGGGGCTGGGCGTGACCGGGATGCTGGCGGTCGAGCTGTTCCAGACCACTGACGAGCGCCTGCTCGTCAACGAGCTCGCGATGCGACCGCACAACAGCGGCCACTGGAGCCAGGACGGCGCGGTCACCGGCCAGTTCGAGCAGCACCTCCGTGCCGTGCTCGACCTGCCGCTGGGTGACACCGACCCCGTCGCCGGCTGGTCGGTGATGGTCAACATCCTGGGTGGCCCGGCCGAGGGCGGCCTCGACGCCCGCTTCGCCGCCGCCATGGCCGAGCATCCGCAGGCGAAGGTCCACACGTACGGCAAGGCGCCGCGCCCGGGACGCAAGGTGGGGCACGTCAACGTCGTCGGAGACGACCTCGACGACGTCGCGTACCAGGCCCGGGCCGCGGCATCGGTGTTCCTGGACTGAGCGGGATCACGGCCGCCAGTCGTCACCCTTGTCCAGGAGGCGGCCCACGTAGGTGGCATCGACCGTACCCGGGTAGTCGATCATCCCGGGGGCGAAGGTGCCCCAGCTCGGACGGCCCTGATAAGGGCCGAACGACGGCAGATACGCGCCGTAGACGTAGAGCGTCTCTTGAATCGGGCGGTAGCAGGCGCCGCCCTGGTCGCTGATTCCCGCGACGGTCCCCAGTGCGCGCAGCCCTGACTGGTCGTTCCTCCAGACGGGTCCGCCCACGTCTCCCTGCGACGCCGGCGCGTCCGTGCAGAGGAGGTATTCGTTGAATCGGCCCGGGGCGATCCCGAGGATTCGTCCCTCGGTCCAGCCGGTGTCGATTCCCATCTTTCCGACGAGGAGACCGACGGATTGGTCTGCGCTCCGCGTCCAGCCCTGGACACGGCCGTCGGACGGCATTGCTCCCGTGAGAGGGTCGACCAGGATCTGGAACGCGTCGTTGCCCGGCCGCACTCTCAACAAGACGAGCGGGTCGGTGTCGCGACGCGCGAACACGTCCGCGAAGTAGCCGACGTCGCCCCGGATGCTGCCGTCGGGTGCGAGGCCGACGCTGCACATCCCGGCCGTGGTCAGGAACACGCCGGAGTCCCCGGCGATGGCGTAGCCACCCGAACACGCTTTGTCGTAGTAGGCGCCGACGGTTCCGGCGACGCTTCCCCAGATGGCGGGCTCGCCGACGAGATAGTCGTAGCCCTCGGCTTCGGGAACGGGTTGCACATCGGCCAGGGCGGAGCCGGAGTGGAGGGCCGTCACGGCTGCGGTCGCGGAGATCACCGCCGCGAGAAGAAGCGTGCGTATCGTTCGTCGCCGGCCCGAGATGTGATTCGGCGAGGAATCCATGGGCACCACGATAAGTGACGACCGCCTCCGTGCGCCACGGTGACGGACTGCCGGCTCCCTGTTCCTCGGCCGCGGGGTCAGCGTCATCGGTGGCATCTGCGCCGCGGCACCACCGCGCCGTTGCGTGGATTTCCAGCGTTCGCCCCTACCCTTGACGGGTGACCGGCGCGCTCGTATCCCCCCTGCACTCCTCCGAGACACCGCTGGTCGGGGTCGTCATGGGCTCCGACTCGGACTGGCGGGTGATGAGCGACGCGTCTCAGGCGCTCACGGACTTCGGGATCCCGCACGAGGTCGAGGTCGTCTCCGCTCACCGCACGCCCGACAAGCTCATGCGGTACGGACGTGAGGCGCGCGGCCGCGGCCTGCGCGCCATCATCGCCGGAGCGGGCGGCGCGGCCCACCTCCCGGGCATGCTCGCCTCGGTCACCGCGCTGCCGGTCATCGGTGTGCCGGTCCAGCTCGCGACGCTCGACGGCATGGACTCGCTGCTCAGCATCGTGCAGATGCCCGCCGGAATCCCCGTCGCCACGGTCTCGATCAACGGCGCCAAGAACGCCGGGCTGCTCGCCGCCCGTATTCTCGGTGCGGCCGACCCTGCGATCGCCGATCGTGTCGAGGCCTACGCCCGCGACCTCGAAGCCCAGGTCGAGCTGAAGAACCGGCGGCTCAAGGAGTCTTTGTGAGCATCGCCAGCCCCCCGCGCCAGACGACCGGACCCGCTGCGGCGCCGGTCGTCGAGGAGCGCCCGCTGCGGCATCCGGATGCCTCGTCCCGGGCTTTCATGACGCGCCGCGGATGGTGGCTGGTCGCACTCGACTTCCTCATTCCCGGGTCGGCGCAGGCCGCCGCCGGCAATCGCAGGCTCGGCAAGTTCGGACTGGGTGCGACGCTCGTGATGTGGACGGCGCTGGTCGTGGCGCTGCTGTTCGCCCTGCTCGCTCCGACCGCCGGTCTCAGCATCATCACGGGTGCGTGGCTGCCGGACTGGCTGGGGCTGCTGCGCCCGCTGCCGTTGCTGATCGTGCAGGGAGCGATCATCGCCTACGGCGTGCTGTGGATCGTGCTCATGATCGACACGCTGCGCCTCGTTCGTCTCGTCAAGACCGGGCGCTGGGCGCGGTTCGGGATCGCGCTGGTCGCGATCGCCCTTCTCGTCGTCAGCAGCGGGACCGCCGCGTGGGCGCAGAGCGCCGTCGGATCGGTGCGCAGCGGCATCGCGATCTTCCGCGCGACGGGACCGGTCGTGCCGCCGGACGACGGGTACTACAACATCCTGCTGCTCGGCGCGGACAGCGGCGAAGGCCGCGACTCCATGAGGTTCGACAGCATCTCGGTGGTGTCGATCAACGCCGAGACCGGAGCGACGACGATCACCGGCATCCCGCGCGACATGCCGAACTTCCCGTTCGCCGACGGGCCGATGAAGGACCGCTACCCGAACG
>Ga0160450_100906_pt1 | contig 13477 bp, 15 predicted proteins | sample HID1975K_E1MG_FD_108257 | JGI IMG/M metagenome (GOLD analysis project Ga0160450, IMG submission 108257) | Enriched soil microbial communities from UW Madison campus, WI, USA - HID1975K_E1 MG | ecosystem: Environmental > Terrestrial > Soil > Unclassified | place: USA: Madison, Wisconsin...
CCCTGATACGCCGCATCGGCCGTGATGGTGATGTAGCCCTGTTCGGCCAGGCGTTGGGCGTACAGGCCGGCGACTTGTTCTTTCACGCCACCATTGGGGTGTGCAACGACCACGGTCGGGTAGATCTTTTTCGCGTCATAGTTAGCCGGGGTGTACACATTGGCGGCGATGTCCAGGCCATTGAGCTTGTAGCTGACCGGGTGGATGTTGACCTTGCCCGGTTCGTTCTTGCTGATCGCGCCGTCGTAGGCAAGGGTGAACGGGTTCTTTTTGTAATCGGCAGCCAAGGCTTCGCCCGCCGATAGGCCGACCAATGCCGACATGAGCGTGGCTTTGAGAGTGTTTTTCACGTGAGGCTCCTGAGCAATCAAAAGGGCGGCAGTTGCAAAAGTGACTGGGTCAGTCCAGCTGGTTATCGTTGAGGAATTGCGCGACCAGATCAGCGATCTGCACGTTGTTCAGATCCGACATGGGGAAGTGGGTATTGCCGTGTATGCCGATCTCCGGCAGGTGGATCAGTCGCACATGACCGCCGTGGCGATTGACCGCGTCACGCCAGAGGCGGGCCATTTTCAGGCGTGCGCGCCAACTGTCCTGAGCGGGCAGGTCGACCGCCTGCTCCGGGATGTTGTCGCCGTAAAGGATCAGGATCGGAATGCGCGTCAGGGCCATGAATTGCTCCATCGGCACTGCCGCGCCTTGCACCGTGTCGAACGCACTGGGAATCGGCGCAGGCACCTCACCTTGAGCGAACACGAAGCTGCTGCCCGGCTCGAACGCCACGATAGCCTTGACCTTGTCGTTCTTGATCGCCGTCAACCAGCCCGGCCCGCCACCTTGCGAATGGGTGAATAAAATCCCCGGGCCGATTTTGTCGAACAGTGCTGATACGCCATCAGAGACCACGCCCATGTCGAAGGGCCCGGTGTTCGGCGTCATCGCCCGGAAAAACTGCTCGCGGGTGTGGGCATCCTGTGCCACTTGCACACCGTTGAAGTAGTTGGGCCACAGGCCGATGCGGAACTGGTTGAACCACAATTGTTCGTCAGGCACAGGTTTGATTGTGGTCTCGACCATGCTGCGCCCGGCATCGCCACGCCGGGGCTGATCGATCAGATAGACGCCGTAATGGCGGCGCAGAAAGATGTTCTGAAAGCCCTCGCGACCATCGGCGGTAGTTTCCCAGGTCTTGGAAAACTGACCTGCACCGTGCCACATGACGATGGGCAGTTTTCGCGCATCCGCCGGGATTTGATAAAAGGCGTAGACGTGGTCACCGTGGTAGGACTGGCCGTTGGGCGTCATCGGTTGGTGCGGGTTGAAGGTGCCCGGTGCAGTGGTCACCGTTCCACCGGCAGCGAAGCTGCCTTGTTGTTGAATCAGCAACGAGCCATTGGGGTGGTTCGCGCAGGCCGCCAACAGGCTCAACAGTGTGATACTCAGCAGGTATTTGGCAGATTTCATGTCATTTCCCCGAAGCCGCGAGGGCCTGGATCAACGCGGTGTTGGCACGTTCAGCCGTTTGCGCATCGCCGTGTTTTTTCAGCAGTTCCGTGACCTCGTGCAACTGTGTCGTGCTCAGACCGACGCGCAAGCTCGCCGCCATGTGCGAGCGCAATTGCGGCTCTACACCTGGCGTTGCCGCCAGAGCCCCGACAGTCGCCAGTTCGCGGCTTTGCCAGTCGAGGTTGTCGCGCTCGAAGATATCGCCGAACAGGTGGGTTTGCAGGAACCGGTTGATCACCGGAGCGAACTCGAACACCGGGCCTTTGACTGGGGCGCCGGAGATCTTGGTTTGATTCGCGGTGCCGGCGGCCAGCAGCTCATCCCCGGTCGGAATCGCCCGACCTGGTTCACGCCCCGGCGTGTCTTTGATGCCGCGCTGTTTGCGCGTCTGCACCACCGTCATAAGCTCGTTCAAGGCATTGAGGCTGCGCGGGAAGCCCACATACGCGTAAAGCTGCACCAGAATTTCCCGGGCTTCGCTGATGGACAGGCCGGCATCGAGCCCCTGATTGAGCGCGGTGTTGAGGTTGGGCATATCGCTGGTCGCCATGAACGCGGCGATTAGAGGGATCGTTTGCTGTTGGCGCGACAAGGTGGATGCGCTGGCGGGCTTGCTTACCATGATCTGCGATGCCTCGGCTGCTTGAGTGGTAACGCTGAACATCGCCCCGATGCCCAGACAAAGCACCATGAGTGTGGGGAGGGTAGCGTTGTTGCGTGCGTCAATGGTCATCGTGAAAGGCTCCATCCAGTGCGGGTCACCGGGGTGTCGCTGGATCGTACGGAGGATGGTTGTGTCGATTAACCCCGAAATTGCGCATGGACTTCTGAGCAGAACTCATGAGTCGGCATTGCCATAACCGCTGAAAATCCGGCGCGATCCCGCTGATGCGGGGCCTGTAGGGCGGATGACGGTTTGGGAAAAAGGAGCCGGGCTAGTAACTTCGACACATTCCGTAACTTCATTGGCCGGCGTATTGCGCCTCCGAGACCTGTTCCGCCCAGTCGACGGTCTTGCCATTTTCGGCTTCAGCGATGGCGATGTGGGTCATGCCGTTACTGGCCGCGGCGCCATGCCAGTGACGGATGTGCGGCGGAATCCAGACAGTGTCGCCCGGCCGTATTTCCTGTCGGGGGCCGCCCTCTTGCTGCACATAGCCAACGCCTGCGGTGACGATCAGCGTTTGCCCCAGTGGGTGGGTGTGCCAAGCCGTGCGTGCGCCGGGCTCGAAGGTCACAGTGCCGCCGCCGATGCGCGCCGGCGCCTCACCGTTGAACAGGCCATCAACGCGCACCGCGCCGGTAAAGTTTTGCGCCGCGCCCTTGACCGAGGGCTGCGAGCCGTTCGGTGTAACGCGTATTTCGCTGGCGGCCTGGGATTCGGCGGCCATGAATGACAAAGCAACGAGTGGTGCGATCAATCGGTTCATCGGATCAACTCCGTTCAGACGTGAAAGTAGCGCCGCACGTGGCGCCGCGCTGGGCAGACTCAGAGTCCGGTCATCTTCAGTGCCGATTCCGGCAGGCGTTCACCGTGCACCTGAATCTGCGCCATCTGCTGGTTGATCTCGCGCAAATCGTCACCGGTCAATTGCAGTTCGACTGCGCCCAGGTTCTCTTCCAGTCGATGGGGTTTGGTCGTGCCTGGGATCGGCACAATCCACGGTCTCTGTGCGAGCAACCAGGCCAGCGCCACTTGCGCCGGCGTGGCGTGTTTGCGTTGTGCGACGGCTTTCACCACCTCGACCAGCGCTAGATTGGCCTTGCGGGCTTCAGGAGAAAAGCGCGGAACGAAGTTGCGAAAATCGCTGGCGTCGAACTGCGTGTGCTCGTCGATGTGACCGGTGAGGAAACCAGCGCCGAGCGGGCTGAACGGTACGAAGCCGATCCCCAGTTCTTCCAGCACTGCCAGCAACTCCAGCTCCGGGCCTCGCCAGAACAGCGAATATTCGCTCTGCACCGCCGTGACCGCTTGCACCGCGTGTGCCCGGCGGATGGTTTCCACACCCGCTTCAGACAGGCCGAAATGCTTGACCTTGCCCTCGGCGATCAGCTCCTTGACGGTGCCGGCGACGTCTTCGATGGGGACTTGTGGATCAACGCGATGCTGATAAAACAGGTCGATGCAATCGGTGCGCAGACGCTTCAACGACGCCTCGGCCGCCGCGCGGATATGCTCCGGACGGCTATTGGTGCCGCCGCTGCGTGCGCCGGTGATCAGGTCGATATCGAAGCCAAACTTGGTAGCGATGACGACCTGCTCGCGGATCGGCTGCAAGGCTTCACCCAATAGTTCTTCATTGGCGAACGGGCCATACGCTTCGGCGGTGTCGAACAAGGTGATGCCTTGCTCGTAGGCTGAACGAATCAGCTTGATCATGCCGGTTTTTTCGGCAGCCGGCCCATAGGCCGAGGTCATGCTCATGCAGCCAAGGCCCAGTGCGGACACTTGCAGGCCGTTGCCCAACTTGCGGATCTTCATGATGTCACTCCGTACTGAATTCGATCAACGCGTGAGGGGGTGATCGCTCAGCCAGCCGTTCACGCGTTCCATGGTCTTGCGCTCCTGCTCACTCTCCATCACAAAACCTTCCAGAACCCTGGCCTTCGGCGCGTGCTCGACCAGCACGCTGCGGCTGTTGCCCAAGCCATAACCGCCGTGGGTATTGAAGGGGATGAGGGTCTTGTCGGTCAGGTCGTGGGCGCTGAGAAAGGCGCGCACGATGGGTGGGGCGGTTTCACCCCAGATCGGGAAGCCGAGATAGAGCGTGTCGTAGTCGCGGAGGGCGTGAACCGTGTCTTGCAGCTCGGGTTCGAAGCCGCTGTCTCGCTCCTGACGCGCCTGCTCCACGGTTTGCAGATAGTCCTCGGGGTAGGCGTGGGCCGGGCGAATCTCGAAGAGGTCGGCACCCAGCCCACGCTGGATCAGCCCTGCAACGACGCGGGTATTACCCGAGCGCGAGAAATACGCGACCAGAATCCGCGAGCCTGAGCGCGGTGTTTCACTGGCGCCTTGGGTGCCTGCGAGCGACAGCAGCGGGGCGCTGGCCAGAGCGGCGATCACCGCGCGCCGCAGCGGATCATGATCGTTGCTCATCTGCCGACTCGCGCCTTGAGTGCCTCGGGATACCGCTCGCCTTCGATGCGGATCTGCGCCAACGCTGTATCAATTGCCTTCAGTTCGAGGGCTTCGAGGGTGATGTCTGCGCCGCCGAGGTTTTCTTCCAGGCGATGCAGTTTGGTCGTCCCTGGAATCGGCACAATCCACGGCGCCTGCGCCAGCAGCCATGCCAGCGCGATCTGTGCGGGTGTGGCTTGTTTTTGCTCGGCGATCTGACGGATCAACACCACCAGGCCCTGATTGGCTTGCAGCGCCGACTGGCTGAAGCGCGGGACGATGCTACGAAAATCATCGCTGCCGTAGGTGGTATCTGCCGACACCGTGCCGGTAAGAAAACCTTTGCCCAAAGGGCTGAACGGCACGAAGCCGATGCCCAACTCCCAAAGCGTCGGCAGGATTTCCCGCTCAGGCTCGCGCCACCACAATGAGTATTCGCTTTGCAGCGCTGCGACCGGCTGCACCGCGTGTGCACGGCGAATGGTTTGCGCACCGGCTTCCGACAGGCCGAAGTGCTTGACCTTGCCTTCGCCAATCAAGTCTTTCACCACGCCGGCGACGTCCTCGATCGGCACGTCCGGGTCAACGCGGTGCTGGTAAAGCAGGTCGATGTAATCGGTCTTCAGTCGACGCAAAGAACCTTCGACCGCGACCCGGATGTGCTCGGGGCGGCTGTTAAGAATCTGCTGCTTATTGTCTTCGCCGAAGGTGAAGCCGAACTTGGTGGCGATGACCACTTGATCGCGCACCGGTGCCAGAGCTTCGCCCACCACCTGTTCGTTCAGGTAGGGGCCGTAAACCTCGGCGGTATCGAAGAACGTTACGCCCCGGTCAAACGCCGATCGGATCAGCGCAATGGCCTGTTGTGTATCAGTCGCCGGGCCGTAGCCATGGCTCAAGCCCATGCAACCCAAGCCCAGAGCTGACACTTCAAGTGAACTGTTTCCGAGTGTGCGCTTGTGCATCTGGATCTCCCAAAATTTGATGTTGGGAGAACAGTAAGCGAGCTACCGAGTGAGGACTAGACGGTTAAATCGGCAAGGGTTCATGAGGTCTGTTCATCAATCACATAAGGTGGGCGGTAGGACTGTGTCCGTGTCCGTGCCCTGAGCATGAGCTAAGAAACAGACCTTACGTTCGCGTTTGAAGGAAGAAATCGAGCGGCCGCTTCTGGCCGTTTGCTGCCCTCAACCACGGGCAGCTATGGGTCGAAAGCAGCCAGCCGTGACAGTGCTGCTTGGATCACCGTAACTCCTTAGAGCGCCGCAAGTGGCCAAAAACCGTCAACGCTACTGCTACGCTTGGCCTCCATTTGTGAACAATTAAGCAAGCGGAGCGCGCCGGCCCGATGGGCCAGAGGCGTGAGGATGGAAGCCCGTTAGGGCCGACCCCTGGCGACGCCAGGGATCGGTTCACGACAGCTGTCCCCTATGAGGGGCACGCCCAGTGGCATCATTGCATCAAGCAGCTTCCCGCAGTCCTGAACCTACCGTCTGGGTCGCGTTTACGATGCCAATCGGATGCCACAAGGGTGGGGGACTTCTTCCAAGCGAGGTAAGCCACCATCACGCTCCAGGTTCTCAATTTCCAAGCGAAGATCATCGATAAGCTCCGCTGAGGATTTCCCAGATTCCAAGCTCAAGGTCAGTGTCAGCAGCGTCAGTGAGCTCACCTCCAGCCGCTGACTCACCTGCTCGAGCTTATCTAGCGTCAGGCTGGACTTACCGCCTTCGAGTTTTGAAAGAAACGTCCTACTCGTGTCTCCAAAGTCCCGCTGCGTGATTTTTCGCTGACTGCGTAGCGCCCGAAGGACGATGGCGAAAGACGATTTCAGTGACATATGCGATCTCTCCGCTTGAGCGTGTCTCCGGTGAGATACACGTGGGATCTACGCGCATCCTCGAAGCCTTTGGGCTGGCCTGGCCTCGCGGTCAGGAGGAGCTACCGCTTCGTCGAAACACTGTTGATGCATCCAGTATATCTCCCTAAGCTCGTGAGGAGAACATTTGTACTACTCGCGGTGATGAGCGTTATGACCAAGCCAGACCAGACCCCTGATGATCGCTTTGCTTTTTTTTCGCGCGAGGAGCTGCTCGAGCAGCAGTGCCTGTTGCTTGAGAGCGAGTTGGCGGTGATGGGCGAGGAATTGACGGCCTCTCGCGAGAAGATCGCCACCTTGGTTTTGATGTGGACAGGCGTCAAAGCTGAGCTGCAGAAGGCGGAGATAGAGCTGACTCAGGCGAGGTATCAGCTTCAGGTGGGCAGCGCGGCTCACTGAAGATTCTGGCGCTCGCAACTACCCAGCTTTGCCCTGCTGCTTGAGTTGGGACATGAGGCGCCAGGGTTGCGTCTGATAGTTAAACGGTTGAGCCTGCAGTCTACTTCAGCAGAGCTGCTTCCCCGCATTGATCCAACCTGTGCGCGACTGGACTCACTGGTTTTACGATGCCCACGACATGGATGAGTTGCGCCTGGATGGATTAGTCCCAGAGGTCGTAGCTGGTCTCATGAACCACTAATCTCGGGGAGATCCTGGAAGTGACTCCCCTTGCCCCAAAGAAAAGCTCACTGGCAAGCGGGAAAGTGTTGGATGATGGCATTTAGCCTTGCCGCGAGATAAGCTCGAGCTTCAGATCATTCAAGGAAGACCATGAACAAGTTCATTGCTGTCGTCGGGATGTGCTTCTGGCTGGGCGCATGCGCCACGTCCCACTACACCGCTGGACGCGACTTCTCGTCGGCGGGTGTAGCGAGTATCACTAAAGGAAAGACCACGACGATGGAGCTGAAAGCTCTTTTTGGTGAGCCCTACACGAAGAGTGCTGTGAGCGAAACACACGAGAAGTGGATTTATACGTATACGTCTGGCTCTGCTCATGCGCAAAGCTACGTCGTGACGATGAAGGTCACCACCACCGGTACGCAAAAGACCCTGGATGTTCTGATCCGCGATGATGTAGTCATCAACTACACATTCAGCGAAGGGCCAGCTCCTGGCAGTAGCACCGCCACCTACTGACGAGGGAGGCACCTGATTGGACAAAACGTATGCGTATGTTGATGAGTCAGGAAATTCTGATCTAGACACATCCAAGGCTGGGAGCTCTGGCTTCTTCGTGGTTTGCTCCATCCTGGTGGCTGAGAAAGACCTTCAGGACGCCTACCAGCGTGCCGAGGAGCTTCGCCGGCAGCACTTCCAGACAGGCGAAATCAAGTCCAGTAAAGTGCGTGCGAAGGATGCTGAACGACGCGTTCGTATCCTTACCGAACTGGCGAAGCTTCCGATCAAGCTCTATTTCGTGGTTGTGGAGAAGGAGCGCATCTACAAAGATGGGGGTCTGCAATTCAAGACCTCGTTCGTAAAGCATATCAACGGACTGCTCTACGGTAGGCTTTTCAGGAACTGCCGCAATCTGCAGATGACCGTGGATGAGCATGGCGGAGTTGAGTTTCAGGAGAGCCTAAAGGCCTACGTACAAGATCGCTACGTCGATGATCTCTTCGGGGATGACCATGCGTTCCAGACGAAATCTAGCAAGGATGATGTCCTGATTCAGGTCGCTGATTTCTTCGCGGGATCCGTGGCCCAGATCTATGAGCAGAAGGCTGTCGGCGATATTGCCGAGGTCTACAAAAAGATCCTCCGCGATCAGACCCTCGGCCTTCTTGAATGGCCGCCCAAGTTCAATTCACTGCTTGCTCCATCGATGGATGACTCCAGCTACGCGGACTACCAGGTGCATCAGGAAGCTCTGCGGCAGGCAGATCTTTTCATTGAGAAAGCCGGCCAGTTCCCGGACGAGGAGGAGCGTCTGCAGCTCAGCATTCTGGATTACCTCAGGTTCCAGAGTGAGTTCGTGACCAAGGACTACATTCCAATCGCCGACATCCTTGCTCATTTGGGGGAAAGGGGCTTTGGCGATCTCTCTAAGCAGCGGGTGAGGTCGAGTGGCGTTGCAAAGCTACGAGATGCTGATGTCATCATCACGAGCACGTCCAAGGGATACAAAATTCCCCAAACGAGAGCTGACATCAATGACTTCCTGGAGATGGCATCCGGTGTAGTTGTGCCATTACTTGAGCGTGTCAAAAAGGCCCGAGAGGTTTACAAGCTCAGTAGTCGCGGTGAGTACGACATCATCAAGGTCTCTAGGCTTATGGATCTGGAAAAGCTCCTAGCCTCACTTGACGCTTTCGCCCCAGGCAGTTGATAAGGCCAGGCATAGTTTGCTGGTCTCTAGAAGATTCAAGGCTGGTTAGACCGAACGAAGATCCAGCATCAACGTCCTATTAAAGGACATCGCTCGCGGGATGCTTTAGGATGTTCCGCCTGTTTCCCTTAAATTTGAGGATCTCATATGTCTCGTCTTGCAGAATTCCGTAAGCTTGAGCAAACATTGGCCGCACAGCTGGCCGAACTGGAAGCTATGAAAGGTTCCACCGAGCTGCAAGCGGAGATAGAATTTGAGACCAAATTGCGTGATCTGCTGAACAAATACGGTTTCAGCCTGCGCGACATCATCAACATCCTGGATCCTCAAGCAAACCGTCGTGCCGCCGCCCCAGCAGTAGCTGAAAAGTCCGCGCGTCGTGCGCGCCAGGTTAAGCAGTATAAGAACCCAAATAACGGCGAAATCATCGAGACCAAGGGGGGCAATCACAAGCTGCTCAAGGAGTGGAAAGCTGAGTACGGTTCTGATGTGGTGGAAGGCTGGCTTGCCCAGTAACACGCCTCACCGGTAGCTTGCTAAAGCCCCCTGATGGGGGCTTTTTCTATGGGTATACTGTCAGGTGATCCCAGATGGGTTTGCTACGCCAATCGTTTAGATTGCTCGCATCCAATCTAGGGCTCTACGGAAAACGGGGTACTCCTGATCAATTACCTCCGGTTGCCAATTCCTGATGTTGTCCTCCTGAGCGATTATTGCTGCCTCCCCCTTCTCTGTGATGTTCAAGGCATCCTCGATACATCCCATGGGCCATACCCAGGTTGTGTGATTTTTCATGGCCTCATGAGCAGCATTTGCGAGCGGTTGCCCATCGGAGTGTTTAGCAAAGGCGGCCCAGCAGTCAGCGGCTGATCCACTCTTTGATGTTTGAGGCATGCCATGGCCGCCGAGTTGAAAGCCTTCAGCTTGGCTAACGTTTTGAAGTACAGATTTGACGTTGGTCATCTCTTCGCAATCCTTCGGCAGCCAAGGGCCTCTGGCGTGCGTGAATGCAAAATCCAAGTCAGCGATCACGCCGCATTTGATGCCCATCGCTGTCAGTACAGAAAAGCCCTTGGGAATGGACGTGCAGCTACCTAGAGCAACAAAGCAAATACGTTCGAGCTCAGGCCGCACTCCATAGAGTTTTTCGTAGATGAGAGGCAGCAGCCTCTGATCGGTCTTGCCCTCGCAGAGAATCACCTTTTCGGCAAAATAGATCTCAGCAATGTTCCCAAGCTCAAAGAGAGTCCGAGATTGGGCTTGTGCCTCTGAGATGGCTTGCGCAACCGCTGCACCCATGGGGACGCGAACCTCCGAACCGTGCTCTCGTGACCTGCGAACGATCACCGTATCTGGGGCGTTCTCCCTGCTTACCATCAATGGCGAGTGCGTGGTGAACACCACTTGGTAGCCAGATTTTGAAAGCATCTGGAGCGCTTCCCGGAGGCCCCTGACACCTTGCGGGTGGAGAAAAATTTCGGGCTCGTCGATCAGTAGGAGTCGACGGGCAAGATCTTGATCGCGGGTTTTTCTAATGTCAGCCAGAAGCCGTATCAAAGCCATTTGGATCGCACGCTGTGCACCGCTACCTAGGGTGTCGAATCGCCTGGTTTGACCGGATATCTCATCGGTCACGTTTAAATCACCACTTTTGAAGAACTCCTTAACGTCGATAGATGGTACGTCCAGGTTCAGCAGCAAGCCAGGGAAGAAGCTGGAGAGGGCACTGTTGGCACTGTTATCAAAATTTGTCAGGAGAGGGGATCTATTCTCGCCGTCGGCGCCCAGGATGTTCCTGACCGCTGTGAGTGCGTCCTGTACTTCTTGGTGCGCGGTGAGGATAGGCGCCATGATTTCGTCCAGCAGTCCTCGAATTGTGCTGCCTGCTTTGCCTTTGCCTAAGTCCTCCTGGACATCGTCCATGGCGCGGATGTGCAACGCCTCAGGTAACAATGCCGAAATAGCCTGCGGCAGCCCCGTGGGATAGGAGCGCCAGGACGCAGGCAGGCCTTGCTCGTCTAGATTGGCGTCTGCCCAGACCTCCGAAGTCGGCTTTGCTGAGCCTGATGCAGAAATCCTTATCCAAAGGTTTCCGCCGATGCAGTAGGGGGTAATAGCGGCTCGATGCTTGGCTTCAGGAATTTGTTCGATCAGTTCCTCAGTGATGCCAGATACGCATGCACTGATGATGATCGGCTGGCTGGGGTCGTTTGCATCTGTCTTTGCAAATGCCTTGGGCGCAAGCACCAACCTGATCGCGTCGAGGATCGTGGATTTCCCTGCATTGTTTTGACCAACCAGTGGGGTGAAATCACCCAGCGGCAAAAACACTTGATTGCAAGAGCGGAAGTTTTGGATGTGGATTTTGCTCAACGCGTGCATGGCGGGACTTCCCTGTGTGCGGTGGGGATGGCCTCTCAGCGTAGCTGGTGTGTGGCTATGCGCCACTATCTGGGCCGGTAGAGTCCAGTTGCACGAATGTTAGAAATTCCCAAAGACTGTTTGGTGCAATTGGTTCACGTTAGGCGACTGCACTCACGACTCTGCTGGCCAGTGAATGCATGTGAGCCGCCGACTATGCTCTGCCCATCGACGAGGTAGACGGTGCTGGAATCCGAGGAGTACTTATGAATGTTGGTGAGTTGATCAAAGAGTTGCGCAAGTACGACCCAACCTTACCGGTTCTGATTCCGCGATCCGATTGCTCTGCGTTGGAGGACGCTGTGGTGTGCTATGAAGACGTTGTGCGTGAAGGGAAAATCATGGGCTACGAGTCGCTCAGTTGGTTTGCGGGCGAGCCCGATGATCCTGGTGCCGAAAAGCAGCAAGTGGTTGTCATCGACTCCAGTTTGCCAATCCCAACGGGAGCGAATTGACCATGAAGCGAAGAGATCTTGGCGAGGTCTTGATGCCGGATGACCCCATGTACACCGGAGCCGTGGAGGCTTTGAGGCGGTATCACGAAGCCGAAGCAGGAGGGGTGAAAGGTGCAGAACTGGATCGCTTGCGGCTGATTGCTAAGCATCAGTTTCAAGCGGTGACAGACTACCAGCTTGGAGCGCTCGGTGGGCCCACTCCTACCAGGAATTGATCGGCCTAGCGGGGCAGGCCAGAACGACTCTACAGAGCCTTCAACAACCTCTCTAGGCACTGATGCTCCCACATCGATAGCAACGCAATTGGATCAGTACGATCACCAGGGTCGAAATCCCATCGCTGCCCATCGGGGCTCACTGCTTGCGCGCAGTAATCCAGCTCATCGCAGTCGTTGTAAATCGTGATGCGCCAACCCTCGATGTCGACGACAAAGTTGCAAGAGTAGACCTCATCCCAAGTCTGCTCGCCGATCTTGGCCATAGTCCGGCGTCCGAGAATCACCTCGCGGAGCACTTCGGTAACCTCCCGTGCCGTCAATTCGTTCGGGGATCTCACTCGTTTTATGGGGATGGCCGATTGCGCCCCCAGTTCGATGAGATCTTTCGCGTGGCCATGAGCTACACGATCAAGAGTGTTCTGGTTCAAGAACTCCGGCCGGGTGCGACCCTGCTTGCGTTTCAGCGCCTCGGTAGCTGCATTCGGATCGTCTTTGTGGGTCATCGCTTGTCTCTGGTTAGGACGCTTATTTGCTCAGAAGGGTGGATCTTCGAACAACCGAGGCGGCCTGGGCTTCTGGGCCGAGTATTCGGTGATTCATGAACGATCACGCAGAAAATGCTCCGAATTCCAGCTGCAGGCAAGCGGAGCGCGCAGGCGTGACGGATGGACGCCCGCAGGGCCGAGACGTCGGCGACGGCTCGGTTTACGACAGCCGGGCCCTCAGGGCACGCAGATGCTCTCACGAGAACCGCTCGGCGGCCATCAAGGTCGTAACTGGAAAGGTCGAACCTCAGAGATCCAATGCCAACACATCCCCATACTCCAGACGGTCGATATTTCGTCGTCAAAGAGAGGCTGTGGCGCTGCTCTAACCCAGGGCTCCTTGAAGCTACCAGGCAAGCGCTGGTGAGCGACCTCATGCGAGCTCGTCGCGCCGTTAAGCAAGCCAAAGCAGAAGACGACGCATCAGCACTGCAACGAGCCAGGGCAAGTGTCCATGCTGCCAAACTAGCGCTAGGGGAGCGCGGAGCTGTTTGGTGGACTGATGGCAGTCCGGACTACAACCGTCTCAAGGTCACCAGCACCCCCTACGCGGAATGGTTCGCCTCGCTGGCATCCTCCGGGTAGAGCACGGCTCAGCGAGCCGCGTCGTATTGAAACTGGCGCAAAGCTGAGCTACCGTCGTGGGACATATCGAACAGCCTGGGAGGATCTGATGACCATCATGCGTCGTGAAGAAGACTGGATCTAGACCCCCGCATCAGGGAACGCACGGCAGAGGAGGGTTGGCAGCATGTGTGATGCAGGCCCCTCCAAGAAGTGCTCTTGACTGCTGACATCGAAACGCACTGGGTTGACGTGGACGACCGTTGCGCCGTGCCCAAGAGCGCGAAGCGGTAGTTCGGCAGCTGGGTAAACGATCCCTGAAGTCCCCACCGATAGAAAGAAATCGCATTCCTTTACTGCCTCCATGGCGTCTCTCCAAGCTTGTTCAGGCAACATCTCTCCAAACCAGACTACCCCCGGACGGATAAACCCAATGCAC
>Ga0160450_100908_pt1 | contig 13386 bp, 11 predicted proteins | sample HID1975K_E1MG_FD_108257 | JGI IMG/M metagenome (GOLD analysis project Ga0160450, IMG submission 108257) | Enriched soil microbial communities from UW Madison campus, WI, USA - HID1975K_E1 MG | ecosystem: Environmental > Terrestrial > Soil > Unclassified | place: USA: Madison, Wisconsin...
TCGTCCCGCTGGCCGCTCGTCGTCCACCCGGACGGCACCTTCGCGGAGGAGCTCGAGGCCGCAGCCGTCGTCGCGGAGGAGGCGGACGGCATCCCCGCAGCGGTGCCGGCGCCGGTGTCGGCCCCGGCGCCCGCGGTCACCGCGCCGACGCCGGTGTCCGCGGCGGCAGCGGCCGTGTCGCCCGCGGCGGCGCCCCCCGCTCCCGAGCCCGAGGCGCGCCCGACCGTGCAGGACCTCCTCGATTCGCGCGGCGGCAGCGCCCGCCCGCGAGCCACCGAGGGGTGGCAGGCGGCCGTGCGGCGCGCGACCGGCGGCCTGATCTCTCCCGCGCCCGGCCGTGCCGAGCGGTCGCGCCTCGACCGCGAGAAGCGCGTGCAGCGTCGTCTGGACGCGCCGCGCACGATCGTCGTCCTGAACCCGAAGGGCGGCGCGCACAAGACGACCAGCACGCTGCTGCTCGCCGCCACGTTCGGCACTCTTCGAGGCGGGGCGACCCTCGCGTGGGACAACAACGAGACCCGCGGGACGCTGGGCTGGCGGGCGCAGAACGCGCCGCACCACCGCACCGCCGTCGACCTGCTCGAAGAGCTCGACGAGTCGTCGAACTTCCGCGGCTCGAGCCTCGCGGCACTCGATCACTACGTCCGCACGCAGGTCGACGCCCGCTTCGACGTGCTCGCATCCGACGAGGATGCCGCGGCCTCCTCGACCATCGACTCGGCGGCGTTCGACCGGCTGCACGCGCTGCTGCGCCGCTACTACCGCCTGATGATCGTCGACACCGGCAACAACATGCGCGCCTCGAACTGGGTCGCCGCGGTCGCTGCCGCCGACCAGCTCGTGATCGTGTCGACGGTCCGCGAGGACACCGCCGCCAGCGCCGCCTGGCTGCTGGACGGGCTGCGCGAGAAGGGCTTCGGCCGGAAGATCGACGAGGCCGTCACGGTGCTGACGGCGCCGTCCTCGCGCCCGGACCGCGACCTCGAGAACCGGCTGGCGCAGCACTTCGAGCAGGTGACCTCAGCCGTCGTGAAGGCGCCGTTCGACCCGTCGCTCGTCGACGGCGGACCCATCGACTTCGACGCGCTGGCGCCGGAGACGCGCGACGCGTGGCTCACCGTCGCGGCGACGGTGGCCGACCGGCTCTGATCGGCCCGTCGGGCGCGGCGCTCCCTCCGCGAGGACGCCTCGCGGGCTCGTGCGTGCGATCACGCGCGTGGGGATGCCGCGCGCCCGCGTCGGCGCCGAAGGCCTGCGCCAGGGGGCTCAGCTGTGGGCGTGCCCGGCGCCGACCTTCGAGCCGGCGATCGGCTTCGCGGCGCCCGAGGCCAGTCCCGACATCGCGATGAGGCCCACGATGATCCACAGCGTCGGCAGGATGCCGATCTCGTGGCTGATCCAGCCGAGGATCGGCGGACCGCACAGGAACGCCAGGTAGCCGATGGTGGCCGCGGCCGACACCGAGGCCGCCGCCTTGCGCGGGTCGTCCGCCGCCGCCGACATGCCGAGCGGGAAGCCGAGCGAGGCACCGGCGCCCCACAGCGCGATGCCGATGAAGGCGATCGGCAGGTTCGGCGCGAGGATGAACATGACGAGGCCGACGCCGGCCGCGATCGACAGGATGCGCAGCGACCAGACACGGCCGATCCGGTCGACGAGCGGGCCGCCCAGGATGCGGAACGTGGTCATCGCGACCGAGAACACCGTCAGCGCGATGGCTCCGACGGCCTCGGTCTGGGCGTGGCCGTCGACCATGGCGATCGTCAGCCAGTCGTTCGCGCTGCCTTCGGCGAAGGCCATGCCGAGCATGATGGCGCCGATGGCGTAGGTGCGAGGGTCGCGCCACACCGTGAGCACCTCCGCGAAGCGCTCGCGGCGCGTGACCGTGGTCGCAGGGTCGTCGTGCATGCTCTCGCGCACCGGCACGGCCCGCAGCGACAGCAGCCCCGCCACGACGACGAGCACGCCGGCGCCCGCCAGGTGCCAGCCGACGCCGATGCCGGCGGCGGCCATCGCGACGCCGAGCCCGGCGCCGACGACGGTGCCGAGGCTGAAGAACGCGTGGAACAGCGGCATGAGCGTGCGCTCGAACGCCTGCTCGACGGCGGCCGCTTCGACGTTCATCATGACGTCGGTGGCGCTCATGCCGAGACCCATCAGCCCGAGGCCCACCGCGGTGACGATGTAAGACCCGACGAACTCCACGCCCACGCCCGCCACCAGGACGCCGAGGCCGAAGGTGATGATCGTCACGAACATCCCGCGCCGTGCACCCCATCGCGCGACGATGACGTTCGCGAGCGACAGGCCGACGATCGACGTGGCGCCCGAGACGAAGAGCAGGACGCCCACCTGGAGGTCGTTGATGCCGAGGTCGCCCTTGACGGCGGGGAGCCGGGAAGCCCACGACGCGAACCCGACCCCCATGGCGAGGAAGATCGCGAAGATGGCGGTACGCCAGGCGACCAGCTGTCGACGGGTGAGCGCGGTGTCCATCCGCACATCGTACCGAATCGATTCGACAAAGCTCGAATCGATTCGACCCGCGTTCCGGGCACGGGCTACGATCGGTCTCGACGAGAGTCGTCACGAAACGAGCACAGCCCGACATGAGCCGTAACGACCCCGGCACCCGCCGTGCCACGATCTCGGACGTCGCCCGCGAGGCCGGCGTCTCGCCGTCGACCGCGTCGGTGGTGTTCAGTGGCAAGACCCCGGTGTCGGATGCGACCCGTCGGCGCGTCCTCGACGCCGCCGCCGCCCTCGGCTACACCGGACCCGATCCGCGCGCGGCATCGCTCCGCCGCGGCCGTTCCGGCATCGTCGGCGTCGTGTTCGAGGAGCACCTCGGCCAGGCGTTCCTCGATCCGGTGAAGACGCTCATGATGGACGGTCTCGCCGACGCCGTGGCGCCGCTCGGCGCGGGCCTCCTGCTGCTCCGCGACCACGAGCCCGCGGGCTCCGAGTCCGCGCTCTCCACCGGGCCCTCGCTCACCACGGCGCCGCTGGACGCCGCCGTCCTCATCGGCTGCAGCGGCATGCTGCGCGAGTCGCTCGAGACGGTGAAGGCACGCGGCATCCCGGTCGTCGTCATCGAGGGCGATGCCGGCGACGACGTCCCGCGCATCGACCTCGACAACCGCGAGGCGCAGCGGCAGCTGGCGAGCCACCTGCGTGCGCTCGGCCACCGGCGCGTGGCCGTCGTGTCGCTCCCCGCTCGCGTCGACTGGGAGCGCGGCTGGCTCGGCGACGACACCGCGGTCACCGTGGACGTGACACGGGATCGTCTCGCCGGTGCGCTGGACGTGTTCCCGGATGCCGCGACCTATGCCGCGGCAGGCAGCTTCATCGACGAGGGGCTCGCCGCAGGCCGCGAGATCTTCGCCGACCCCGAGCGGCGCCCTACCGCCGTGCTCGCCCAGAGCGACCTGCTCGCCGCCGGCGTCATCCGTGCCGCCGAGGAGGCGGGGCTGCGCGTGCCCGAGGACGTCAGCGTGACGGGGTTCGACGGCATCGTCGTGGACGGCCTCGCGCCCTACGAGCTCGCCACGGCCGTGCAGCCGGCGACCGACAAGGGCCGCGCCGCGGGTACGGCGGTCGCGGCGATGCTGGAGGGGCGGCCGGCGGCATCCATTCGCTTCACCTGCACATTCCGCGAAGGGAATACCACGGGGCCGGCACCGGAGTAGGTGCTCCCGCGCCGCGTCACGAGCGCAGCGGTCCGATGGGCAGCGGGTGGTCGCCGAAGTCGGCGATCGTGTAGCGGCCGCACGACGTGAGCTCGGCCTCGGCCATGCTGACGCCCGCGGGGAGCTCGAACGCGGGGGACTGCGCGTCGGTCACCAGGAACGTCACCTCGCCGACCGCGAAGTCGTCGCGGTTCACGAGCCACGCGTAGCCGCGGAGCTGGTTGTCGAGCTGCACGAGGCCGCGCGGATCGGCGAGGTGCGTCTTCGGGAGCCGGATCGTCCAGAACTGCCCCCCGCCCGTGCGACCGGAGTCCTCGGCCCACCGCACGACGCATTCCAGGTCGCGGTCGGGCGCGGTCGCCGCGGCGACGAGGGGCGGGATGCCGAGCCCCAGGGCCGTGACGGCAGCCACGACGGTGGCGGTGACGACGGTGATCGGACGCATCGCCGGGACGCGTTCGGGCAGCAGTCCCGGCAGCACCGCGAGCCCGAGCAGGGGTGCGAAGAGGGCCGGCTGCAGGTACCGGGCCGCGTGCGTGCCGAGCACGACGGCGCCGACGACGACCAGCACCGGCATCACCCAGCCGGCGGCGACGACGACGGCTCCGGTCTCGCGGCGGCGGGCGAGCAGCACGGTGGCCGCGATGCTCCATGCCCACAGCACGACGACGGCGACGAGGGATGCCGCACCCCAGGGGGCGGCCCAGCGCTCGGCGAGCAGCGCGCCGTAGTACTCCAGCGAAGCGAGCCACTGCGACGGGTCGATATAGCTCGCACCCGTGTTGGCGATGAGGTCGGCGAGCGGGATCCGCGCCGCGTAGCCCACGACCGACCCGACGACGAGCGCGGCCGCGAGCCACAGGCCTTCGCGCCGGCGCACGCCGACGACAATGAGGACGAGCCCCAGCGGCACGGTCGCCCACGCCGCGAACAGCGGATTGGTGAGGACGGATGCCGCGGCCACGAGCCCGAGGCCGGCCAGGGCAGCCCCAGAGGGGCGTGTTCCACGTGAAACATCGCGTGAGACGTCGCGCCGGGCGCCCCGTGGCTCGAGTGCGCGCCGGGCGAGGCCGACCGCCAGCACCACGCCGACCACCGTGGCGCTGTAGTACGTCGTGGTGACCAGCAGTGAGGCCAGTTCGAGCGCGTCGCGCGACGGAGACCACTCCGACGCGGCGAGCAGGCCGAATGCTCCGAGCGCGAGCAGCGCGCCCGCGATCGGCGCGCGGGCGCGCGACGACGACCCGGCGGTCACCCGCAGCGCGCCGTACAGCGCGAGCACGTTGACCGCTCCGGCGAGGGCGAGGGTGCCGTTCACGCCGAGACCGAGCAGCGAGAGCAGCCACAGCACGGCGAGTTCGGGCAGGAACAGCACCGACGACATCGCCCAGTCCTGCGGCTGCCCCACCGCGAGCGAGTGCAGGACGAGCGTCGTCACCATCGAGTCGCCGTCGCGGAACAGCAGTTCCGAGCGGGCGGACGAGGCCACCGCGGCGACGGCCGCGACGGCGATCGCGGCGGCTGCAGCCCAGCCGAGCAGCTCACGATGACCGTGCGACGGTCCGCCGCGTCGCCCGGTCTCCGTGCCGCTCACCCTGACACTCTGGCACGGCCGGAGTGCGGCATCCCTCCTTCCGATCGGGGGAGGGGGCACGCCGTGTCGCCGGAGAACGGCCGACGGATTCGGCTCCACGGGCGGCCGGGGGCGCCCGCCGCCCGTAGACTGGACGCAGACACCCCGATCGCCATGGCCCGTCGTCCTGCCCGGACGCATGCCGGCCGACGACCCCGAGGAGGCCATGGATGCTCCTCGTGCTCGGCGCGTTCGCGGTCCTTCCGCTCCTGCTCCCGTGGTTCGTGTCACGCATCGGCGCTCGGGCCTTCTATCTCGCGGCGATCCTTCCGATCGCGGGCTTCGTCCACGCGGCCGTGCTCACCCCCGTCGTCCTCGCCGGTGACATTCCGTTCGAGACATACGCCTGGATCCCGTCGCTGAACATCGACCTCTCGATGCGCATGGACACGCTGTCGTGGCTCATGACGCTCGTCGTCACGGGTGTCGGCGCGCTCGTGATGATCTACTGCCGCTGGTACTTCCGGGGCAAGCGGGAGAACCTCGGCCAGTTCGCCGCCGTGCTGCTGGCCTTCGCCGGCGCGATGTACGGTCTGGTGCTCACCGACGACCTCGTCGTACTCGTGATGTTCTGGGAGATCACGAGCGTCCTGTCGTACCTGCTCATCGGGTACTACAACAAGCGCGCCGCGAGCCGTCGTGCGGCCCTGCAGGCGCTCCTGGTGACGACGCTCGGCGGGCTCGTGATGCTGATCGGCGTCGTGCTGCTCGTGGTCGCGGCGGGCACGTCGAGCATCTCGCAGATCCTCGCCGACGCCCCGACCGGTGCCGTCGTCGACGCCGCGCTGATCATGATCCTCGTCGGCGCGCTCAGCAAGTCGGCGATCTTCCCCTTCCACTTCTGGCTGCCCGGTGCGATGGCCGCCCCCACGCCGGTCAGCGCATACCTCCACGCGGCCGCGATGGTGAAGGCGGGCATCTACCTCATCGCGCGCTTCGCGCCGGTGTTCGCCATCGCCGCCCCGTGGCGGCCGATCGTGGTCGCGCTCGGCGTGTTCACGATGCTGCTGGGCGGCTTCCAGGCGCTGCGCGAGACCGACCTCAAGCGCGTGCTCGCCTTCGGCACGGTGAGCCAGCTCGGCATGCTGACCGTCGTGCTCGGGTACGGGACGAGGGATGCCGCCCTCGCGGGTCTCGCCCTGCTGCTGAGCCATGCGCTGTTCAAGTCGGCGCTGTTCCTCGTCGTCGGCGTCATCGACCGGCAGCTGTCGACGCGCGATCTGACCGAGCTATCGGGCGTCGGGCGCCAGGCGCCGGTCATGACGACCTTCTCGATCATCGCCGTGGCCTCGATGGTCGGCTTCATCCCCACGATCGGCTTCGTCGCCAAGGAGGGCGCGCTGGCCGCCCTTCTCGACGAGGCGATGGGCGGCGCGGTGTGGGGCATCGTCGCGGTTGCGGGGATCGCGCTGGGCTCGGTGCTGACCGCCGGCTACGGCATCCGGTTCCTGTGGGGCGCGTTCGCGACCAAGCGGGATGCGGCGGGCGACCGACTGCCCGACACGGAGTGGCCCGACCCGCCGATCGGGTTCCTGGTCGCCCCCATCGTGCTGTCGGGGCTCACGCTGGTCTCGGGCTTCGCGGCGCCGTGGCTCGACAAGGTGTTCGCGCCCTACGCCGACACGGCACCGGCGTCGACGCCCGGCGTGCCGGTGCCGGAGCATGCCGCACACCTCGCGCTGTGGCACGGGCTCGAGCCGGCGCTGTGGATCTCGCTCGCCTCGATCGCGCTCGGCGCCGTCGTGTTCTGGCTGACGCGCGGCTGGCGGCCCGCCAAGCGCCTGCTGCCGTTCACGGCGGCCGACGCGTACAACGGCACGCTCCGTGTCATCGCCCGCATGTCGGTCGTCACCACCGGACTCACCCAGCGCGGCTCGCTGCCGGTGTACGTCGGCACGATCTTCGTCGTGTTCGTCGCCGCCGAGGCGACCGCGCTGCTCGCCGGAGACGAGTGGCGCGCACAGCTCGACGCCTACCAGACGCCGATGCAGCTGTTCGTCGCGCCGATCATGATCGCCGCCGGCCTCATCGCGATCCGCGCCCGCAAGCGGTACACGGGCGTCGTGCTCGTGTCGGTGACGGGACTCGGCATGGTGCTGCTGTTCGCCACGAGCGGCGCCCCCGACCTCGCGCTCACGCAGATCCTCGTCGAGACCGTGACGCTCGTGGCCTTCGCGCTCGTGCTGCGCCGCATCCCGTCGCGCATGGGCGAGCACAACGCGTCGGTGTGGCCTGTCGCGCGCGCCGCACTCGGCGCCGCCGTCGGCCTCACGATGGCGCTGGTCGCGATCGTGGCGACGAGCGCCCGCGTCGAGAAGCCGATCTCGGACCGCTTCCCCGACCTCGCGTACGAGCTCGGCCACGGCAAGAACGTCGTGAACGTCGCGCTCGTCGATCTGCGCGGCTGGGACACCATGGGCGAGCTGTCGGTGCTGATCCTCGCGGCGACGGGTGTGGCATCCCTCGTCTTCGTCACGCACCGTGCCGACACGCTGTCGCGGGCGATCTCGTCGCTGCCGACGGGCGCCACCCGTTCCCGGCGGCCGCTCGTCGAGACGTCGGACGGTCTGCGGCAGCGCGGCGACGCGAGCGGCAGCGGCCGCACGGCATGGCTCGTCGGCGGTCAGCGGGTGCGGCCCGAGAACCGCTCGATCATGCTGGAGGTGATCGTGCGGATCCTCTTCCACACGATCATCATCGTGTCGCTGTACCTGCTGTTCGCCGGCCACAACCTGCCCGGCGGCGGCTTCGCCGGCGGCCTCGTCGCCGGAATGGCCCTGGTCATGCGCTATATCGCCGGCGGCCGGTACGAGCTCGGCGCCGCCGCTCCCACCGACGCCGGACGCCTGCTGGGCACGGGCATGACGATCGCCGTCGCGTGCGCGGTCGTGCCGGTGTTCTTCGGCGACCAGCCCCTCACGAGCTACTTCTGGGAGGGCACGGTACCTGTGCTCGGCCACGTCGAGTTCGTCACGTCGACGCTGTTCGACATCGGCGTCTACCTCGTCGTCATCGGCCTCGTGCTCGACGTGCTGCGCAGTCTCGGGGCCGAGGTCGACCGCCAGGCGCAGGAGCTCCGGCAGGCTCAGGAGCCGGGCTCCGCGCGGGAGGTGAGCGTGCCGTGAACGTGTCGCTCATCCTCATCATCGTGATGGCCGTGCTCTTCGCCTGCGGGGTGTACGCGATGCTCGAGCGCAGCCTGACCCGCGTGCTCATCGGCTTCCTGCTGCTCGGCAACGCGACCAACCTGCTGCTGCTCATCGTCATGGGCGCACCCGGAGTCGCCCCGTTCTTCGGCGCGGCGAAGGACGTCGACGACATGTCGGACCCGCTGCCGCAAGCGCTCACCCTGACGGCGATCGTCATCACGTTCGCCGTCTCGGCGTTCCTGCTGGCCCTCATCTACCGCTCGTGGCAGCTCGGCCAGGCCGACACCGTGACCGACGACGAGGCCGACCTGGAGGTGCGCGAACGCGGCGCGCTCGCCGAGGACGCGATCGACGAAGAGACCGAGATCGAGGACGCCGACGACGAGACCACCACCGACTTCGTCGGCACGGCCACGGCGCCCATCACGATCCTCGGCGCCCGCGACTTCGCGGGGCTCCGCGACGACGCCCCGGTCGACCGTCCCGAACAGGGCGGGGGACGGGATGCCGCCACCCGGGCCGGTGACGAGCCCCGCGGGACCGGCATCCAGACCGACGACAAGCGCGACGAGGACGGAGGGGACGCATGAACATGACGACCATCGCCCCCGCGCTCGTCCCGCTGCTGGTCACGCTGCCGCTGCTGGGCGCGGCGATCGCGCTCATCGCGGGCCGCCACCGCCGGACGCAGGTCGTGGTCTCGGTCGTCACGCTCACCGCCGTGCTCGTGATCGCGGCGATCCTGCTGTATGTCGTCGACACGGGCGACAAGCCCATCGCGGTGTCGGTGGGAGGGTGGCCGATCCCGTTCGGCATCGTGCTGTACGTCGACCGGCTGTCGGCGCTGCTCGTCGTGGTGTCGAGCGTCGTGCTGCTCGCGGTCCTGCTGTTCTCGATCGGCCAGGGCGCCGCAGACGGCGACGACGACACGCCGGTCTCGATCTTCCACCCCTCGTACCTGATCCTCGGGGCGGGAATCTTCAACGCCTTCATCGCGGGCGACCTGTTCAACCTCTACGTCGGGTTCGAGATCCTGCTCGTCGCGTCCTACGTGCTCATCACGCTCGGCTCGACCGAGTCGCGCATCCGCACCGGCGTCGTCTACATCGTCGTGTCGCTGGTGTCGTCGATCCTCTTCCTGGCGGCGATCGCGATGATCTACGGGGCGCTCGGCACGGTCAACATGGTGCAGATCTCCGAGCGCATGGGCGAGCTGCCGCAGCAGACCCAGCTCGTGCTGCACCTCATGCTGCTGCTCGCGTTCAGCATCAAAGCCGCCGTCTTCCCGCTGTCGTTCTGGCTCCCCGACTCGTACCCGACCGCACCCGCGCCGGTCACGGCCGTGTTCGCCGGCCTGCTGACCAAGGTCGGCGTGTACGCGATCATCCGCACCGAGACCGAGATGTTCCTCGACAACGACGTCAACATGCTGCTGATGTTCGTCGCGCTCGCGACGATGATCGTCGGCGTGCTGGGCGCGGTGGCGCAGGCCGAGCTCAAACGCATCCTGTCGTTCACGCTCGTGAGCCACATCGGCTACATGATCTTCGGGCTCGCGATCGCGACGCCCGCGGCGATCGGCGCGACGATCTACTACATGGTCCACCACATCGTGGTGCAGACCACCCTGTTCCTGGCCGTCGGCCTCGTCGAGCGAAGAGCCGGGTCCACCTCGATCCTGCGGGTCAAGGGGCTCATGAAGGCCGCGCCGGTGATCGCGGTGCTGTACTTCATCCCCGCGGTCAACCTGGGCGGCCTGCCGCCGTTCTCGGGCTTCATCGGCAAGTACGCGCTGTTCGACGCCGCGGCGCAGGTGGGCACGCCGATCATGATCGTGCTCATGGTGGGCGGCATCGTCACGAGCCTGCTCACCCTGTACGCCCTCATGCGCGCCTGGAACCTGTCGTTCTGGCGCGAGGACGAGGACTCGGCCGAGACCGAGGCCCGCATCTCGTACCTCGGCACCGCCCCCGCCGCCGGGGTCGAGACCGAGCGCCGCGTCATCCCCAAGATCATGACCGCCGCGACGACCGGCATGGTGGCCATCACGGTCGCGCTGACGGTGTTCGCCGGGCCCCTCTACGACGTGTGCAACCGCATCGGCGAGGCCCTGCTGCAGCCCGTGTCGCTGACGCAGCTGCAGGATGACTCCACCGGGACGGAGAAGGCGCCGTGAGCCCCGACCTGCCCCAGAGCCGCCTGCGCCGCGCGGCCGCGGCCGCATGGCGCCAACTGCCGTTCTTCGTCTGGCTGATCGCCCTCTGGATGCTGCTGTGGGGTCAGTTCACGTGGCTCGCTTTCCTCTCGGGGCTCGTCGCGGCGGTGATCGTGACACGCGTGTTCCGGCTGCCGCCGGTGGAGCTGTCGGGCCGCGTCAACCTGTGGTGGGGCCTCGTGTTCGTGGTCGAGTTCCTCGTCGCGGTGGTGCAGGGCTCGCTCACCGTCGCGTGGCAGGTGCTCGACTTCCGCCACCGCCCCGGCACGGCGATCATCGCGGTGCACCTGGTGACCGACGACGACCTGATCATGACGCACGTCGGCGTGACGGCATCCCTCATCCCCGGCTCGCTCATCGTCGAGACCGATCGCGACCGCCGCATCCTGTACCTGCACGTCATCGGGGTGCGCGACGACGCCGACGTCGAGAAGCAGCGTGCGAGCGTGCACCACTGGGAGGAGCGGATCGTCCGCGCCGTCGGCTCGCGCGCGCAGCTGCAGGCGATCAAGGACGCGGCCGGGCGCGCTTCGACAGGCTCAGCGACCGGAGGGTCGAGTTCATCGACCGGAGGGTCGAGCTCAGCGACCGGAGGGTCGAGTTCAGCGACCGGAGGGTCGAGTTCAGCGACCGGAGGTGTGCGATGAACGTGATGCTGATCGCGATCTACGTGATCTTCGGGGTCGCGGCGCTGCTCACGCTGTGGCGCATCGTGATCGGGCCGTCGATCCTGGACCGGGCCGTGGCATCCGACGTCCTGCTCACCGAGGTGATGTGCGTGCTCGGCGCTGAGATGGCGATCAACCACCACACGCGCACCCTTCCGGTGCTGCTCATCATCGCGGCGGTGGGCGTGTTCGGGTCGATCTCGATCGCACGGTTCGTCGCGAGAAGGGACCAGGAACGCTGATGGATGCCGCACTCGACGTCACCGCGCTGATCCTGATCCTGATCGGGGCCCTGCTGTGCCTCACGGCCGCCATCGGCGTGCTGCGGTTCCGCGACGTGCCGACGCGCCTGCACGCGGCGACCAAGCCGCAGGTGCTCGGACTGATCCTCATCTGCCTCGCGGTCGCGCTGTCGCTGCGGTCGTGGCCGGTCGTCGCGTTCCTCGTGCCGGTCGTGCTGATCCAGCTCGCGACGGCACCGCTGTCGGCGCACATGGTCGGTCGTCAGGCCTACCGCAACGGCACGATCGACGAGACGTCGCTGCACGTCGACGAGCTCGCCGAGTCCAAGCGCACCCCGCCCGCGTCGGGCGGGTGACGCCTGGCGCCCACGGTCGAGGCGTCGCCTAGGCTGGCGCCGTGACGCAACCGCTGGACGAGGGGCCGTTCTTCCACGGCACGAAGGCCGATCTGCGCGAGGGCGAGCTGCTGACCGCCGGGTTCCGCTCGAACTACCGCCCCGAGATCGTGATGAATCACATCTACTTCACCGCGCTGCGCGACGGCGCGGGGCTGGCGGCCGAGCTGGCCGCAGGAGACGGTGAGCCGCACGTCTACCTCGTGGAGCCGACCGGCGCGTTCGAGGACGACCCCAACGTGACCGACAAGAAGTTCCCCGGCAACCCGACGCGGTCGTACCGCAGCACCGAGCCGCTGCGGATCGTCGGCGAGGTGCTCGACTGGACGCGGCTGACGCCGGAGGCGCTGCAGCAGTGGCGCGACCGTCTGGCGGCGCTCGCCGCCGACGAACGCGGCGCGATCATCAACTGACCGGCCGCACCGCCCGTCAGGAGCGGCGCTCGGTGAGATGTACGTCGACGTCGTCGCCGTCGGTCTTGCCGATCGCCCGGCGCACGGCGCCCGCGATGGGCAGCTTGTGCGTGCCGTCGCCGAGCGCCATGAACGCGCCCTCGAACGGGTGGCCGTCGACGGTGCCCGACACCTTGACCAGGCCGCGGGTGCCGAAGATCGTCGCCGAGTCCGGCAGCTGGACGCACGTCCACGTGTCTCCCTCGCGCACCTTGCCGAGCGTGGCGGTGAAGCGGATGTCGAGCGGTCCGGTCGTGCGAGCCATGGCGTCCTCCGTCGGTCCGTCACGAGTATGGCCCGCGCCGGTCCCTCACGGGGATGACGATCGAGCATCGCCCGGATCGACAGGGGCCGGGCGCATCGTCTCGCCGGCCGCGGCGGCGAGCTCGCCGGCCGTGCGCGCGATCGTGCGCTGCATGACGGCGACGGCGGCGGTCGGGGCCATGTCGGCGGGACGCGCCAGGCTGATCGTGCGGGTCAGCGTGGAGTCGCGCAGCCGCACCGCCCGCAGGCCGGGCCGCTCGACGAGCACCATCGCCGGGACGATGGCCACCCCGAGCCCGCGTTCGACGAATCGCAGGACGGCATCCATCTCGGCTCCCTCGACGGCCGCGCGCGGTGTCAGTCCCGCGGCGCGGAACGCGGCGTCGGTGGCGGCGCGGAGGTCGTAGGCGCGGCTGAACACCACCTGGGGCAGCGCGGCGACGTCGGCCAGCGCGATTGCGTCGCCGTCGGTCACCGGTGGAGCGCCGCGGGACGAGATCACGACGAGCTCCTCGACGAGCAGCGGGGTCACGGTGAAGCGTTCGGGCGGGGCGGAGTCCGAGGTCGTGACGAGGGCGAGGTCGAGCTCGCCGGCGCCGAGCTCTGCGAGCAGGCGGCGTGACCCGTGCTCGGAGATCTGCAGCTCGATGGCGGGGTGCGCGGCGTGGAAGGCCGTGAA
>Ga0160450_100911_pt1 | contig 13379 bp, 10 predicted proteins | sample HID1975K_E1MG_FD_108257 | JGI IMG/M metagenome (GOLD analysis project Ga0160450, IMG submission 108257) | Enriched soil microbial communities from UW Madison campus, WI, USA - HID1975K_E1 MG | ecosystem: Environmental > Terrestrial > Soil > Unclassified | place: USA: Madison, Wisconsin...
CACCGCTGTGCTCATGCCAGTGCAAGCTGACTTCAAACTTTGGCACGGTGAATGGTAGCTCCATTGTCTTGAGGCCATTGCGCTCTGCATAGACGTTGGCGACCCGCTCTGGCAGCGTCACCAATAGGTCGCTGGATGAGATGATCTCGGGTAGAACGCTGAAGTGTGGTACACGAAGACTTACAGTTCGTTCAACGCCTGCTTCCCTCAGACGATCCTCCACAAAATGATGGCCAGTACCTGCAGATACGACTACATGGCGCTCCTCTAGGAATTGCTGCATGGAGAGGTTATCTCCGATGCGCGGGTGATCTTTCCGAGCCATGCATACATACCTCTCCTCAAACATCAGTTCACATTTTGCTTGCACGGGTAGGTAGCTTCGGTTGCATACCGCGGCGTCGATCTTGCCTGTTTTTAGCCACTCGTCCATCCGATCGATTTCGAGTTGGATCACTTCTAATTCGACCAGTGGTGCGGTGACCTGCAGGCCGCGTAACACGTGTGGAAGGAAGAACACTTCACCCAAATCCGACAATGCCAGGCGGAAACGGCGTGTCGAGAGATGGGCCTCAAATTTCTTGGTGAGCGCCACAGCACGCTCGATATCGCTAAGCGACGAACGGAATGATCCGTAGAGCTGTGATGCCAGAACGGTGGGCTGCATCCCATCGCGCGACCGCTTGAACAGCGGATCACCCCATTGGTCGCGAAGTCTGGCTAGTGCGTAGCTCACGGACGGCTGGGTGACGTGGAGACGTTCAGCTGCGCCACTGACGCTGCCGGTTTCGAAGATGGTCACGAAGACTCTAACAAGGTTGAGGTCGATCATGTTTAATAGATCTGGCTTATTTTAAATTCAAAAATATATCTATTTGCTCTATTCGGCAACACACCATAACGTGGAGGACGAACGGATCGGGAATGTAGCTCTCGTTCGATCACCTCAAAAAAACAACAAGAGTACACGCCATGCCACGCATCAGCGCAGTCGGTATCCTCGATACCGCAAAGCTCAGTCGCTTCCATTTTCTCCTGGTTTTTTGGTGCTCTTTCATCATGCTGTTCGATGGCTACGACCTGGTCATCTACGGCTCCGTGCTGCCTCACCTGATGACAGAATGGAATCTCACACCTTCTCAAGCTGGGATGCTTGGCTCTAGCTCCATGTTGGGCATGATGGTCGGAGCCGTGCTGCTTGGCACTACCGCCGATCGCTTCGGTCGCCGCCCGATTATCCTTTTCTGCGTCACTCTCTTCAGTGTTGCAGCTTTCGCAAACGCCTTCGCTGTCGACTCTATTTCATTCGCGATTTGCCGCTTCCTCACCGGTGTGGGATTGGGTGGGGTGGTACCGAACCTAGTGACCATCCTGAAAGAAATGGCACCCACCCAGTACAGGAACCGTCTTATCAACCTGATGCTTAGCTTCTTCGCGGTAGGTGGCTTGCTCTCTGCGCTGGCGGGCATCTACCTCATTCCAATGCTGGGCTGGCATTCCCCGTTCTATATCGCAGGGTTGTCACTGCTTTGCCTGCCGCTGCTGTATAAAACGCTCCCTGAGTCGGTGGCGTACCTGGTGCATAAAAAGCGCCACGATGATGTCGGTGCACTGCTGCAGCGTATCAATCCTAGCCACCGCCACATCAGCGGCACCCAGTACGAAGTCGACGTCGTAGCCAATACTGCGGGAACGTCCATGGCTTCTCTGTTCAGCGACGCGCGTGCAGTCGCCACCCTGATGGTCTGGGTTGCCTTTGGTATGTGCATGCTCATGGTGTATGGCCTGAATACCTGGTTGCCGAAGCTCATGAATAGCGGTGGTTATCCTTTGGGTTCGAGCATTACCTTCCTGCTGATCATGAACATCGGTGCTCTGTTCGGTCAGTTGGCCAGTGGTTTCGTCGCAGACCGTTGGGGCTGCAAGGCAACGCTGCTGGTTTTCTTCGCGCTTTCCGCCATCTCGATTTCGCTGTTGGGTGTTCGTCCCAGCCCCGTGACCTTGTATGCCCTGCTGCTGGTCGCCGGCGGAGCAACAGTGGGATGCCTATCTGTGGTGCATACGCTCGCTGCCGACATCTATCCCGCCAATGCCCGATCTACCGGTGTCAGCATGGCAGCTGCAGTCGGGCGCTGTGGGGCAGTAGCAGGCCCACTTCTTGGAGGCTACCTCTACAGCCTGAGTCTCCCCTTTGAGCAGAACTTCCTCCTGTTCGGTCTGCCTGGCGTGGTAGCTGTTATCGCTGTGATGATGATTTCTCAAAGACATGCTAACCGGCTGTCAGCGAAAACTCCTGTGAAGCAGAGCGCTTAACCTTCTTGTAATACCCCGTCCAGGTAAGTAGCTCGCCTGCAACGGGTTTCGGCGCGGCGCTTGCGTCGCGCCTTTTTTATTAAGCACATCACCCTTGGCCACATTCGCGGCTCGGGTGAGTGCGCATCAGAAAAACTCGCGCACAATAATAATTCGGAGTGGGTTAGATGAAGCAAATCGATCGAATAGGCTGGGCTGTCTCAGGTTTGGCTTTGATGTATGCAGCTACAGGTCACGCGGATGTGTTTGACGATAGTCATCTCACTTTAGGCTTTCGTAACTTCTATTACGACAGAGATTTCAAGCAGAACAATGCTCCCAAGTCGCGTGTGGGCAGCTGGAGCCAAGGGTTCGATCTGCAGTTCAAATCGGGATACACTGACGGGCCTGTAAAGTTTGGCTTGGATGCTTTTGGGCAGTACGCATATCGCCTCGACGGTGGTGGTGGTCGTGGGCCAGATACTGTTCTTCCCTACGATGATAGCAAAGGTAGGCCTGTCACTGACTACGGTCGTGTCAGTGTCGCGGCGAAGATTAAATTCTCTAACACGGAAGTCAAGATCGGCGAGCATCGGCCGATGCTCCCTGTCGCTTTTTACGATGACTCCAGGCAGCTCATCACTACCTATGAGGGGGCGACAATTGAGTCAAAGGAGTGGTCTAAGCTGACGCTGAATGCTGGTCGGTTCTGGAAAACGGCCACACGTGAATCGTCCAACAGGGAGGATATTTACTTGTTTGGTGATTCACCTGTGCAGAGTAGTGATGGTTTGAACTTTGCCGGTGCGCGATACGACTTTACTCCTCAGCTCAATACGACTTATTATTTTGGGCAGCTGGAAGATATCTATAAGCAACATTACGCTGCAGTAGCGTATACCATGGACTTGGGTAATGGCTATTCATTGAAGTCAGACCTTCGCTATTACGACACTCAAGATGAAGGCGCAAAGCTTTCTGGTAGTCTTGATAACAGCTCGCTGGGCGTGATGACAGCGCTTAGCAAAGGTGGACATACCTTTACCGCAGCCTACCAGCGTATGTATGGTGATGATGCCTTCCCGTTGCTGAATGGCTACGCGCCGCAGCCATTCCTAGTCAACTGGTCAACCATCGCTTTCTACAAGGCCCAGGAGCGCTCATGGCAAGCTCGTTACGACTTTAACTTCGCAGCGATGGGTGTGCCAGGGTTTAAGTTTATGACCCGTTATCTGCGTGGTACCAACATTGATCGCGGCCCGGGCCTGTCTGATAACGTCGAAAGCGAGACAAACTTTATTCTCTCTTATGTTGTTCAAAGTGGCCCGCTCAGTGGGTTGGTTTTTGAAGGTAGAAATATAAAGGTTAAGACAAAATATGGTGCGGACTTTGATGAAAACCGTCTGATAACAAGTTATACCTGGAAATTTTGGTAGTTCGCTGAATGGCACGCCTTATATTTCAAGGGGTGTTACCTCAACGCTTTCGCTAGAGGTCGTGATTATGAGTATCGAACTGTTAAGTGAACGTAGCAAAGTCTACGATCTTGCAGATCCTCGCTTGGTTTCTGCCTATGTGAACCGGCATGTTGGAAATCACTCCATCGCTATCGCTGATGTGCGTCGCGAGGCGATGCTCATTCACAGGCAGGTATCGGAACTTGATTTTTGTCGAATCAGATATGGCAGCGAAACGCGCGTTACATCGACAGCTCTCCGAGACAAATTCCACATTCAAATTATGTTGAGTGGAAACTGTCTGCAACGTCACCTAAATGGTCGGCGTGTCCTGCTTGCTGGTGATTTGATAGTGATTAATCCCCAGGATGAAGTGGATTTCACCTACTCGGATGACTGTGAAAAATTCATTTTAAAAATTCCAGTAAATTTGATCGACAAGGTGTGTGGGCTCCAGCGCTGGTGCCTGCCAGCCGAAGGCCTACGTTTTGAGGATAAAGTATACAAGTTAGTAGACTTGGAAGGGATTGCGCAGCTGTTGGGCCTTGTTTGTAGCGAGATCGAGAGCGAAAACGTGAATGCTGCAGTTCAAGAACACTACGTTCAAATTATCATCATAAAAGCGCTAACGTCTTTTTTGACTAACCTGGATTTAAGGGGAGGGGGGCAGAGTCAAGTGTTGCGCAAGGTGTTGCAATATATTGAGGAGAAATTGAAGCAAGACCTCACGCCTGAGGTGTTGGCTCGTTACGCCAACGTAAGTGTGCGCAGCCTCTACGTTCTCTTTGATCAGCACATGGGTGAGCCGCCCCGCCGGTACATTGTCAGCAGGAAGCTAGATCGGATACGTGCGGCTTTGCTGAATGCTGATGGTCGAAAAAAGAGCGTGACTGAGCTCGCGATGGATTATGGTTTTACGCATTTGGGCCGTTTCTCGGCTGAATACAAAGCTAGATTTTCAGAGCTACCTTCCGAGACTCTAAAGCATGGCAAGTCCGTATAACAAAAGGCCCGCTTAAGCGGGCCTTTTCTTGGGTATCACACCAGATACTTCTCTATTTCTTTCTCCCGCCAGATGATCCCAACACCAGGGAGATCCGGAATCACCGCATTCCCGCCCTCAAATGTCAGAGTTGGCTCGATGACGAGCCCGGCAAGATCCAAACGCTCCAGCCAATGCGCAGTTGGGGTGGCGGCCAGAAGGTGAGCGCTGATTTCCTGGAAAAGGTGACTGGACATTGGAATGCCGAATTGCTGTGCGAGCGCACTAGCTCGAATCCAGCCTGTCACGCCGCCAATCTTCATTGCATCTGGCATAGCCAACCGGCATGCACCGAGGCTCAAAGCTTTGAACATCTCCTCAGGGCCGAGCCAGTTCTCACCCATCTGGACGGGCACATCAAGCTTACTTTGGATGCGCTGATGGCCTTCGTAATCGTGTTGAAGGGTCGGCTCTTCGATCCAGGTGACACCTTCCTGCTGCAGCGCCTGGCCACGTTTGATTGCAGCGGGTACATCCAAGCTCTGGTTGTAGTCGACCATGATCCCGAAGTCGTCACCGACAGCTTGGCGGATGCTGCGCACGACTGCCAGATCTTGATCCAATGTCGGATAGCCGATCTTCGTCTTAACCGCGCGGAATCCAAGTTCTGCTGCGGTCACAGCGCGCTCGGTCGCGAGCTTGACTCCATCCAGGCTGTGGCTGTCATAGGTCTGAATTGGTCGCGCTTTGGCACCGAGGAGTTTCACCAGTGGCGTTTCGTGAACCTTACCCAGCGCATCCCAAGCAGCCATATCGAGGCCAGCAGCGGCCATGCGGATCAATCCAGTATAACCTGCCAAGCAGAAGCGTTTTGCGAGCATGGCTTCCAAGCTAACCGGCGCTAAAGGTTCGTTGACGATCAAGGCTGCCATGTCGTCCAGGAGCTGCTTCAGCGACTTCAAAGCGACGGGGGTATATGCGAACAGGTAGGAATGGCCTACCACTCCGGCACTGGTGGCCAGGTCGATCAGAACAAGAGGCGCTGTGCCAACGGTGCCTACGGCGGTGTGAACGGGGTAGGCCAATGGGACATTGACGGCCCGCGTCCTCAGGCCGGTAATCAGTACTTCACTCATGCGTGTGTTCCTTTACCAATGAGGTGATCGACTGGAGCGGTGTTAGTCACTCCCTCGCTTTGGAGGTAATCAGGAGAAAGGGAAGTGATCTCAGGGCATCCAATCTGGGCCAGGGTGCGGTCGATATCCGCTTTGAGGAGGGTTAGCACCTCGTCAACACCAGTTTCACCTCGTGCTGCAAGGCCATACAAAGTTGCACGTCCCAGGAGTACAGCCTCAGCACCTAGCGCAAGTGCTTTAACGATGTCCGAACCCCGTCGGAAGCCGCTATCGATAAGCACTGGTTTTCCAGTTTTCGCTACCGATTGAGCCAAAACTTCCATTGGCGATACCGCACAATCGAGTTGGCGACCGCCGTGGTTTGACAGGATCACGCCGTCGGCACCTTCAGCGATGCACCGATCGGCGTCATCAGCACTGAGCAACCCCTTTACGAGGAGTTTGTGCGGCCAGAGGTCACGCAGCCATCTCAATGCCTCCGAGTTGAAACTGGCATCCATCTGGCGGCTCATCAATGCTGCCTGCATCTCTAAGCTGGACGTTTGACTGCTGACGAAGTTGGCCAGTTGCGGCATGCCGTGGCGCACCAGATCGAGCGACCAGCGTGGATGCAGGCATCCGTCCAGCATCACCTTTGGGGTGTAGCTCATAGGCATCTTGAATCGGTTGTGCAGGTCTCGCTCGCGATAGCCGTTAACTGCCACATCTGTTGTAAGCACCAGTGTCGTGTAACCGGAGTGCAGGGCTTTAAGCACCATCCCTTGCGCGATCTCTCGGTGGATTACATAGAGCTGGAACCACAGATCGCCATCACACTCACGTGCGAGCTCTTCAATGGACATGTTTGAGGCGGTCGACAGCACGAACGGGATTCCGGCCTTGGTTGCTGCTCGAGCTAGGGCCAGATCCCCCTTAGGCCACAGCGCACCATTCAGCCCAGTAGGCCCAATCAAGAGAGGCATCGACTGCCTCTTTCCAAGCACTTCCGCTTGAAGGCTGCGGCGGCTGACATCTACCAACCGCTTCGGTTTGAATCGCCATTGCTGGAAGACGTCGCGGTTATGTTTCACCCCGTATTCGTCTTCAGCCCCACCTTCCAGATAGTCGTACACCATCTTCGGCAAGCGCTTTTGCGCGAGCTTGCGATAGTCCTCAACGTTAAAGAGATTCTGGCTCATGGTTTACCTCACTTCACCGGGCTTACGGTGCTTACTTCGATAAGCACCGGGCCTTTGGCAGAAAGCGCTTCTTGTAGCGAACCCTTGAGCTGCTCAAGGTTGTCGGCTTTCAGCGCTTGGACACCATAGCCCTTGGCGAGTGCGCAGAAGTCGATGCCTGGTACATCCAGCCCGGGAACGTTTTCTGCTTCGAGAACGCCGGCAAACCATCGCAACGCACCGTAGGTGCCATTGTTCATGATCACGAATATGGTGGGGATGTTGTACTGCGCTGCAGTCCACAACGCACTGATGCTGTAGTTCGCTGAACCGTCGCCAATGACGGCGATGACTTGTCGTTCGGGTTCTGCGAGTTGCACCCCAATTGCAGCAGGCAGCGCGAAGCCCAGCCCACCAGCGGCACAGAAGTAATAGCTACCAGGGTTGCGCATGTGCAGGCGCTGCCACATTTGGGCGGTCGTTGAAGTCGACTCGTTCAGGTAGATCGCATTCTCCGGGGCCATGTCATTCAATGTGTCGAACACGGTCTCCGGGTGGAGTCGGCCAGCGTCTTGGTCAAGCTTCGCAGGCTCCGGGGCGGCAGTTGGGAGCGGGCGGCTGCTCTCTTCAACCGAGTTGGCAAGAGCGCTAGCCATCGCGCCAATGTCTGCCACGATCGCATCGCCCATTGGCGCGCGTGCAGCTTCGAGAGGGTCGCAGGTCACCGAAATCAATCTCGTGCCAGGTTTGAGATATTGACCTGGATCGTATTGGTGGTAGCGGAAAACTGGAGCGCCGATTACCAAAACTACATCGTGACCTTCCAGCAACTGAGAAATCGCTGCGATGCCAGCTGGCATCAAGCCACGGAAGCAAGGGTGACGGGTAGGGAATGGGCAGCGTGGAGCGGATGGCGCAACCCAAACCGGAGCTTTGAGGCGTTCGGCCAACTGGACGCAGTCTGCGTTCGCATTCGCTGCATCGACGTCCGGGCCCAGTACGATCGCCGGGTTGGACGCGCTGTTCAGTGCCTTCACCAGAATCTCAAGATCCTGGTCGTTCAGGCGTACTGCCGAACTGACATGGCGATCAAAAAGGTGATGGGACTGAGGATCAGCATCCTTATCCCAATCGTCATATGGTACCGAGAGATAGACAGGGCCTTGTGGCGCCATGCTCGCCATATGGATAGCCCGGCTCATTGCATGAGGTACTTCTGCCGCGCTTGCGGGCTCGTAGCTCCATTTGACGAGTGGTCGTGGCAGGTTCGCTGCATCGACGTTGGTGAGCAAAGCTTCGACGCCAATCATCGCCCTGGTCTGCTGGCCGGCAGTTACGATCAGAGGGGAATGTGAGTTCCAGGCGTTGCTCAATGCACCCATGGCATTGCCCGTACCAGCAGCAGAATGCAGGTTTATGAAAGCTGGCTTCCGACTGGCTTGCGCGTAGCCGTCTGCAATGCCCACCACACAAGCTTCCTGCAAAGCCAGGATGTATCGAAAGTCCTCTGGAAAGTCCTTCAAAAACGGAAGCTCGTTCGAGCCAGGATTGCCGAAGACCGTATCGATTCCCTGACGTCGCAGGAGTTCGTATGTGGTGCCGTGTACCGAAGCCATGATTTTTATCTCTTACCAAATGGTGAAACCCACGATAAAATCGAGACCTAAATAGATCAAATAGATAGATTATAAAATAATATATAGATCAGCTCTATTTTGATGCATTTACCTTTCTGTGCCGCTTTGACAGCATTTTCGGAGGTAGGCAATGGCAACCGTGCTGCGTGGAACCGATATGGATCAGCTTGCTGAGCTGGTCTGGCTTCTTGCTCAGTTCCTGGGGAAACCAAACGCTCGGGCTGCGATTTTGCAAGCGGTAGCGGCCCTTCTCGACGCGGAGTTCGTTGCTTCATTCGTGTGGGACAAAAGTGAGGGGCGATCCATCGACCCGCTGGCTTTCAATATGGAGAGCCAGCTCATAGAGGCTTATCAGAAGCACTTTTACCAGGTCGATTTGGTAACCCCAATCATGCGAGAGGTGAGGGCGCCGGCACGAGTCGACTGCCATGTGCCACCTTCAGCAATGCTCAAAAGCGAGTTCTACAACGACTTCCTTCAGCCGGCAGATATGGAGCACGGCCTCAACGTCTTTTTCTTCGACGGTGATCGGGACATCGGCGATCTCAGGGTATGGAGGAGCAAGGGGAGCAAACCCTTTAGCGAGCGAGAAGAACGTCTGCTATCGACCCTCCAGCCATATGTTCAGAAAGCTTTTAGCCCGGCGCCGACACCTTCCCAACGATTGTCGCTGAGAGAAGCTGAGGTGGCCGAACTTGTGGCTCAGGGGGCCAGCGATAAAGAGGTCGCCCGCCGCTTGGATATAGCGTTCAGCACGGTACGCACTCATCTGAAGAACGCCATGGCGAAGCTTGAGTGTCAGAACCGCACTCAGCTAGCCCGCTGCTTATGAAATGTTTCTGGCAATCCTCAAATTTGGGGAGACCTATTGCCGCAGGCCCACATTACCGTTGTGTGAACCACAGCATCGCCAGTGCGGCTAGGAGAGGTAAAAAATGCGCCACCCAGTAGATATGCCTGAAAAGGTCGGTACCGACGCAAAGCGTCTGTTCGCACAACCCGAGCATCTTTGGGAGCTCACCCTCACCGAAGCGTCTGCCTTGGTTCTGCATCGACGGATCACGAGCCGCCAGCTTGTAGAAGCGTGGCTTTCTCGGATCGCGGACTTCTCTCAGCTGAACGCATTTATTAGCGTTGATGCAGCGGCCGCCCTGAAGCAAGCAGATTCGTATGATCACTACCTTGAGGCGGGTGGTGATCCGCTGCCATTGGGCGGTGTACCGATCGCGGTAAAGGACAACATCCAGGTGATCGGCTTCGCGAACACGGCTGGGACTCCAGCGCTGTCCAAATTCTTTCCAACGCGTAACGCCCGAGTTATTGAGCCGTTGCTCAAAGCCGGTGCAATCGTTGTTGGGAAGACCAACATGCATGAGCTAGCGTTTGGCACCTCGGGCTATAACACCGCGCACCACATCCCTGGCGTTATAGGTGTTCGTAACGCATTTGACCACTCATGCATCGCGGGTGGGTCGTCCTCTGGGAGCGGTAGTGCTGTCGGCGCACTTTTAATTCCTGCAGCTTTGGGTACCGATACAGGTGGATCTGTTCGACAGCCTAGTGCTGTGAATGGATGTGTTGGTTTTCGACCAACAGTTGGGCGTTATCCCGTCGACGGCATCACACCGATTTCCCCAACGCGCGATACCCCTGGCCCAATCGCTCGCTCGGTCGAAGACATAGTGCTGCTGGACTCGATCATCACCGGGGCCCTTCCTGCGGGAATTCCTGCTGCCGAGTCGATTCGACTAGGGGTAGTTGATCAATTGTGGGCTGATCTCAGCGAACCGGTCAGAAAGCTGACTGAAGATGCTCTGAGAAAGCTTGAGCAGCAAGGTGTGCAGATTGTGAGGGTTTCGATGTCCGAAATCTTCGAGATGAATCATGCAGTCAGTATGCCGTTGGCATTGCACGAATGCAGGTCAGCCTTGACGGAATACCTATCGGCAAACGAGGCCGGTGTTTCCTTCGACGAGCTGGTCGCTGGGATCAGCAGCCCAGATGTCCGAACCATCTTTGAAGATTACATCCTGCCTGGAAGGCTGGGGGAGCTGGAAGGTCAACCTGTGGATCTTGAGCAGGCCTACTCCACTGCTATGAAGGATGCTCGTCCGAAGCTCATCCAGAGCTTCGAGCGTCTATTTGAGGAGCATCAGCTCGACGCGATTATTCATCCCACCACACCAGATCTTGCCATCAAGAGTGATCCAGCCGCGACCAGCTTCGAAGCCTTCGCACGCATGATTCGGAATGCCGACCCGGCCAGTAATGCAGGCATGCCTGGAATCAGCCTGCCTGCCGGATTGTCTCCACAAGAGGGCTTGCCGGTAGGTATTGAGATTGAGGGGCTTCCGGGAAGTGATGTGCGATTACTCAGTATCGCAAATTTCATCGAAAGCATTTTGGGGCGTGGCCCGACTCCGAAGCGTTCGGGGTAGTTGAAACAAAAATTTACATGTAGCACTGCCGATCCCAAGTCGGTTACTACCTATTGACCCTGTAATCCCGAGTAAAGAGGAAATCCATTCATGAATTATCTGTCTCCGACTAAGATTGACTCGCTGTTCTCCGCTCAGAAGGCGTACTTTGCTAACCGAGCTATGGCTGATGTGGGCTTCCGCAAGCAATCGCTAGAAAGACTGAAAGACGCTGTTATCAATAACAGGGAAGCTCTTTATTACGCGCTTGCAGAGGACTTGGGCAAGCCCAAGGATGAGGTCGACCTTGCAGAGATCGGTGCAGTATTGCACGAAATTGATTTCGCGCTTGCTCACCTTGATGAATGGGTCGCGCCAGTTTCGGTTCCATCGCCAGACATTATTGCGCCTTCCGAATGTTATGTGATCCAAGAACCGTACGGTGTCACCTATATCATCGGCCCCTTCAACTACCCGGTTAACCTGACTCTAACCCCGCTGATTGGTGCGATCATCGGCGGTAATACTTGCATCATCAAGCCATCTGAAACCACTCCGGAAACTTCGGCGGTAATCGAGAAGATCATTGCTGAGGCGTTTGCTCCTGAATATGTCACAGTTATCCAGGGTGGCCGTGACGAAAATAGTCATTTGCTCAGCCTTCCTTTCGACTTCATTTTTTTCACCGGTAGCCCCAATGTCGGCAAGGTGGTTATGCAGGCGGCTGCTAAACACCTGACTCCTGTCGTCCTAGAGCTCGGTGGTAAGTGCCCACTGATTGTCCTGCCTGACGCGGATCTCGATCAGACGGTCAATCAATTGATGTTCGGGAAATTCATCAACAGTGGTCAAACTTGCATTGCACCGGATTACCTCTATGTGCACTACAGCGTCAAAGATGCACTTTTGGAGCGCCTTGTTGAGCGGGTGAAGACCGAGCTGCCCGAGATCAACTCTACCGGCAAGCTCGTCACCGAGCGTCAGGTGCAGCGATTGGTCTCCTTGCTGGAAGCAACGCAAGGGCAGGTACTTGTAGGATCTCAGGCAGACGTAAGCAAGCGCGCCTTAAGTGCTACGGTAGTAGATAGCGTGGATTGGAATGACCCTCTGATGTCCGAGGAGCTTTTCGGCCCGATTCTGCCTGTTCTTAAATTTGAGAACGTGCAGACTGCCATAGATCAAGTCAACAAGCACCATCCAAAGCCTTTGGCCGTGTATGTGTTCGGCAAGGATATGGATGTCGCCAAAGGTATAATCAACCAGATTCAGTCTGGTGATGCGCAGGTCAACGGCGTAATGCTCCATGCGTTCTCGCCATACCTCCCATTCGGGGGAATCGGTGCTTCTGGTATGGGCGAATACCATGGGCATTTCAGCTACCTGACTTTTACCCATAAAAAGTCCGTGCGGATTGTGCCGTAACTATTGATGGAAGGCGCTCTCCGGTGCGCTTCTTGTGCTGTTGGATGGCAGTTCAACAGCACTGTCTGCCGAAGTTAATTTCATCGCGAGGGTGAGGGGTAATATATGAGCGCAAGTAGAGACATTCCCGCTAGGAGAAGGCGGGTTGTATTTAGCGCTTGGAGTCGAGAACAGTACTTATTGAAATCCTGCGTCGGAGCATAGTAGGTGTCGCGATTTTTGAGATATTTAACACTTTACAAGATCGTTCAGAAAGTCGGCGTATGACTAGGCGTACTCTTAAACTTTTCGACAAGCTGTGTTCTGACCTGTCTCTGGGTGCAAGGGCAATGATTTGCAGCTGAGGGAGCTCCTGCACCTCCTCTGCTCCGCTTCTCAACTGAATTTTTCTCGCATTCGACACCTCCATAGTACATGACCTATAGGGAGGGATTCTTGTGTCAACACTTCAACTGTACGTGATCGAGTATGAACTGCACGGCGATCATCGGACATTCATCATCCGCCTCGAGAAGATGGATAACGCTACTGCTTGGCACTGGGCGAGCTGCGATGCCGGTATCGGCATCATTCCGAGGTTTGGTCAGCACAACATTAAGCTGGTGAGCCGGCCTATGGCCGAACGCTATGGCATTTCCGAGGTGAGATGGAGATTAGCGGGGCAGGGCCCGGAGTTCATACCTCCCCCTATTGATTTCAAGAAGTTCTCGGAAGGGGCAGGTGGCGCGTAGCGCCAGGACGATCAATCTGGAGGGTACTATGCAACCTAAGACCAAGGGCCCGGAAGAAAAAGGGCCAAGCGATGTCCCATTTATCAACGACCCGGAAAAGCCCACGTCGCCGCCTTTGAATGATGCCGATGCTACGGACGCAGCAGAG
>Ga0160450_100916_pt1 | contig 13302 bp, 10 predicted proteins | sample HID1975K_E1MG_FD_108257 | JGI IMG/M metagenome (GOLD analysis project Ga0160450, IMG submission 108257) | Enriched soil microbial communities from UW Madison campus, WI, USA - HID1975K_E1 MG | ecosystem: Environmental > Terrestrial > Soil > Unclassified | place: USA: Madison, Wisconsin...
CCTCGGCCACGTGCGCGAGCTGCAGCTTCGCCGTCACGTCGCCGATCGCGTAGATGTGCGGCACGTTCGTGCGCATGTAGTCGTCGATGTCGATGGCGCCGCGCTCGGTGAGCTTGACCCCCGTGGTCTCCAGGCCGAAGCCCTCGACGTTCGGCGCGAAGCCGATCGACATCAGCACCTTGTCGGCGTCGATGGAGCCGGCGGTGCCGTCCTTCGCCGTGTAGGTGACGGTGACCTTGTCGCCGTGGTCGGTGACCGACTCCACCTTGGTCGAGGTGAGGATGTCGACGCCGTACGACTTGTACTGCTTCGCGATCTCCTTCGAGACGTCCACGTCCTCGTTGGGCAGTGCACGGTCGAGGAACTCGATGATCGTGACCTTGACGCCGTAGTTGGTCAGCACGAAGCCGAACTCCATGCCGATGGCGCCGGCGCCCACGATGACGATCGACTCGGGGAGGTCGCGGTCGAGGATCTGCTCCTCGTACGTCACGACGTTCTCGCTCAGCTGCACGCCCGGGAGCAGGCGCACCTTCGAACCGGTCGAGATGATCGCGTTGTCGAAGGTGACCTCGTCGGTCGTGCCGTCGGCCTTCGTGACGCGGATCGCGTTGGGGCCCGTGAAGGAGCCGCGACCCTCGTACTCGTCGACCTTGTTCTTCTTCATCAGGTAGTGGATGCCCTTGACGTGGCCGTTGGCCACGGTGCGGCTGCGATCCCATGCGACCCCGAAGTCGAAGTGCACGTCACCCGAGATGCCGAAGAGCTCGGCCTTGTGGTGGAACTGGTGCGCGAGGTCGGCGTTCTTGAGCAGAGCCTTCGAGGGGATGCAGCCGACATTGAGGCACACACCGCCCCAGTACTTCTCTTCGATGATCGCGACCTTGAGGCCGAGCTGAGCAGCACGGACGGCCGCGACGTACCCGCCGGGCCCCGCGCCGAGGATGGCGACGTCGTAGTGAGGCATGCCTACCAGCCTAGTGGTCGGAACCGGGCTCGGAGCCGGGGGCGGAACCCTCGTCCGCGGCGCCCGAGGCGCCCTCGTCGAGCGCCTTCTCGCGCCGCGCGCGCGACACCAGCAGGTAGACGACCGCGCCCAGCACCGCGACCGCGGCGAGGCCGGCGAGGATCCACGGCCACACCGGGGCGTCCGTGCTCTCGGACTCCATCGGCGGTCCGGGCGTGAAGGTCTCGGTCGGCGTGGGCGCGGGCCCGGTCGTCTCGGTCGGCGCCGTGGTGGCCGACTCGGTCGGCGTCGGCTCGGCCGCGCCCTCGACCGCGAACGTGAACTGCCCCGACGTGGGGTGGCCGTCGCTGGAGACGACCTTCCACAGCACCGTCACGACACCTGACGCCTGACCCGTGAGCGGCTGCGTCAGCACGTTGTCGCTGACCGACGGCGCACCGTCGGCGAGACTCGTGCCGGACGCGTCCGTGACCTGCATCTCGGAGGCGCCCGGGTCGTCGGCGATCTCGGCGCTGAACGTGAGCGTCAGCTGCGCGGGCAGCGCGGCGACCGTGCTTCCGTCGGCGGGGTCGGTGCCGATCAGCGCGTCGTGGGCGAGGGCGGGGGATGCCGTCGTCAGTACCGCGACGGCGGCCAGGGCGAGGGCGGCGACCGTGGCCGAGAGGCGGCCTCTGCGAGGCTTGTGAATTGTTTGTGACATCACCCGATCGAGCCTAATCTGCCCTTCGATCCGGCACGGCCGAGGTCTAGCATGGCGGCAAGGCGGGAGATCTGCCCGCCGACCCGGCAACGGAAGGAAGCGGCGGATGGACGCGATGATGATGGGCGCCATGTCGAAGGACATGATGTCGATGCCCGGTATGCAGAGCATGGACATGGCCGTCATGCAGGCCTGTATGGACGCCTGCTCGGCCTGCGAGCAGGCGTGCACGGTGTGCTCCACGCAGATGATGTCGTGCGCGACGGCCTGCATGAACTGCGCCGACATGTGCAACACCATGATGCGCTCGATGATGCGGATGCAGGGCATGACCCCCGCGGTCATGATGTCGATGCTCGACGCGTGCATGGCGATGTGCCAGATGACCATGGACGAGTGCATGGAGCACGCCGACCACAGCGAGGTCTGCAAGATGTGCGCTCAGTCGTGCAAGGCGTGCATGGACGCTTGCATGGCCGTCAAGGACATGATGATGGCGATGAGCTGAGCGGAGATCCCCGGAGTTCGACGGGCCCGCGGTCGGCAGGCTCAGCCGCGCAGCACGTTGAAGCGCGCGGTGCCGACGGCGAGCACGTGATAGCGCTCGTGCAGTGCGACGGGCGTGCCCGGCGTCGCGGACTCCGCAGCGCCCGTGCCGTTCCACAGCGCGATCTCTTCGCCCGCGAGCGTGCGGACCACCACGAAGCCGGAGCGGGCGTCCGAATCGGCGACGATCGCGTCCGCCCAGTCCGACGGCGTCGCCGAGGCGAGGCGCGCCTGGATGAGGTGCAGCGCGTGCCCCGGTGCGAACGAGGAGCAGGTGTCGCCGTGGTCGCACATGCAGGCCGCACGCTCACGCACCTCGAGGGCGGGAATGCGGCTGTACGGGCTGGACACGGTGTGCTCCTTGAATGCGGATCGGCTCGGATCGGTCATGCCAGGCTAGGACGGGTGCCCGATCGGAGGCATCCCGCGTGACACGGGGCGAAACATTGCGCGATCAGGTCGGCGCGATGGACGGATCGTGACCGGCAGGCGGATTCGTCCTCTGCTGCGGCGAGTGCATCGGATAGGCTGAACGAACAGAGGAGGACACCGTGGAGCACGACCGCCGACCCGATGAGGGCGACATCCGCCGCGCAGCAGGGGCCGACGCACACGATTCCGACCGTGCGGCCGATACGACGCAGACCTTCGGCCACGACTCCGACCTGTCGTTCGTGCCGTTCGGCAGTGAACTGGGCGAGGCCGAGCTCGATGCGATCGACGCGCTGCCCTCGGGCGCCGCGCTGCTGCTCGTGCGCTCGGGACCCACGGCGGGTGCGCGGTACCTTCTCGATGCCGACGTCACCACGGTGGGGCGGCATCCCGAGGCCGACATCTTCTTCGACGACGTGACCGTGTCGCGCCGTCACGCCGAGATCACCCGGTCGGGCACGACGTTCGACCTCGTCGACCAGCGGTCGCTGAACGGCACCTACGTCAACGGCGAACGCGTCGACCGCGCCACGCTGAGCAACGGCGCCGAGGTGCGGATCGGAAAGTTCCGCCTCAACTTCTTCGTCTCGCCGGCAGACCTCGCGCGGGCGGCGGACGCCTGATGCCCGCGGCTTCCGTCCGTGAAAACGCGACGTCCGCGGGTCTCCTCAGCATCGGTCAGGTTCTGGCGCGCCTGTCGCCCGAGTTCCCTGCGCTCACCTCGAGCAAGCTGCGCTTCCTCGAGGTGCAGGGCATCGTCACGCCGCTGCGCACCGAGTCGGGGTACCGCAAGTTCTCGCAGGCCGACCTCGAACGCCTGCGCCTCGCGCTGACCCTGCAGCGCGACCACTATCTGCCGCTTTCGGTCATCCGCGACTACCTCGAAGACGTCGACGCCGGCCGCGACCCCGCCACGCCGACGGCGGTCCCACCGCCGTCGATCGTCCCCGCACCGCGCCGCTACCGCCGCGACGAGCTGCTGGCGTCTGCCGGCGCCGCGCCGCAGCTGCTCAACGACGCCATCAGCACGGGCGTCATGACGGGCGCCGAGTCGTACACCGATCAGCAGGTGGCGCTGCTGCGCGCACTCGTCGCACTCGACCGGCACGGCATCGAGCCGCGCCATGTGCGGGCGCTGCGCCAGAACGCCGAACGCGACGTGGCACTGGTCGAATCGGCGCTCGCGCCGCTCCTGCGGCGGACGGATGCCGCCTCTCGCGGCCGCGCCGGCGAAGTGGCCCCGGAGCTCGCGAAGCGGCTCGACGAGGTGCGTGCGATCTTCGTGCGGACGGCGCTCGACCGGCTGCTGTCCTGACGCCGGGACGTCGATTCGGGGCCGTCGGCGCGACACGCCGAGGCCCGAACGCCGGATGTCATTGCCGCGGGCACGAGGCTGATCTAGCGTGGAAGTTACCGATTCGGAGGGGGGCGGGCATGACCCGTGACATGGCTGACAACGAGCCTTTCTCCGCCGAACTCCTTTTCACCGACGGGCTTCCGGCGATGGACGACGAGGTCGGCTATCGCGGCGCCGTGGCGGCGCGCGCGGCCGGCATCACCTATCGCCAGCTGGACTACTGGGCCCGCACCGAGCTGGTCGTGCCCACCGTGCGCGGCGCGAGCGGTTCCGGCTCGCAGCGTCTGTACGGCTTCCGCGACATCCTCGTCCTGAAGCTCGTGAAGCGCCTGCTCGACACGGGCATCTCGCTGCAGCAGATCCGCACCGCGGTCGACCAGCTTCGTGCCTCCGGCATCCGCGACCTCGCCGGTACCACGCTCATGAGCGACGGCGCCTCCGTCTATCTCTGCACCTCCAATGACGAGGTCATCGACCTCGTCAGCCGCGGTCAGGGCGTCTTCGGCATCGCGGTCGGCAAGGTGCTGCGCGAGGTCGAGTCCGAGCTCGTCGAGTTCGAGGTCGAGAAGCCCGACACGCTGGACGAGCTCGCCGCCCGCCGCGCAGCACGCACCGCCTGACTCAGCCCGTCGCCGTCATCGCCGGCGCCGTCGTGCGTGCCGTCGCCGCGAGCGCCTGAGCCAGGTCGGCGATGAGGTCCTGAGGGTCCTCGAGCCCGATCGACAGGCGCACCAGGGCGTCCGACGGCTTCGCGTCCGACGTGACGGGGCGGTGCGTGAGCGCCGCGGGATGCTGGATGAGCGAATCGACGCTGCCGAGCGACACCGCGTGCGTGAACAGCTCCACCGCCGAGGTCAGCGCCGCGGCGGCCTGGAAGCCGCCGGCGAGCTCGAGGGCGATCATGGCGCCGGGCCCGGCCTGCTGGCGGCCCACGAGCCCCTGCGGGTCGCAGGCGGCGAGGCCGGGGAAGTGGACGCGCGCGACCTCGGCGCGCGTCGTCAGCCACTCGGCGACGACCCGTGCGCCCTCCTGCTGCGCGCGCACGCGGACGGGCAGCGTGGCGAGTCCCCGATGCAGCAGGTATGCCGCAAGGGGATGCATGACCGCGCCGGTGATGGCGCGGGTGCGACGCAGCGCCGCCGCCAGCGGCGCATCGCAAGCCACGACGCCGCCCACGACGTCGCCGTGCCCGCCCAGGTACTTCGTGGCGCTGTGGAGCGAGAGCGCCGCGCCGAGCTCCAGCGGCTGCTGCAGCACGGGCGTCGCGAACGTGTTGTCGACGAGCACCGGCACGTCGCCGGCGGCGGCGACCACGGCGCGCAGATCGACGAGCTCGAGAGTCGGGTTGGCAGGCGTCTCGAGCACGACGAGCGCGGTGTCGTCGCGCACGGCCGCGGCGACGTCATCCGGCGCGCAGAACGTGGTCTGCAGCCCCAGCAGGCCCGAGGCCAGCAGATGGTCGGTGCCGCCGTACAGCGGGCGCACCGCGACGATGTGCCGCTTGCCCGACTCGTGCGCGACGCCGAGCAGCACGGCGGTGATCGCGGCCATGCCCGACGAGAACGCGACGGCCTCCTCGGCGTGCTCCAGACGCGCGAGCGCCTCCTCGAACCGGGCGACCGTGGGGTTCCACAGCCGCGCGTAGACGTTCGATCCGCCCTCGAACGGGTGGCCGCCGGTCGCGAGCACCTCGTAGGACATGCCGCCGAGCTCGAGGTCGGGCAGCGGATTGGTCGACGAGAGGTCGAGGGGGAGGGCGTGGACGCCCAGGTCCGCGAGGTCTTCGCGGCCGGCGTGCACGGCAATGCTGTCGGGATGCAACGTCATCGGTGCCATGGCGATATGGTCAGCGAATTTGCCGCGAATGGCAAGTCGTGTTCATGCCTGCGAGCACAAAGTGCGCAGAGTGCTCATCTGGTGAGCAAAGTGGTCACGCGGAACGCCGGGATGCGGCATCCACCCGCGAAAGGTCAGGGACGAGGATCCTCGGGCGACGGGATGCGGCCCGTGCGGATGATGCGGTCGAGCAGCGAGTCGAAGTCGGCCGCGAGCTCCTGTGCGGAATCGCCGGGCCAGATGTGCAGCGGCTTGGCCGCACCCTGCGCCTGCTGCAGCGACGTGCGCTCGGGCAGCTGCGGCGACAGAACCAGCGGCCCGAACATGTCGCGCAGCTCCTTGATACGGAACTGATGCTCGATCGACTGCGGACGGACGCGGTTGACGACGATTCCGAGCGGCTGGAGACGGGGGGAGAGGCCCCGGCGGATCTCTTCGATGGCGCGCAGCGCGCGGTCGGCCGCCGCCACCGAGAACAGGCCGGGCTCGGTCACCACGACGACGCGGTCGGATGCCGCCCACGCGGTGCGCGTGAGAGCGTTCAGCGAGGGGGCGCAGTCGATGAGCACGAGGTCGTAGTCGGCCTCGATGGTCGCCAGCGCCTCCTCCATCTTCCAGACGTCGCGCACGCTCGGGTGCGGGCCGTCGAAGTTGATGGCCGACGGGCTGCCGATCATGACGTCGATGGTGCCCGGATGCACCTTCGCCCAGCCGCTGGAGGTGATGGCCTGACGGACCGTCTTCTCCTTGGGATTGGCGAGGACGTCGGCGACGTTCAGCCGCCCCGCGACTTGGATGTCCATGCCCGTGGAGACGTCGGACTGCGGGTCGAGGTCGACGACGAGCGTGCGGACACCGCGGGCGAAAGCCGCCGACGCGAGTCCGAGAGTCACGGTCGTCTTGCCGACGCCACCCTTGAGCGAGCTGACGGATAGGACGTGCACAAGCCACCACGTTACCGTCCCCTAGGCTGAGAGCACACTCAGCCGGTTCCAGGGCCCGTTTCCGGGACCCGTTCCCGGGGCCGCCCGCACCGCCGCTCACGGAGGTCGAATGTTCCGCAAGATCCTGGTCGCCAATCGCGGAGAGATCGCCATCCGCGCATTCCGCGCCGCGTACGAGCTGGGGGCCCGCACGGTCGCGGTGTTCCCCTACGAGGACCGCAACTCGCTGCACCGGCTGAAGGCCGACGAGGCGTACCGGATCGGCGAGGTCGGGCATCCGGTCCGCGCCTACCTCGACGTCGACGAGATCATCCGCGTCGCGAAAGAGGCGGGCGCCGACGCCATCTACCCGGGCTACGGCTTCCTGTCGGAGAACCCCGAGCTCGCCGAGAAGTCCGCCGCGAACGGCATCGCCTTCATCGGGCCGCCCGCCACCGTGCTCGAGATGGCCGGCAACAAGGTCACGGCCAAGCAGCACGCGGTCGCGGCCGGCGTGCCGGTGCTGCGTTCCACGGAGGCCTCGGAAGACGTCGACGCGCTTCTGGAGCAGGCCGAGGCGATCGGGTTCCCGATCTTCGTCAAGGCGGTCGCCGGCGGCGGCGGGCGAGGGATGCGGCGCGTCGAGCGTGCCGAAGAGCTCGCGCCCGCCCTGGCCGAGGCCATGCGCGAAGCGGGGAGCGCCTTCGGAGACGCCCGCGTGTTCCTGGAGCAGGCGGTCCTGCGGCCGCGGCACGTCGAGGTGCAGATCCTCGCCGACCGCGCGGGGGAGACGGTGCACCTCTTCGAGCGCGACTGCTCCGTGCAGCGCCGTCACCAGAAGGTCATCGAGATCGCCCCGGCGCCCAACCTCGACCCGGCGGTCCGCGACGCCCTGCACGGGTACGCGATCGCTTTCGCCCGGTCGATCGGGTACGAGAACGCCGGCACCGTCGAGTTCCTCCTCGAGACGGCGGGACCGCGCACCGGCGAAGTCGTGTTCATCGAGATGAACCCGCGCATCCAGGTCGAGCACACCGTCACCGAAGAAGTGACCGACGTCGACCTCGTGCAGTCGCAGATGCGCATCGCCGCGGGGCAGAGCCTCGCCGACCTCGGTCTCACGCAGGACCAGATCCACCTGCGCGGCGCGGCGCTGCAGTGCCGCATCACGACCGAGGACCCGACGCAGGGCTTCCGCCCCGACACCGGCAAGATCACGACGTACCGCTCGCCCGGCGGCGCGGGCATCCGTCTCGACGGCGGCACCACCGCAGCGGGTGCGCAGATCAGCCCCCACTTCGACTCGATGCTGGCGAAGCTCACGTGCCGCGGCCGTGACTTCGGCGCCGCCGTCGTGCGTGCCCGCCGTGCGCTCGCGGAGTTCCGCATCCGCGGCGTCTCCACGAACATCCCGTTCCTGCAGGCCGTGCTCGACGACCCGTCGTTCGTCGCCGGCGACGTCAGCACGTCGTTCATCGACGAGCGCCCCGGCCTGCTCAAGGGCCGCGAGTCGAAGGACCGCGGCACGAAGATCCTCAACTGGCTCACCGACACGACGGTCAACAAGCCGCATGGAGACAACCCCGTCACCGTCAACCCGCGGCTGAAGCTGCCGGCGCTCGACCTCACGACCGAGCCTCCCGCGGGGTCGCGCCAGCGCCTGCTCGAGCTCGGCCCGGCCGGCTTCGCGAAGGCGCTGCGCGCCCAGGAGTCCCTCGCGGTGACCGAGACGACGTTCCGCGACGCGCATCAGTCGCTGCTGGCGACCCGCGTGCGCACGAAGGACCTCGTCACCGTCGCACCCTACGTCGCGCGCCTGACGCCGCAGCTGCTGTCGGTAGAGGCGTGGGGTGGCGCGACCTACGACGTCGCGCTGCGATTCCTCGGCGAGGACCCGTGGGAGCGCCTGGACCGCCTGCGCGCCGCGCTGCCCAACGTCGCGATCCAGATGCTGCTGCGCGGCCGCAACACGGTCGGCTACACGCCGTACCCCACCGAGGTCACCGACGCGTTCGTCCGCGAGGCCGCGGCATCGGGAATCGACATCTTCCGCATCTTCGACGCGCTCAACGACGTGGCGCAGATGCGTCCTGCGATCGACGCCGTGCTCGCCACCGGCACCTCGGTCGCCGAGGTCGCCGTCTGCTACACCGGCGACCTGCTGAACCCCGCAGAGGACCTCTACACGCTCGACTACTATCTGCGGCTCGCCGACCAGATCGTCGAGGCCGGGGCGCACGTCCTGGCCATCAAGGACATGGCCGGACTGCTGCGCCCGGCCGCGGCATCCCGTCTCGTCAGCGCCCTGCGCGAGAGGTTCGACGTCCCGGTCCACGTGCACACGCACGACACCGCCGGCGGCCAGCTCGCGACGCTCCTCGCGGCAAGCGCCGCCGGCGCGGACGCCGTCGACGCGGCGGCCGCACCGATGTCGGGCACGACGAGCCAGCCGTCGCTGTCGGCGCTCGTCGCGGCGCTGTCGCACACCGAGCGCGACACGGGCATCTCGCTCGACGCCGTGAGCGACCTCGAGCCCTACTGGGAGGCCGTGCGCCACCTGTACCGTCCGTTCGAGTCGGGACTGCCGGGCCCCACCGGCCGCGTGTACCACCACGAGATCCCGGGCGGCCAGCTGTCGAACCTGCGCCAGCAGGCGATCGCGCTCGGCCTGTCGGAGGACTTCGAGCTCATCGAGGACATGTACGCCGCCGCCAACGAGATCCTCGGCCGCGTGCCGAAGGTCACGCCGTCGTCGAAGGTCGTCGGCGACCTCGCGCTGCATCTGGCCGCCGTCAAGGCCGACCCGAAGGACTTCGCCGAGAATCCGCAGAACTACGACATCCCCGACTCGGTCGTGGGGTTCATGGCGGGCGAGCTCGGCGACCTCCCGGGCGGGTGGCCCGAGCCGTTCCGCACCAAGGTGCTGCAGGGTCGCCAGGTGCGCATCGACATCACCCCGCTGACGGAGGCCGAATCCGCGGCGCTCGATGCCGATGCGACGGCGCGGCGCGAGATGCTGAACAAGCTGCTGTTCCCGGGGCCGACCCGTGCGTTCCAGCAGACGCGCGAGGTGTTCGGCGACCTGAGCGTGCTCGACACGGCCGACTACCTGTACGGACTGAGCGCGGGCGCCGAGCACGTCGTCGAGATCGAGCGCGGCGTGCAGCTGTACGTCGGGCTCGAGGCGATCGGCGAAGCCGACGACAAGGGCATCCGCACCGTCATGACCACGCTCAACGGCCAGCTGCGTCCGGTGTTCGTGCGCGACCGGAGCATCACGGTCGAGGCACGTCAGGCGGAGAAGGCCGACACCACCCGGCCCGGTCAGGTCGCGGCGCCGTTCTCGGGCGTCGTGACGCTCAAGACGCTCGTCGGCGACACGGTCACCGCGGGTCAGCCGGTCGCGTCGATCGAGGCCATGAAGATGGAGGCGGCCATCACCGCACCCGTCGACGGCGTGGTCGAGAGGCTCGCCATCGCCGAGACCGCGCAAGTGGATGCCGGAGACCTTTTGGTCGTGATCCGTCCGGCCCAGTAGCCTGGAGGGTGGCATCCGCCCGAATACGTCTGCCCAGGAGAACTCCGCAGTGACGCCCGATCGCACCGACCACACGCCCGACGAGCCCGTGAACGGCGTGCTCTCCGACACCGGAAGCCTGGACACCGCAGGCATCGGCATCCTCGGAGGTGCGACGGCGCAGGTGAACGTCGAGCTGCCGACGGAGTCGGACGACGACCGCGACGACGACGGCGTGATCGACGACGAGGTCCCCTTCGTCATCGAGATCCCCGCCGACGCCGACCTACCGATCGTCGAGGTGTTCGCGCCCGCCGAGCCCGGCGATGACGTCATCGACGCCGAAGAGGTGCTCGACGGCGACGATGCGTACGAGGTCGAGGTCATCGAGGATGCCGTGATCGTGGAGGACGAGCCCGTCGAGACGGAGGCGGACTCCGAGGACGAGGCGACCGCAGAGGCCCCCGTCGAGGTCGAGCCCGCAGACGTCGCGCCCGCCGCCGAGGCCCCTGCCGACGAGCCGGCGACCGGCGACGACGTCGCGGAGGAGCCCGTCGAGGCTCCGGCGACCGCCGACGCCGAGCAGCAGCTCGTCGAGGACGAGTCCGTCGAGGCCGAGGCTGCCCCCGTCGAGGCGGATACCGCCGCAGAGCCCGCGTCCGAGGCAGCCGCCGAGGTCGACGAGTTCGTCGAGGCCTTCGAGGGCACCGAGTTCGAGACGGCCGACTTCGATGCGGCCGACTACGAGTTCGACGGCACCGAGTTCGACCTCGAGCTGACCGATGAGACCGCGGAGGAGCCCATGACTGCGCACGCCCCGGAACCCGGGAAGAAGGATGCCGCGGCATCCGCATCCGCCAAGGACGCGTCGCCGACGCCTCCCGTCGTCCCCGCGGCCGCTGCTGCCGCCGCGGCGGCGACCACTCCCGCGACGCGACGCGAGGCGCAGCACACCGGTGCCGTCCCGGTCGTGGAGCGGACGAGCGAGCGCGCCGTGGATCGCGTCGCGCCCCGCCCGGGCGTCGCGCTGACCTCGAAGCGCCTCGGCGAGTTCGAGGCCGGACGCGAGACCTCCGACCTGCTGACGGCCGACCGCCTGCTCGACCCGCACCAGGTGGTCAAGCCCGAGCCCGAGGGCGCGTGGCAGCACTTCGTCTACTCGGTGTCGGGCAAGCGCATCAACCTGGGCGACAGCAAGCGCGCCCGCGCCCGCAAGGAGCTCGACCGCCGCATCGCCGCGCCGCTCGCGGGCGGCGCCCGGTTCGTGCCGGTGCTGTCGCGCAAGGGCGGCGTCGGCAAGACCACCGTCACCACCCTCCTCGGCATGGCTCTCGCTGATGCGCGCGACGACCGCGTGATCGCCGTCGACGCCAACCCCGACCGCGGCACGCTCGCCGAGCGCATCTCGCGCGACAGCGGCAAGACGGTCCGCGACCTGGTGCGCATCAGCCCCGAGGTCGTGGGCTTCAACGACCTGTCGAACATCGTCGCGCGCGACGAGACGCGCCTGGACGTCGTCGCGTCCGACACCGACCCGCGCGTGTCGGAGGCGTTCAACGACGCCGACTACCGCGACGTCGCCGCCCTCGCCGCGCACTACTACTCGGTCGTGCTCACCGACACCGGAACAGGCATCGTGCACTCCGTGATGGGGGCGACGCTCGACCTCGCCGACCAGATCGTCATCGTCGCCGGCCTCAGCGTCGACGAGGCGCGCCTCGCGTCCGAGACGCTGACGTGGCTGGAGACCAACGGCTACGCCGACAAGGTGCGCAGCGCCATCGTGGTGCTCAACAACGCCAAGCCGGGGCATCCGCTCGTCCAGCTCGACGAGCTCGAGGCGCACTTCCGCACGCGCGTGCGGACCGTCGTGCGTGTGCCGTACGACGCGCACATCGCCGCCGGCAGCGCCATCGCGTTCCGCGAACTGCAGCCCGCGACCCGCGACGCGGCCCGCGAGCTGGCGGCCACCGTCGTCGAGGGGCTGCGCACGCCCGCTGTGGCCGCCTGATGGCGGTCCGCCCCATCCGCGTCTTCGGCGACCCCGTCCTGAAGTCCGTCTGCGCCCCCATCGGCGACATCGACGAGGGCGTGCGCGCCCTGGTGCGCGACCTCGTCGACACTGTCGAACTGCCTGGACGTGCGGGAGTCGCGGCCAACCAGATCGGCGTCGGCCTGCGGGCGTTCAGCTACAACATCGACGGCGACATCGGATACGTGCTGAACCCCGTGCTCGTCGAGGTGTCAGGCGAGCCGGAGGCCATCGGCGAGGGGTGCCTGTCGGTACCCGGGCTGTGGCACGACGCCGTCCGGTACCCGTACGCCAAGGTCGTCGGCCTCGACCTCGACGGGAACGAGCTCGTCCTCGAGGGCGAGGGGCTGCTCGCGCAGGCCCTCCAGCACGAGACCGACCACCTCGACGGCAAGCTCTACCTCGAACGGCTCACGCCCGAAGAGCGACGCGTCGCCATGCGAGAGATCCGCGAGTCCGACTGGTTCTGACGGACCCTCCTGGAAACGCGAAAGGGATGCCGGCGGCCTCGGCCGCCGGCATCCCTTTCTGCAACTCTCAGGAGAGCGAGACGTTCGTGGTGCTCACCGGCACCGCGTAGATCTCCTCGATGTCGCCGGCGAAGTCCGACAGGATGACGTTGCGCTTGATGCTCATCTTCGGCGTGAGGTGACCGCTGTCCTCGGTCCACTCCGACGGGAGGATCGTGAACTTGCGGATCGACTCGGCGCGCGAGACGTACTTGTTCGCCTCGTCGATCGCACGCTGCACCTCGGCGCGCACCGCGGGGTTCTTCGCGGCGTCGGCGAGCGACATCTCCTTGGGCAGGTCGTTGTTGGCGAGCCACGCCGGCAGCATCTCGGGGTCGAGGGTGACCAGGGCCGAGATGAACGGCTTCTGGTCGCCGACCACGACGACCTGGCCCACGATCGGGTTGGCGCGGATGGGGTCCTCGAGCGCGGCGGGCGACACGTTCTTGCCGCCGGCGGTGACGATGATCTCCTTCTTGCGGC